>Ga0302326_10003454_pt1 | contig 37182 bp, 35 predicted proteins | sample Palsa_T0_3_FD_202264 | JGI IMG/M metagenome (GOLD analysis project Ga0302326, IMG submission 202264) | Peat permafrost microbial communities from Stordalen Mire near Abisko, Sweden - Palsa_T0_3 | ecosystem: Environmental > Terrestrial > Soil > Palsa > Peat permafrost | place: Sweden: Abisko... | reverse complement strand
GGCGGCCGGCCGCTTCATGCCCTGAGGGCGATCCGAGCGCGCGCATGAACTTCGAAATCGTTCGCGCAGCGGCGCCGCAGCTCGCCCATGGTTTCGTCTTGACCGTTGAAATTGCCGTCTGCGGTTCGATCGGAGCGCTGGCCGTCGGTGTAGCGGGGGCGGCGCTACGCATTTCACCCGCACCCTGGCCGCGGCGCTTCGCGACCGCGTTCACCGAGTTTTTCCGCAACACGCCGCCGCTCGTACAAATCTATTTTTTGGCCTTCGCCCTTCCCAAAATGCCGGGCATCGGCTCACATCTGATCTTGCCGGCGATCGTCGCGGCGACCCTCGGGCTCGTGCTTCACCAAGGCGCGATCAACGTCGAGATCCTGCGCGCGAGCCTGCAAGCCGTGCCCGAGGGCCAGCGTGAAGCCGCGGAGGCGCTCGGGCTCGGGCGCCTCGATCAGTTGCGCTCCGTGCTCGTGCCGCAGGCGGTGCGCATCGGTTTACCGGCGCTCGGCAACAACGTGATCTCGCTCTTCAAGAACACGACGCTGGTCGCATCGATCGGCGTGCTCGATCTCTTCGGCGAAGCGAACGATGCAATCGCCCAGGGGCTCGTGAGCGCGGAGCTGTTCATCACGGTAGGCGTCGTCTACGTCGTCTGCGTTACGATCCTCGGCACGCTCTTGCGCCTGCTCGAAAAGCGTTTGGCCTTCGCCCGTGCATAGCTACCTGAGCGCGCTGCCGGGCCTCGGACGAGGCCTCGGTACGACCTTCACGATCGCGCTCCTCGCGATGGCGCTCGCCGTCGCGATCGGCTTCGCTGCCGGCATCATCCGCGCGCAAGCGCCGCGCGCGATCGACTTGCCGATCCTGGTCGTCATCGAATTCTTCCGCGGCATTCCGCTTCTGGTTCTCATGTACTTGCTCTTCTTCGCTTTGCCCGGTTTCGGCATCCGCACGAGCAACAACGGCGCCGCAATCGCGGCCCTCGCCCTCTACGCCGGGGCACTGGCTAGCGAGATCGTGCGCGGTGCTCTCGTCTCGATCCCCTTCGGTCAGAGCGAAGCGGGCGCGGCGCTCGCGCTCGGGCGGTTTGCGATCCTGCGCGACGTCGTGCTGCCGCAAGCGCTGCGCCGCATGCTCCCGCCCTTCGTTGCGCTTTTCGCGCTGATCGTCGAGTCGAGTTCCCTGTCCGCCTTGATCGACGTGACCGACCTCTTGCAAGCCGCCCGCCAAAACGTCGAACGCGACACCGATATCGCGTTGCCCGTATATCTCACGGTGCTGGTCGCTTATTTTGTGATCAACTACCCGGTCTCGCTGCTTTCGCAACGCCTCGAAAAGCGGCTCACGTGATGTACGACTCGAGCTGCGCGTGACGGCGATGCTTTCGATGCAAGGCGTGCGCAAGGCATTCGGCACGAACCTCGTGCTGCGATCGGTCGACCTCAGCGTCGGCACGGGTGAAGTCTGCTGCATCATCGGCCCCTCGGGCAGCGGCAAATCGACCCTGTTGCGTTGCATCAACCGCCTGGTGACGATCGATGCGGGCGAGGTGATCATCGATGGGCTTTCGGTGACCGATCCGGCCGTCAAAGACGTCGATCTGCGCCGCCGGGTAGGCATGGTCTTCCAGCAGTTCAATCTCTTCCCGCACATGACCGCGCGCGACAATATCACCCTTGCGCCGCGCAAGGTACGGGAGCTTTCCAAAGCCGACGCAGACCAGTTGGCCGACGACCTCTTGCGCAAAGTCGGGCTGGCAGACAAAGCCGAGCAGTATCCGGCTCAGCTCTCCGGTGGCCAGCAGCAGCGCGTGGCGATCGCGCGTGCGCTCGCCATGGAACCCAAAGTCATGCTGTTCGACGAAGCGACCTCCGCACTCGACCCCGAGATCACGGGCGAGGTCTTGGCCGTGATGAAGCAGCTTGCCAGCGAACACACGACGATGCTCTGCGTGACCCACGAAATGGGCTTCGCGCGCGAAGTCGCAACGAACGTGGTCTTCATGGACCAGGGCACGATCGTCGAATCCGGACCGCCTGCTTCGTTTTTCACCTCACCGCAAGCGGAACGAACCAAAAGTTTCCTCTCAAAGGTGCTCTAGCACCCGCAACCAAAGCATTCACGAGAGCAAGAATTCCGCGGTATTACCGGCGCCAAAATGCACCTTAGTGTAAATCGCTAGGGCACGAACATTCACTCGATCTCATGATCTTGAGGCGTGCATGTCGGATACGTTTGATTTCCTGATCGTCGGCGGCGGATCCGCGGGCGCGGTGATCGCCGCTCGCCTTTCCGAAGATCCGTCGTGCCGTGTGGCGCTCATCGAGGCCGGTGATCGTCCGCCCGCCGTGGAGTCGATCCCCGTGGCCTGCACCGCCTTGCAGCGGAACCCGCAGACCGATTGGATGTACACGGCCGACGCCGGCAAGGCAGGTCTCGGAATGATCGGCGGCCGCATGCCCGTGCCCCGCGGCAAAATGCTCGGCGGCTCTTCCGGCATCAACTACATGGCGTACGTTCGCGGCCATTCGGGCGATTTCGATGCCTGGGCCGAGGGTGGCGCGACCGGCTGGAGCTATGCGGACGTGCTGCCCTATTTCCGTAAAAGCGAAGGTCTCGTGCCGAGCGACGAGATCGTGATCGACGCTGCGGCCCACAATGCATCCGGTCCTTTAGGCGTATCCGTGCGCGAGCCCGTCATCCAAGGCGCGCGCGATTTCGTCGACGCCGCGGTCGCTGCCGGAATTCCACGCGGCGACTACAACGGCCACGACCGCGGCGGACCGGCCGGCGCCGCTTCTCTCTTGCAAACCACGACGAAGCACGGAAAACGTGCCAGTACCTACCACGCCTTTCTCGAAGGCGACGTCGAACGGCGTCCGAACCTCACAATCCTTACCGGCGCCCAGGTAACGCGCGTGCTCCTCTCCGATGCTTTCGAAGCTACGGGAGTTGAATATCGCACCGCGAGCGGCGAGACCCGCACGGTCCATGCGACGAAGGAAGTCATCTTGAGCGCCGGAGCCGTCGGCTCGCCGCACCTCTTGATGCTCTCCGGCATCGGCCCGAAGAAAGAACTGGAAGCGGCCGGGGCGACCTGCCTCATCGATGCGCCGCATGTCGGCAAGCATCTCAAGGACCACCTCGAGGCTGGGCTATTTTTCTCCGCGCCCGGCGGCGGGATATCGATGGCCGAACTCGGCGTTTCGCTCGGCCCGGACGCGCTACGCTATCCTGCGGGACCGCTGCCCGCCGATCCGGCCGACGATGCGAACATGCCGCCCGAGCTCCAGGGTTTGAAGGACGAGGCGATTCGCCGCCTCACCGAATGGGCAACCACCGGCAAGTCACTTATCTCCTCATCGATTTACGACGCGGGCGCCTGGTATTCGACCGGCCTCGGCGATCATCACACGCACGACGCGCAGATCGCCTGTTTCGCAACCGGCGGCGATATCGCGTTGTACGAATGCCTGAACGTCGACCCGGCAAAGTATTTCGACGGTGTGGCGGCGCGCTTGGCGCCCGACGCCGAGAGCCTCGTCCTCCTCGCAAATCCCGTGCAACCCCACAGCGAAGGCGAGATCGCGCTCGAGCGCTCCGACCCGACGGCGCCGCCGTCGATACGGATGAACTACTTCGGAGACCCGTACGATCTGAAGGTGATGGTCGCCGTCATGCGCCGCACGCTCGAGATCGCCGCGCATTGGCCGTCGAAAGAGCGGCTTGGTCCGTGGATGGTACCGCCGCATCTCGCGCTCAAGCACGGATACGAAGAAGGCGCACCACCGAGCGACGCGCTGCTCGAAGATTACGCACTCCATTTCTCAGGCACCGTGTATCATCTGTGCAGCACGTGCCGCATCGGTAGCGTCGTCGACCCGCAGTTACGCGTCGCGGGCGCCGGCAAGCTACGCGTAGCCGATGCAAGCGTCTTTCCGAACATCGTCAGCGGAAACACGAACGCGGCCGCGATCATGGTCGGCGAAAAAGCCGCGGAGATGATCGCCGCGGACCATCATGTGAAGCTTGCAGAATTCGTAAGTCGTTCGCAAGCGGTCTTAGTCTAGCGTTCACTAATTTCAATTTCGAGTTCTGATCCACTAGTGGCACACAGCGCATACTGGCAGACGATCGACTCGACGCCCGAGGAGTGGGAAGCCCGTGCGAAAGCCGCCGCGGCCCGGCTGCAGGGGGCACGAGCGGTCGCCGACGCCTGCGCCCTGCTCGGCGTGCTCGGGTATCTCTCCGATCCGGGGGCAGTGCTGAGAAAGGTGCACGCGGCGTTCGAGCGCGTCGTGCTTTCGTACGCCGCGGTGCCGCTGACGCCCGAGAAGCTCGCGAAGGGCCGTTGCAACTCGCTCGGCCCGGACGAACTCCGTCGCCTGATCGGCGAAGCGGGATTCACCGTCGTCCTCGAGACGCGGCTTCCCACGAGCGAGCTGCTTTTCGAGCTCCGTTCGACGAACGCATAGCTTCCGGGGAGGGGCAGCGCGCGTTCATTAATTCCAATTTAAAGCTTTGATATGCTCGCGATAATCGCGAAATCGAACAATGATCGGAATCGTCGTTGTGCGCGTGCGCAACGCATGCGAGGGATCGGCCGGGCGCCGGTCCTTCTCCACTTTCATCACGAGGACAGGCAAAACTGCGTACGCTGATGTTTTCCATACTGTTCGGCTGCTTATTCTTCGTGACCGCTTGCGGCGGGGGAGGCGGCTCCTCACTTACCGGAGCACCGGCGCAGGCCGCGAGCCCATCACCACATCCGAGCGCGTCGCCTGCAGCCGCCGCGAGCGCGGCCCCGGCTTCGTCGCCACAACCGGGCCCGACGGCAGTCGCGGCTAGCGCGTGCCTGCAAACGCAGGCGCCCGCGCCCCTAACCGTTGCGGTCGTGCCGTTCACGACCTTCACCTCAAAGCTCTCGTCGGCGCACACGATCTGTTTTAGCGCCTACGTCTTCACAAGCGCCTCGTTTAGCGCACTCGATGCTGCCGCAAAAAGCGGTGCCGACGAAACGGTCGTCCTCCCGCTCGAGGAAGAATCGGTCGACTCCTCCGATGCGAATCAACTCGCCGCCGATGGCGCGCACGTCATCATCGACCCGGGAATGACCGCGGCGCACCCGTTGCACGCAAAGCTCGCGATCGTCGACGGCTCGGCATTTCTCGACGGCCGCAACTGGGATACGAGCGACGTCGTCGTCTCGGACACGAACCCGGCCGACTTCGCGGCAATCGAAAACGCGCTGAACCTGAACCCGACGAGTTCGGCCAATCTCGACACGCTCAAGTCGATCGCGCTGTCGCGCGAAGCGCAGTTGATAACAAGCGCCGCACCGGGCTCCGGCGTGACGGTCCGCTTCATGACCGAATCCTTCAGTTCGGGCGCCGCGAACGTGATCTCCGCGCTCGAGGCGGCCGCCCAGAACGGCGCAAACGTCGAGGTCGTCGTCCTCGCCTCCGACCTGAGCGGAAACACACTCGAATCGGCGACGCTCACCACCATGAAGAATCCGCCCTTCAACATCAGCATCCGCACGAACCCCGCCGACGGCAGCGAAAAGATGACCCTGATCGACGGCCAAAGCACGGGTTGGTTCGGTTCCGCCAACGCGACATCGTCGAGCAGCGACGCCGACAACTACATCGATTGGGGAATGACCGTCAACGATCCGACGGTTCTCTCCTCGCTGCAATCGTACTTCGACTCAGTCTACGCGAGCAGCACGCCGTTCTAAGCGTAGAGATTCAGTAGCGCACGAGCGCGTGCACGAACCCGCTCGCATAGGGCCGGCGGGTCGACGGCAACGGCATCTTCGGCCCAGCCGACGGCGTCGTGAAGCGCTGCTTCAACCGAGGCAAAGGCAATGCCGACGAGCCACTCTGCCTCCATGCTGCCGCGCACGCGCTTACGCGATACGACGGAAGAATAGACCGACGCGTCGGCGAGCCCGCGCCGCGTCATGCGGAAGGTCGCCACGAAAGGCGTTTCTTCCGTTGCGGCGTGCGCTGCGACGCCTTTCCAGTAGTCGCCGGCATCGAATGTGCTTGGACGTACGAAGCGCCGCTCGAGGACGCGCACGCGGGCGATTCGCTGGACGCGGAACGTTTTGACCGTTTCCGAATCGCGCGCGATGAGATACCAGATGCCGGCCTTCGCGACCAAACCGTAGGGTTCGAGCGTCCGGCGGCTAACCGCGCCGCGCCGATCGCTGTAGGCGATCGTCACGCAGCGGTCGCTCCAAACCGCCTCGCGTAGCGCCGCGAGCGCCGGCGAGGGCGGCGGGACGCCGATCCAGCGACGTCCGTCGACATGAATGCGGCCGCGCGTCGCGCCAAGCTTTTCGCGCGTGCGCGTGGGCAGGGCGCGCGCGAGCTTTTCTAGCGCGCTCCGGCGTCCACCCATCAGGCCGATGTCGGCGAGCGGATCGTCGCTCGAGACGAAGAGTGCGCGCACCTCGTTTTCGTCGAGGCGCGCGAGAGTATCGCGATACGAATCCGCCAGCACGATTCCCCCGCGGCTGCCACGCTCCGCGTAGACGGGAACGCCGGCTGCCGAAAGGGCGTCCGTGTCACGATAGATCGTGCGCACCGAGACTTCCAAACGCTCGGCCAAAGCGGTCGCGGACTGCTTGCCGGCGTGCTGCAACTCGAGAAGCAGCGCCAAGAGACGATCGGATTTCACCGGCCCGAGATACCTGACATTCTATGTCAAGTATAGCCTGCTACGATGGGCGGGAACAACTCACTCAAAAGGATGTGCTCATGGAATCCACCGTTCCGCCCGGTGCCAAGATCATCGGACTCGATATTTTTGGGCCCGCCACTCCCAACGGAAAACGTTTGGTCGCCTTCTATCGCGATGCGCTCGGGATGACGCCGACGGGCTCTAGTGAAAACCCGACTGAAGATCACGAGAGTGCTGAATTCGAGCTGGCCGACGGCGCGACGTTCGGCGTCTACCAGCCGCCCGAAGGGGCAGAAGCTGGAAAGGGCTACGGCGCGCTGTTCGCCGTCGGGGATATCCAAGCGGCGGTCGCGCACTTCCGCGCCAATGGAGCGATCCTGCAAGACCCCTTCGAGACGCCGGTGTGCTTCATGTCGTTCGGCAAAGATCCCGACGGCAACGAATTCGCCATCCATCAGCGCAAGAAGTAGCTGCGCCGGGCCAAGGGCTAGCGATAGAACGCCGCGAGATCGTGTTTGAGGGCGGCGTGCGCGGCCGGGTTGATGTAAATCATGTGTCCAGCTGGGTAGTAGCCGTACGTGATATGCGATTGTAACTCAGGTGCGATGCCGAGGTGCGTCAGCGAATATTCGGTAGCAAAGAAGGGCGTCGCCAAATCGTAGATTCCGTTTGCGGAAAATACGCGCAGATATGGGTTGGCCGTCATCGCGTCGCGCAGGTCACCGGCGACGTCGAGCGCCGAGGGACGGGTGTGGTCGCCTCGCTTCCAATCCCATTGACTGTTGACGTCGAAGCTCAGGAACTCATATTTGGCGTCGCTCTTGAAATGTAGCTCGTCGCGTACGTACTGATTGAAGGCGGCGGTGAAAGCGCCGAAGACCGCATCGGAGGACGGATCGGTATCCGCACTGTCCCCGACCGGATCGACGTCGAATGTGGAAAAGCGGCCGTCGTAGCGGCCGACCGTTTTGTCGTCGCTGCCCAGCAGCTCTTTTTCGAAGCGCTCCGGCGGGATTCGGAGGTGGGAGCGCACGATGTAGTCGACGGGCAGTCCGGTGTCGGCGTGCAGTTGCTGCGCGATTGCGTCGCGATCCGCGGAAGATAACGCCGCGCCAAGTGCGAGTGCGTGCAGATATTGCCCGCTTGCGAAGGCCCGGACCGTTTGCAAGAACGCCGGCAGGTTCCCGGGTTCAGTTGGTAACTTGTGATGGTAGGCCGCCACCGCAGCTTCGCTCGGCAGGTACAACCAGTACGGCAAATCGTTGCCGGACTGCGCGATCAAGGTCGGAAAACCAAGCACGGTTGAGATCAAGGTGATGCCGTTCAGCGTGATCCCATCGTCCTGCAGCATCTTGGAAAGCACCACCGATCGGGTCGTGCCGTAGCTTTCGCCGGCCAGATACTTCGGCGAATTCCAGCGATCGTTCGTTGTGATATAACGCCGGATGAATTGCGCGAACGCCTTACCGTCGCCATCGACGCCGTAGAAATCTTTCGCTGTGCCGCGCCCTACGATCTTGCTGAAGCCGGTGCCGACCGCATCGATGAACACCAGATCGCTCTTGTCGAGTAAACTATCTTCGTTATCGACGACCGTGTATGGCGGTGGCGGCGTGGTTTCGCCGTTCGACGTGACGACCGTGCGCGGCCCGAACGCTCCAAGATGAATGAGTGCCGATGAGCCGCCCGGGCCACCGTTGTAGGCGAACGTAACGGGCCGGGCAGCCGTCGCTCCCAAGCCCTCCGCGGTATACGCTACATAAAAGACGCTAGCGGTCGCTTCGTCCTTGTCGTTCTTCAACAAGACGGTTCCCGCCGTCGCGGTATACGAAATCTCGCGGCCGCCGATGCGCGCGGTGTGGTGCGTGATCGCGCTCTCTTCCTTCGGTACAGGAAGCGGAAGCGCACTTGGCAAGGGATCCGGAGCAGGCGCAGCGGTTGTCAACGCCGGCACGAGTGCAAGAATGGATGCAAGGAACATGATGCGCGCGAGATGATGCATTGCGCACCATTGCGCCCCGAAAAACGTCCGCTCCTGGGATTATTTCGCTGTTGCCTGGGTCGCAGCCACGATCGCGGCGACGGTCGCTTCCGGGTGCTCGATCATGCTGGGATGGCTGCCCGTCGGTACGTGGATGACATGCGCCTTCGCTCGCTTTGCCATCGTCAGCTGGAGGGATGGCGGTATGACGAGGTCCGCGTCACCGATGACGAACCACGACGGGATCGTCTTCCAACCTTCGGCGGCCGGTGCTTTGTCGTTGAGTGCACTGCCCGTGACCGGGCGCTGCGTGACCGCCAGGATCGTCGCAGTTGCCGGCGGCACGTCCGAGGCAAAGACCGCACCGTAATACTTCGGGTTGATGTAAAGGTCGGCATCGCCGCCGCTCGCAAACGGAACCGTGATCAGGAAGTCTGGCGGGGCCGGCGGCGACGGAATGGAAGCCAACAGGCTCAAGGCACTCTCGCCCGCGTCCGGGGCGAACGCATCCACGTAAACAAGTGCCCGAACGTTCGGAGTGCTCGCCGAAGCCACGCTGATCACCGTGCCGCCGTACGAGTGGCCGACGAGAATCACGGGACCCGGAATCGACTTGACGAACGTCGCGATCGTGGCGGCATCCGTGGCCACGCCACGCAACGTGTTCGGCGGGGCATATACCGTGTAGCCCGCCGCTTGCAGCAGCGGAATGACGCCATTCCAGCTCGACGCGTCGGCGTAAGCGCCATGCACTAAGACAATCGATGGCTTCACACCGTCGGATGTCGCCGCCCGCGCCGGACCTACGACCTGCGCAAACGCGAGCACGAGAAAAATAGCGAGAGCGCGTGCACTGCGATGCCCGAACATGAAAATACTCACCTCCAAAGAGCGCGTTAAGTGCGCTTATTAGAGCATCAATACTCGTCGCAGTCGATTGTAAATCTGGCCCATTTCCGGCGCTCTACTTGCGCCGTTTGCACAGTTTGAGAAGCGCGGCTAATGCGCTTGAGCGCGCTCCATCAGGACGAGTTCGCCGTAGAGGGCGTTTGGCCAAGCGAAATCATCCCGGGTGAACGCTTCGGGCCAATCCGCGTTGAACGACTCGTGCAGTCGATGGTCGCCGACGTCGGAGGCGCCGATGTACCCCATCACGCGATTGATTTCCACCGGGTCGTGCGAGGTCAATGCTTCGACGATCAATGAGAGCGGCCAAACATAGCCGTGCGGCGTGTGCGGGCTGCCGATACCCGATGCGTACTTTCCTTGATAGTAATACGGGTTACGGTCGGAGAGCGCGAAGCGGCGCGTGTTTTTATAGAGCGTGTCGCCGGCCGGCAAGTATCCGAAGTATGGGATCGAGAGCAGCGATGGAATGTTCGCGTCGTCCATCAGATTCGTGTGGCCGTACCCGTCCACTTCGTAGGCGTACAGCTTGCCGAAGCCGTTCAGGTTGACGGTCGCATACTGTTCGATCCCGGTTTGGACTTGCTCGCCGAGTCCCCACGCATTCATTGCGTCCCGGTTGTTGTGATAGACCTGGCTCTCGATTGCCGAAAGCCGTTGCAGCACGACGACCGCGAACATGTTGTCGGGAATGTTGTACTGATAGCGGGCCGGATCGTCGGAGGGGCGGAAGCCGGTCCAAATCATTCCCGTGTAGCGGATCCAGCTGCCCTTGCCGCCGTTAGCGAGATCGGGGTGACGATAGTGCGAGCGCTTGTTGTGGCGCTGTTCGTCCCGCAGCGTGCTCAGCACCCGCTCGAATGCGCGATTGACTTCGGGCGTAAAAATCGAGCGGTCGCCGGTCGCGCGCCAGTAACGGTCGGCGAACCAAATCGGATACAGCAGCGAATCGACTTCGAACTTGCGTTCCACCACTTTGTAGTCCGATGAGAACGCGTTGGCGTAGGGGTCGATCAAGATGTAGCGCGCCTCGCGGGCGATCACGCCGCGCAGGGCTTGTGCGATGCGCTCGTCGCCGGAAGCCTGGCTGATGTAGGGCTCCATGACCGCACTCGCATCGCGCAGCCACTCCGCCTCGATGTCACCGGTTGAAACATAGGTCGTCCCGTCCGGTTCCAGGTTCGCATGGCGATTGAGGGCCTCGTCGAAGGCCGTCAGGTAGATTTTCTCGAGCTTCGAGGAGAGGGGCAGCGTTTCGGCTGCTTGCGCGCCGGAAATACGGAAGATCACGAGGGCCGCGGCGGCGGCAAAAGCGAGGGCGCGCAGGAACAGCATCGAGGCTATCCTACATCGTCAACGTCCGGTGCAAACCCTTGTAAAACAAGCCTTACACTCGCGGAACGCTCTACAGAAAGCATAGTGTTTCCTCAGAAATGAAGCGCGCGCCGCTGGTCACCACGCTGCTGATCCTTTTCCTCGCGCTGGTCCCGGCGGGCATCGCACTCGCCGACCAGACCTATACGGTTGCGGGCCGCGATACTTTTTCTATCGGTGCAGGTGACATCCGGAGTGAGATTTCGTATGCCGGTACGCAGACACTATCCGTGCGCCGGCACGGACATGTCACGCGTTACCGAGCGCACGTCGTCTACCGTCGCAGCGATGGAGACGCCTCGACGGCTGCGTCGGGCGAGTATGTTTCCGACGTTGCCGATGCCGGCAACAGCGTCGACTCGGCCAATGGTGATCCCGACTACTTAACCGTGCTCAATCAGCCGTTCGCGGCGCAGCTGGATCCACCGACGCTGGCCGACTTGCGACACTTGAAGGGCGCGGTTCCCTTCGATTTTCCCTCGCCCATCACGGGCGCTTCACTTCATGGCTATTTGAAGCGAGCGGGCGCCGGCACGATCGGGCGCCACGGGGCTCTGGGGGTGAGCTTCGAAGCGGCCGGGCCGATGAGCGGGGCACTCCCCGACCGGCCGGGTTTGCGCCTGAACGGCACGATCACGATGCGCGGAACCGCCTACTACGACCTCGACAGCACGCTTCTGCTGACCCTGGATACGACCGTGACGATCACCGGAAACGTCTCGAATCGGCTCGGTAAGGATCCCGTTACCATTACCTACGCGCGGCTCATTCGTGCCGCCACGCCGCCGGCCGCCCAAGCCACCAGCGTCGCTAGATGAGCTTCCGAACTGGGCCCCGAACCTGCGAAGTTCCCAACTTGGGGAACCTTCACCAGGAGTAACTCGTGGCCCCAAAAGCGGGGATCGCCGAGCGAAAGCCCGCTGCCTCAGCACCGGCTGCGCCACGATCCGCTGAATCGATACCGTCGACCGACCGTTTCGAACGGATCGTTGATGAGTTTCAGCGTCGCCTCTACGGCTTCGCCCTGCGCATGACCGGCAACCGCGAGGACGCCGAGGAAATCGTGCAAGACGCCTTCGTTCGCGCCTTCCGAGCTCTCGGCAAGATGAGCGAGGAACAGCGCGCTGAGCTAAGACTGCAACCTTGGCTGTATACGATCACGTTAAACGTCACGAGGAACCGATTGCGTTCCAAGCGGCCCACGAACGTTGCGCTCGATGCGCTCGCCGACCCCGATGCGTTGCTGAATCACACGCAAGAGGGCCCCGAGCAACCCGAGCAAATCATCGAACGCGGCACGGACCTCGCCCTGGTGGAACAAGCTCTCTTGCAATTGCCGATGCATTTGCGGGCGGCTGCGACGCTGCGGTTTATTGAAGGTCGCAGTCATCCCGAGATTGCGGAAATCCTGGGTCAACCGATCGGGACCGTCAAATCGCACGTGCATCGAGCCGTGCGTATTCTCCGGCGAATACTCGGCCCCGAAGTTGGCCGAATCGCAGCATCCGAGGAACCTGCCAATGCGGTGTAGTGACGTCGAAGCGCTTTGGGACGAAATGCGCGCTGGGGTCGAGCCCCACGATAAGCACGTCCTGGCTCATCTTCGCCGCTGCAAAGATTGTCAATGCGCTTACAAAGAATACGAAGGCGTCGCATACTGCCTCAACTGTCTCCCGATCGTTGAACCACCGCAGTATTTGGTGCCGCGCATTCTCGAACATATCAAGGCGGTGCGGCGGCAATTTCGCTCGGGTTCGCCCGACAACTTTGCGCGCGTCGGTTCGCCGGTCGGCGAACTGCTGATCGCTTGGGGCGAAACGGGCATCACCTTCGTCGGCATCGATCGCGGAGAAGCCGATGAGGCCGCGCGCGCGGTCGTCGAACGGCGTCTGCGCCGTCCTCTGCGCTCCGCGCAAGCGCCGTCCTGGGTCGGTGACGCGGTACGCCGTTTCTTCGCAACCTGGCAGGTCGATTTGACCCGCATCGACATTTCAGGATTGACCGCGTTCGAGCAGGCAGCGTTGCGCAAGGCCGCCCAGATTCCGCCGGGCGAAGTACGTTCCTACGGTTGGATCGCCCGCGAGATCGGGCGACCGCAAGCAGCCCGCGCGGTAGGTCAAGCGATGGCCCACAACCCGGTCGCGCTCTTCTTCCCGTGTCACCGGGTCGTCGACGCCAGCGGCGCCCTTCACAACTACGGCTACGGTGTCGAGATGAAGGCGCGCCTCCTCGCGATGGAAGGCTACGGAACCAGTAAGAACTCTTCCTAACAAGAGGTGTTACGGCGCTCGCCGCGAACTGCGAGCCTCATAATACGTCCGCGGCTCCTTCACACATATACCTAATGAAGGCTAACAGACGGACAAAGGGAGGTGATCATCGTTAGTTTCGAAGGTAATCAACGACTATACACGATGATTGGAGGTGCGCAGACCTAGTCTGCGCCGATTTTATCACCCTACGTCCGCCGGCCGCGAGCCGGCTTTTTTTTTTGGGCCGGGGCGCTTCGCCAAGGATGGCCTCGCAACGTTTCGCGAAGCCTCACACGAACGTTTCGGTTATTGCACTGAAGGGTCCATCGATGCCGTCCGGATTTCTCACATCCTCCCGCCGGGCTTACCGCACGTGAACGAAGATCCACGTATTGCGGCGCTGCCCGACATCCACGGGCACGCCAAAGGCGAGCACAAGCCCTTTGCCGAGGAGCGCCCGATCCCGTACACGGCACGGATGCTGTTCCTGTGGTTCTACCACGCCTGCCGGCGCGGCATGCCGCGCTACATGATGGTGGCCGACCATGTGAACTACCTGACCTTCGAAGATCCGGCTGCGGTCAATCTCGTGCGGCGGGCGCTCAAGCTGGCGCAAGCCGGCGACTTGTACGGAGCCGCCGAAACGGCCGGCATCGACGTCGCCCAGGCGGCGGTCGTTTCCGAGGGCCTGCGGCGCGGCATGCGCTACTCGATCGGCGCCGAGGTCGACAACGATCCGCGCAGCCGCCCCGACGCCCAAAATATCGTCGACGCGATGCGTCCCGACGGGATGATTCGCTCGGTCCATTTCTTGCCGATCACGCATCCCCAACACGGCGAGAATTGGATGTGGCCCTTCGACAACGAGGAGTTCAAGGAGTTCTACGAAGTCGTCGGCACCGAGCGCGTCTGGGAACTCTACATGGCGACCCTGCTCGACGCGATCGACAAGTTGCCCGGCCACATCGTCGGTCATTTCTACGTGCCGGCGGTTTTCGGGCATTGGCCCGACGACGCGGTGCTCGAAACCTACGAAGATCAGTTGGTCGACGCTTGCGCCGAGCGCGGCATGGCGATCGAAATCAATTCGCGCTACTTCTACAAGCACTACGCGGGCGACGAAGCTGGACTCGCGAAATACCGCGCCGTCAATCTGCGCCTCATGCGCAAAGCGAAGGCCAAGGGCGTGCTGGTCGCGGTCGGCTCCGACGCGCACAGTCCCAAGGACCAGGCGGGTGGCTTCGACTTTGTCTTGGGAATGCTCGACGAGGTCGACATCAACGAGATCGCATTCCCGCTCAACGGGCGGCTGGCGCGCGTGGCCTTGCGCGCCACCGAAGAACTGCTACGGCAGCAAAGTGCGGCCAACGCCCCGCCGCTGGCCGCGGTCAACGGCGGGCGCGCGAGTTCGGCAAACGGAACCGCGCCGGAGACGATCATGCCGGAGGCGCCAGCCGAACCTCCCGCGCTCGAGGCCGCGGCCGCGCCCGCCGCCCCCGTTCCCGTTCGCCCGGTGAAGAAAAAGCGTCCGGCCGTCGTCAAAGTCGCGGCTGACGAAACGGTAGCCGAGGAAGTCGCACAGGCGCCGGAAGCGCCCGAGCCCGCCGCCGAAGCGAAGCCCAAGCGGATACGGCCGCCCAAGGTCGCCAAACCGATCGAGCCCGAGCCGCAAATCGCGCTCGCGGAACCCGTAGCCGTGGTGCCCCCGGAGCCCGCGCCGAAACTCGTTCCGGCTCGGGCACCCAAGAAAGCGGCAACTACCGTCGTCGTTCCCGAACGCAAGGTAACGCCGCCGAAAGCTGCCCCCGCCAAAGCATCGCCTGCGAAGAAGGCGGTCGCGGTCAAAAAGCCGGTCGCAAAAAAGGCGGCCGCCGCAAAGAAGCCTGCGCTCAAGAAAGCCGCGCCGAAAAAGCCGGCGCCCAAGAAGGCTGCTCCCAAGAAAGCCGTTGCGAAGAAGGCCGCGGCCCGGGCCGGGACCCGGCCGGTCAAGAAGGCGGCGAAGAAGGCCGCACCGCGCGCCGCCAAACGCACGGTGACGCCGAAACGCGCGGTCGCCAAGAAGAGCGCCCCCAAAAAAGCAGCGCCAAAAAAGAAAAAGGCCTCCCGCCCGCGCCGCTAAGGGCTCCGCCCGCAGGCTCGCGCGGCAAAGAAGCTCCGCGAGCACCGGTTCGGCACGGACTTTCTCTTCCCGTGAAGAAGGCCGCGAATCCACGCTAGCCGCCCGGGAGGCCTTCAATGGGGGATATCAGTCGCCGTCGCAACGTGGCTATCGTCGGCCCGCATCATGCGGGCAAGACGACCTTGGTGGAAGCGTTGCTGGCGGGTTCCGGCGCAATCGCGCGACGCGGTTCGGTCTCCGACGGCACGGCAACGACGGACTACGAGCCGGAGTGCGTCGAGCGCGCGCAATCGACATGTGTCGGCTTCGCCTACACCACGACGCCGGCGATCGATCTGACGCTGATCGACTGTCCCGGCTTCGTCGACTTCTTCGAAGAGACGAAGCTTGCGTTGCTGGGCGCCGATGCGGCCGTCGTCGTGGTCGATGCCGTCCCCGACCGCGTCAAGCAAACGCGGCGCCTGATCGCATTCCTGGAAGAACGGCGCATGCCGCACTGCTTCTTCGTCAACAAGCTCGACAAGGCAGGGACCGATTTTCGCGGCACGTTCGCGGCGCTGGTCGCCACGTACGGGCGGCGCGTCGTAGCCGAACATATTCCACTTGGTGAGGCCGAACATTTTCGCGGCTACATCGATCTTGCCGAGCGCCACGCGTACGTCGCTGAAAACGGCGTGCCCCGTGAGATTCCGATCGATCGCGAACTTGCCGCGCCGGTCGACGAAGCGCGCCGCACGCTCTTAGAAGCGCTCGGCGATTTCGACGATCACCTGCTCGAGGAATTGCTCGAAGGCGTCGAGCCGCCGCTCGATGAGGTCCGCAAAGACTTGCACGACGAAACGTGCCAGGAGCAAATCGTGCCCGTGCTCGTCGGCGCGGGTTTGACGGACATCGGGGTCGCGGCTGCCGCGCTGCTCGACGTCATCGAGCGGCAGTTTCCCGCGCCGGAAGGCGATCCGGCCGCGCCGCTTGCGGCCCAGGTGATCAAGACGATCGTCCATCCGCAGTCCGGCAAACTTTCGGTCGTGCGCGTTTTCGACGGAACACTGGCGGCCGACTCGGCCCTGATCGACGTCACGAGTGGGGACCTCAAAGTGCGGGCCGCGGGTCTCTATCGTCTACAAGGTAAGAAACAGGAAGCAGCCACCTCCGCCGGCCCGGGTGAAATCGTGGCGGTTGCGCGCTTGGAAGGCGTGCGAACCGGCGACACGCTGAGCGCACTTCCCGGCAAACCGGCTCGCCCGGTGCCGCAGCTGGCCGAGCCGCTCTACGCGGTCGCGATCAAACCCAAGGAGCGGCTCGACGAAGCGAAAGTCTCGCAGATGTTGGCGCGCATCGTCGACGAAGATCCGACCTTGCGCGTCGAGCGCGCCGCGTTTACAGGCGAACTGCAGCTGCTCGGTATCGGTGAAGTCCACGTCGCGACGGCCATGTCGCGCCTAGCGCGCAAGTATCATCTCGCGCTCGAAGCGCACGATCCCGCCGTCGCTTACCGCGAAACGATCGCCGAGGGCACGCAGATTCGCGCCCGCTACAAGCACCAGACGGGCGGACACGGACAGTTCGCCGACGTCGTGCTGCGCATCGAACCGCGCGAGCGCGGTCACGGCGTGACGTTTTCCGAAGAGATCGTGGGGGGCGTCGTGCCGCGCCAATTCTTCCCAGCCGTCGAGAAAGGCGTGCGTGAATATTTGCAGCGCGGGCCGATCGCGGGCTATCCCGTCGTCGACTTGCACGTCACCTTGATCGACGGCACCTATCACGCGGTCGATTCGAGCGAACAATCGTTCAAAACGGCCGCCGGCATGGCGATTCGCGATGGTTTGCCGAAGTGCCGGCCCGTTTTGCTCGAACCGATTTCGTACCTCGAGGCGATCGTGCCGGATGAAAGCGCGTCGGCGATCCTTGGCGGAATCACGGCAAAACGCGGACAGGTGCTGTCCTTCGAACCGGCCGAGCAGCGCGGCTTCCAGCGCGTGATCGCCTGCGCACCGCACGCCGAACTCGGCAACTACATCACCGAACTGCGTACGGCAACGCAAGGGCTCGGTACCTACGCCTGGCGGCACGAACGCTTCGATGCGGCCCCCGCCAAGGTATCACAATCGCTGCAAGCCGTCTCGGCCTGAGAGGCACGGCGGCGCTCGCGCCCAATTACGCACGGTCGCCGCTCCAGGCGAAACGAAGAAAGAGGGCTGTTGCGTAACCTTTTAACGCGCGTCGTCGCTTGCTGCCTGCTCGCCGGGTGCACGAGGCTCGCTACGAGCGGCCCCGCGACCGGCCGGCATCCCTGGACCAAACCGGGCGTGTTGCGAGTCGGAATACAGGTGTCTCCCAACACCCTCAACCCGCTGCTCGCCTCGAACACGACCGAAGCGGTCATCGCCCGTTTAATGTTCGACGTACTGGTTTCGGTCGACCAGAGCGGAAGGCGCGAAGTGCCGGTCCTGGCGCAAGTGGTTCCGAGCCTCGAAAACGGCGGCATCAGTCGCGACGGTCTAACGATCACCTATCACTTGCGCAAGGGCATAAAGTGGCAAGACGGCGTGCCGCTGACGAGCAAGGACGTGAAGTTCAGCTGGAGCGCGATTCTCAACCCAAACAACAACGTGATCACGCAGACCGGCTACTCGCTCGTGAAATCCGTCGACACGCCTGACGACGCGACCGTCATCTTTCACATGAAGCAGCCGTTCTCTCCGGCGATCAACACGCTGTTCGGCGAAAGCGACGATCAATACGAAGTCGTCCCCACGCACCTGCTCGCGCAATATCACGACATCAACAACATCCCATTCAACTCGGCTCCGGTCGGCTCGGGACCGTTCAAGATCAAAGAGTGGGCGCGCGGCGATCACATCACCCTGGTCGCGAACGACGACTACTTCTTGGGCAAACCGAAGCTCAAAGAGATCGTGCTGAAGATCATTCCGGACGAGAATACCGAGCTCAACCAGGTGCGCACGCACGATATCGACTGGCAATTTCAGGCCTCGGCGCACGAGTACCGCGAGCTGAAAACGATGCCGGACATCACACTCGCCAAGATTCCGATGAATTCGTACGAAGCGATTCAAATGAATACGTCGCGCCCGCCCCTCAACGACGTGCGCGTGCGCCGCGCGATCGCCTACGCGATCGATGCTCCGAAACTGGTCAGCGACCTAACCTTCGGGAGCGACGTGCTGGCCGATCAGGAACTTCCGCCCTTTATGTGGGCCCATTCCGCGCAGGTTACGCGCTATAGCCTCGATCTCGCCAGGGCCAAGTCGCTGCTGGCGCAAGCCGGCTGGCTCCCCGGCCCCGACGGCATCGCGCTCAAGGACGGCCGCAAGCTGAATCTCGAGATCGTGTACAACGTCTCGAACGCGACGCGCCGCTCGGCCGTGGTCCTCGTCCAGGCCATGCTGCGCAAGATCGGTATCGAGGTGAGCGTGAAGGCCTACCAGGGCGCGCTCCTCTTTGCGACGATGGGGCAGGGCGGCATCCTGCAGAACGGTAAGTTCGACCTTGCCTGGTTCGGCTGGAGTGCGGGCATCGACCCGGACGAGTCCTCGACCTGGCTCTGCGCAGATCAGCCGCCACATGGAAACAACACGAGCCACTATTGCAACCCGCAACTTGACGCGGCGGAAAACGCAGCGCTGACCCACTTCGACCGGCCGACCCGCAAGAAAGCCTACGATCAGATCGCCGCAATCCTTACGCGCGATGTTCCGCTCCTACCGATCTATTGGACTGTTTGGAATCAGCCAATCAACCCTGACTTCAAAAACTTCTCGTCTAACCCCGTGACGGAGACCTGGAACGCGTATACATGGGATATTTAGAGTCGGAAGGCTCGCGGTTGGGCCGCATTCCCGAAATCAAGTGGCTGGTCAACACGATCATGGAGCGTGCGCTGACGCGGGGTGAGTACCTGCTTGCCGGCGGCGTGCGCAGCGACTACTACATCGACAAGTTCCGCCTCTTTTCCGATCCGGCGGTACTGCGGCGCATCGCACGGCTTTTCGCGCCGATCGTGTCGGAAGTCAATCCGGACTTGATCGCCGGAACCGAACTCGGCGGCGTCATCCTCGCAACGGCCGTCTCACAGATGGCGAACATTCCAATGATCGTCGTGCGCAAGCAACCCAAAGCCTACGGCGCGTTCGCACGCGAGTACGTCGAGGGACCCTACCAAGAGGGCCAGCGCGTGCTCTTGCTCGAGGACGTCGTCAGCAACGGGCGCGAGGTGATGGCGGCCAAGGCGCGACTCGAAGAACTGAATTTGTCGGTAACCGTGTACGCCGTGATCAATCGCGGTCTGGCGCCGGTTAAATCGCTCGTGCAGTTCTCGCTTCCGCGCGGCGAAGCAAAAACCGAGAATTAACCGCCCAGCGTCAGGCGAAAACCGTCGTCGGCGACGCTGACCGGACCGGCGAACGCGGCGCGCGCCTCGCGCTCGAGTTCCGCGGGCTCGATGGTCGCCGGGTAGTGCGAGAGCACGAGGCGTCCGGCTGCCGCGCGGGTTGCCATCGCCGCCGCTTCGCGCGCGGAGGAGTGACCGCGCGGCATCTCCGCTTCTTCTTCGCAACGCAGCGTCGCTTCGCAAACGAAGGCATCGACGGCCTGCGCGAGTTCCGCCACCCGTTCGTCGGGCGCCGTATCAGCGCTGTAAGCGAGGCTGCCACCGCATCCGTCGCAACGCAGCGCGAAGGTGGGGATGTAGTGCGACGTCGGCGCGAAGCGAAATTCAAGCTCCCCGACGCGCAGCGTACGTCCGGGCTCGTAGGTCCGCACGTCGAAGACCTCACCGATAAAATCGTGCTGCGACTCGGGTGTAAAGGCTTCGGTCAGGCGGCGCAGCATCTCCTCGCCGCCCGGCGGCAGGTACAAGGCGACCCGGCGCCCGTTGCTGCGGCGCCCGTACTTGAGCGCGTAGCGCATCGGAATCACATCGAGGAAATGATCGGCATGCATGTGGCTGACCACGACGGCATCGATCGATTCCGCCGAACGATACTGCAGCAGCTTAGCGAATGCACCGCTGCCGAGATCCGCCACAACGGCCGAGCCGGCCCCTTCGAAAAGATACGAACTGCAAGCGCGACCGGGACGCGGAATCGAGCAACTCGATCCGACGACCGTCAAGTGTAACCCAGGCGCCTCGGCCGTTTCCCCCTGCGTTAGATTTTCGACAGCACGTCCTCGGCGTGACCATCCACGGAAACCTTGGGCCAGACGTGGACGCACTTTCCGCTCTTGTCGAACAAGAACGTCGAGCGTTGCACGCCCATGCTCTTCTTTCCGTACATGTTCTTTTCGACGATCACACCGAACGCGTTGCACAATTCGGAATTGACGTCGGCCAGCAGCCGGAACGTGAGTTCGTACTTCGCTTTGAACTTTTTGTGCGAAGCGACCGAGTCGCGGCTGACGCCCACGACCTCCGCACCCTTCTTTTCGAAATCTTCGGAAAGGTCGCGGAATTGAGTCGCTTCGTTCGTACAGCCCGGCGTATCGTCTTTCGGATAGAAATAGACCACGAGCGGCTTGCCCAGCAGTTCTTTGGTAGAAAGCTCGGCGCCCGAATCATCGGCGAGCTTCACCGCCGGCAGCTTCGCGCCGGTTTCAAGCATATGATGCGGCCTCTTGTCGAAGAAGGAGGGCGTGACGGAAATCGATACTCCGGCCGCGCCTCAGGAGCCTGTGGCTCATCCGTTGGCGCGGTACTTGGCCGAGTCGTTGGCCAAGAGAGAGCGGCCCACCCGCATCCTGCTGCTCGGCATCGGAAGCGGACGCAGCGTTCCCGTGCTCCTGAACGCGGGCGCCCACGTCGAAGCGCTCGAGGAACACGCGCAGCGGGCGCGCGAGGCGCGGCACCGTTTCGCCGGCGACCCGCGCCTGCGCGTGACCGATGGGCCGTACGGCGGACCCTACCCGATCGACGGTACGTTCGATGCTGCACTGAGCACGCACGCGCTCCTGCACGGCTCCCCGGCAGCCGTCGCCGCGTCGATCGCCGCGCTGCGCGAGCGTCTCGCCGTTGGGGCGCTCCTCTTCACCACGCTCGGATCGAAGTCGGACCGCAGATTCGGCGCCGGTACGCGCATCGCCACCGATTCGTTCGCGCCGTCCGACGGTGCCGAAGCCGGCGTCCCGCACGCGTACTTCGACGAGGATGGGGTGCGTGCGCTCTTGCGGGGCTTTTCGCTCAGCGCGCTCGCCGAAAACGACGCCTCCCGCAGCGCCGGACGCTGGGCCCACAGCGAAGACGAGGCGGCCGGCACGGTCCACTGGTTCGTGCGCGCTCTGCGAACGTGATGCACGGGCGCGGCTGCAACCGCGCGCGTGCCGCCGGGTCGCGGCGGGCATGGAGTTGCGTCTGCTTCGGTATTTTCTGGTCGTCGCCGAGGAGCTGCACGTCGGCCGGGCGGCCGAACGGCTGCACATGGCGCAACAACCGCTCAGCGCGGCGATCCGGCGCCTCGAGAGCGATCTCGGCGTCGAGCTGTTCGAACGTGCGGCCAACCGCATCCGGCTCACGCCCGCGGGTCTCGTCATGGTCGAGGAAGCCGGGACGATCTTACGCCAGGTCGATGCGGCCGCGGTGCGTGCGCGACGGGTCGCGCAGGGTGAACTCGGGACGCTGCGCGTCGGCTACTGTAGCCGCAGCCCGTCGAACTAGCCGCGCGCGTGTCGTAGTAGGGCTGTGTTTTGCGTGTCGGGCGGGCATGCAATTGGTGTTGGACGCGCCGGGCGCGAACCGCTAAGCTCGGAACATGAGCACACAAATGAACGCGGTGATCGTTGCCGCCACCGGCGGCCCGGAACAGTTGACCTTTGTCGAACGCGAGCTACCGCTAGCGAAACCTGGTGAGACGGTGCTGCGCTTATCGCGCATCGGCGTGAATTTCATCGATGTCTATCAGCGGCGCGGTTCGTATCCGGTACCTGCGGGCGCGGTTCTTGGTTTTGAGGCCATCGGTCGCGCGTCCGATGGAAAACGGTATGCGTTCATCGATCACTTCGGTGCATACGCCGAGTACGTCGCGGTTCCAAACGAGAAACTCTTCCCGATTCCGGACGCCGTCGGCGATGAAGCGGCGATGCTGCTCTTCCAGGGCGTCACCGCGCAATATCTCACGGCGTCCGTTCATCCGGTGCAGCCCGGCGAAACGGTACTCGTCTATGCGGCGGCCGGTGGGGTGGGCTGGTTACTGATGCAGGTGGTGCGCGCGCGCGGCGGCCGTCCGATCGGCATCGCCTCACGCGAAGAGAAAGCCCAACTGCTACGCGAGAATGGCTTTGAAGCGCTCGTGGGCAGCGGCGAAGATACCGCGCTCATTCGCAAACTGGTCCCCGAGGGTGTCGACGTCGTGTTCGACCCGAACGGAGCCGACACGTGGCAGCTCACGCTCGAGAGCACGCGCCCGCGCGGACACGTCGTGCTGTTCGGTGCCGCGAGCGGACGCATCGCACCCGTCGAGCCCTACGTTCTGCTCGAACGCCATTCCCTGACGCTCAGCTACGTCAGCATCTTCGACCACATCGCCGATCCGATCGAGCGACAGGAGCGCGTCGACGACGTCCTCTCCATGCTCGCCGCAAAGACGATCGTCGCCCCGGCCGTACACGTCTTTCCACTCGCGCAGGCAAGCGATGCCCACGCGTTCCTCGAGTCGCGCAAGAGTGTCGGCAAGATCGTCTTGGCGGTGTAAGCCTTGCGACCGGTCCGCGCCTCAGTAGGTTGGAATACTCGAGTCGATTTCCTCGGACCAGGCATCGATGCCGCCGCGCAGGTTTGCGACGCTCTTGTAGCCTTGCTCGCGCAGATATTTGGCAACGCGGCCGCTGCGCGTCCCGCCGTGGCACATCACGACGATGTCGCCGTCTTTGGTAAGCTCGTCGAGGTGGTCGGGAACGGTCGCCATCGGCACGTGCTTGGCAAAGGGGAGGCGCGCGATTTCAAGCTCGTCGTCTTCACGCACGTCGAGCAGCGTGAAGTCTTCGCCCTCATCGCGCATGCGCTTCAATTCGGTCACGGTGATTTCGGCCGGGAGGCTCATCTACTTCGCGCTCCCGATCAGACCGGTGAGTGGGCTCGAGGCATTTGCGTACAACTTCTTCTCCATCCGGCCAGCTAAAAACGCGAGGCGGCCGGCCTCGACCCCCAGGCGCATCGCGCGCGCCATCGTCACCGGATCGCGCGCGGCAGCGATCCCGGTATTCATCAGCACGGCATCCGCGCCAAGTTCCATCGCGATCGCCGCATCGGATGCGGTGCCGACGCCGGCGTCGACGATGACCGGTATGCCCGCGCGTTCCTTGATGATCGAAATCGAATACGGGTTGCAGATGCCGAGACCGCTGCCGATCGGGGCCCCGAGCGGCATGACGACCGCGCAGCCCGCTTCTTCGAGACGTTTGCACGCGGTCGGATCGTCGGCAATGTAGGGCAGCACGGTGAATCCGTCGCGCACGAGTTCGCGCGCCGCAACGATCGTTTCGGCCGTATCGGGGTAGAGCGTCGAGGCGTCACCGATCACTTCGAGCTTGATCAGATCGGTGCCGAGCAATTCGCGTGCCAGGTGCGCGGTGAGCACCGCCTCCTTCGCGGTCGTGCAGCCGGCCGTGTTGGGTAGGAATGTGTAGCGTGCCCGGTCGATGTAGTCGAGCATCGTCTTGCCGCTCGGATCGTCGAGGTTGATGCGCCGGATGGCGACCGTCACCATCTCCGTGCCGCTCGCCGCATGAGCGTCCTGCATGATCTCGAGCGACGGGTATTTGCCCGTGCCGGCGATCAGCCGCGAGCCGAATTCATACGCCCCAATCCGCAGCGGCGTATCGCTGAAAGCCACCTGCTATCCCCCCGCTACGGCGCGAATGATCTCGATCGAGTCACCGTCGCGCAGGCAATGATCGTCGAACGAAACCGCGCGCACGATGTGCTCGTTGACGGCGACCGCGATCCCGGCCGGAGGAACGCCGAGCGCGCGCAGCAGTGCGCCAACCGTCGTTCCTTCATCGAGATCCTTACCTTCACCGTTGATCTTCGCGTTCACGTCGTCGTCACTTCGCGAGCGGTACGACGGCTTCTTGTGCGCGCTGCGGCGAGAACAGCGAGAGCTCGCCGGATGCTCGTCCTTCGAGCAGATCGGCGACTGCAACCGCAGTGGCCGGCGTCAGCAGGATGCCATTCCGGTAGTGTCCCGAGGCAACGACGTATCCGCCGAGCGCGGTCGCGCCGATGAACGGCAAGCCGTCCGGTGTCCCCGGCCGCAGGCCGGCCCACGTTTCCGCAAGCGCGAAATCCGCCAGCGCGGGCATCGCCTCGAGGGCGGCCTCGAGCAGCGAGCGCGCGGCAGCGGCCGTGAAGCGAACGTCGAAGCCGCTCCGTTCGACGGTCGCGCCCACGAGCAAGCGGCCGTCCTCGCGCGGCACGAGGTAGGCGCCCGGTACCCAAACGACCCGCCGCACGAAATTGCGCGGCACAGCGAGTGCCAGCATCTGCCCTTTGACCGGCACGACCGGCACGCGCGCCATTTCGGGCACCCCCTCCAGGCCGGCGGCCCAGGCTCCGGTGGCGTTGATCACCGTATCGGCCGCCACGAAGCCGTCGGGGACACGGACCCCAAGAGCACGCCGGGCGTCAGCCTCGAGCGCTACCGAGCCGACCTGCGACTCGACCCGCACGCCCAGCACCTCGCAGGCGGCACGCAGCGCCCGCCCGAGCCGGCGGTTGTCGACGTGTCCTTCGCCTTCGGTCAGCGCCGCGCCGCGGAGCGTTGCGCCCAAGCCGGGTTCAAGCAGGTGGGCTTCGCTGCTCGTTAGCCAGCGTGCTCCGATGCCCCGAATGCAAAGCCGTTCGACGTGCTCTTGCAAGCGTAGGACGTTGCTCGGGTCGTAGGCTGCCTCAAGGATGCCGTCGAGGTGAAGCTGCGCATCGACACCGCTATGCCCCCGGAGCTCGGACACGAAAGCCGGATAGCGCGCGAGCGAAGCCGCGCAAAAGGCTTCGAACGCTTCCGAGGCATGCGTCTCGGTGTGCGGAGCGAGCATCCCCGCGCCGGCCCACGACGCCGCACCCGCAGGCTCCCCGGCATCGAGCACGCGCACCGTGGCGCCTCGCTTGGCAAGCTCGTAAGCGATGCCAAGGCCGATCAAGCCCGCCCCGACGATGACGATCACCCGGCTGCCTTCGCGCCGCAAGGAGACCGAACCGCCTCCCAAGGCCCACCGCCTTGAACAGAAGAGCAAGCATGGCCGGACCCGAAGCTCTAGCGGCTGGTGAACATGGCCTTATCGTTTTTCAAGCATGGCAGCAACGCCGTGCTGCTCGGGCTCGCGGCCATTGTGGCTGCGCTGTTTGCTTCGGGCAGGCTGACCTTCGCGCCGTTTTCGCTGGTCGAGGTCGCGATCGGCGCGCTCGTGTTCTTCGTTTCGGAATACACGACGCACCGTTTCTTGTTCCACGCGAAGCCCTCGCGCGTGCCTTTCGTGCTACGGCTGCAGCACCGTCTTCACTACGATCATCACGTGCGGCCTGAGGAACTCGAGCTGCTGTTCTTACCGGTGTGGTTCGTGCTGCCGGCCGCGGCGCTCACGCTCGCAATCTATCTTGCGATCGTCCGCGATCCGAGTGCCGCTGCGGCGCTCTTGCTCGGTAGCATTCTTGGCCTCTTCTACTATGAGTGGGTGCATTTCGTCGCGCACGTGCCGTTCGTTCCGCGCACGCCGATCGGCCGCTACGTGAAAAAGTACCACCTCTGGCACCATTTCAAAAACGAAACCCTGTGGTTCGGCGTAACGAATCCAAGCATGGATTTCGTGGGACGAACCTACCACCGCGTCGAGGACGTCGAGCGCTCACCAAATGTCCGAATCCTCTTCCCCGACGCCTAACGGCACGATTGCAAATGGGTGCGAATCTTGAGCTTGAGGAGAGTATTGCGACGATGCTTGCGCCGTTGGCTCTAGCCGTCGTAGCCGCGCTTGCGCCGGCGGTCGACTTTGAAAACTACACCTATCGTGTGACGCCGTGCAATCCCGGAGCGATCACAACGCATGCTGGGCAAGGCGAGCAATTCAGCGACGACAAAACCCAATCGTTCGATGCCTACGTCGAGCAAGTTGTGTTCGGTGAACTCGCGGGTCGCTCGTTCGCCGTCGTGCGCCTGTCATGCAGTTTTCCGGTTGGATCTTCTTCAGCAGCGTATCTCTATGCGATCAATGGTCACAGCGCGACTTACCTGCGCACGATCGCGACCGCCGATCCCGGTGAAGGCCACATGATGAAAGGCTGGATCCACATCCGTTTCGCGCACAACCTGCTCTACGTCGACCGATGCGTCTCTACCGACGATTGTACCCATGGAATCGTCACGACGTACGCAATGCGCGCCGGTAAGGTCGCAGCGGTGTACGAGATGAACCACAAATACACGCCCTAGCGTCATTGGCCCTGATGTCGCCTTTGGCGTTAGAGTGCGTCGCGCTCGCGCAACGTCCAGCATGACTCGTCGTCGAGCGTTCGAAACGTCAGTTCCAGACGACCGTGCTCTCGGATGTGGTGGTCGAGTTTGTGCCTCTCCAAAAGTCCTCATCCCCATCACCCGCCTTCGGCGTTTCCCGAAGGTCCCGCGCCAATCGCGGAGATTGCGCGAAAAATCGTGGTCCGCCAACGGGTTTAGGAGATCCGCTTTTTGCAATCCGCTCTCGAATGAGACGGTTGCCGGCTTCGGCGTCTTCGAGTAGACGAATCTCCGGCGCTTTTGATAAGTAGTCGGCGCGGCGCTCGGCGTCGGCGTCGCGCATTCGGCGCACCAGCGCCTTGACGGCTTCCGGGTCGTGAGCGATCAGAGACAACAGAACGCGTCCGGCCCCGTCCGGTACCCAATGGCCTTGCTCCCAACCTTGCACGGTGCGTAGCGAAAGATCAAAGGCTTGGCGAACTGTTCGTGCGTCATTCCGAGGCGTTTGCGCAGAGACTGAACATCCAGACCAGCGCCCGCACGGACCGGCCCGAGAACCGCACGATCCATCCCGTCATCGCGCTTTTGACGTTGGATATCGGCCCTTCAAACTCCCGATCCGACGAACGCTAGTGTAAACCGAACGTCGAAACCAGGCGTAGGCCGAAAGCGAAGAGCAGCGAGCCGAGGAAGACGCAGACTGGGAGCGTGAGCACCCAGGCCATCAGGATGTTGCGCAAGGTCTCCATCTGCAGGCCCGAATGATTGGCGGCCATGGTACCCGCGACGCCGGATGACAAGATGTGGGTTGTACTGACCGGCAATCCGAAAACGTCGGCGGCTTGAATCGTGCCGTACGCGACGATTTCGGCCGAAGCGCCCTGGCCGTACGTCAAGTGCGTCTTACCGATTCGTTCGCCGACCGTTACGACGATGCGCTTCCAGCCGATCATCGTGCCGAGCCCTAAGCAGAGCGCGACCGCGACCTTGACCCAGGTGGGAATGAAGTTGGTCGTCTTGTCGAGCGCCTTCTTGTAACCAACGAGCGTCTTGCTGTCGTCCGGGTTTGGAATCGCATTCTTCTTCTGCAGTTTGGCGATTGACGCCGAGACGAGGTAGATGTTGCTGCGAAGCTGTTTGCGCTGGTCTTTCGGTACCTCCGACAACTTCGTTTTGCCGTTGAGCAGCGAACCGATTTCCTGATTTACTTCTTCGACCGAGGGGATGACGGCCGGCGTCACCTTGCCGCTGCCCTTGAGGAACGCGTTCAACGTATCGCCTGCCTCCGAGGCCGATACGGGATCCGTTCCCGCCAGCTTGTGAAGCACCGTCGCTGCTGCACTGTTCTGCGAAACGACCGCTTGGAAATCGGTAGTGCCCATGCCGAGGTTGAGTGCATAGACGCCCGGGATCACGCCGATGAGGATCAAGAGCACGAGTCCCATGCCTTTTTGACCGTCATTCGAACCGTGCGCGAAACTCACGCCGGTACAGGTCAGCACCAAGAGCGCGCGGATCCAGGGCGCGGGGGCCTTGTCTTTGGCGGGCTCGGCGTAGAGTTCAGGACGGCGCACCAGAAACTTCATCAAGAGCAGCAAGAGGGCCGACAACGTGAAGCCGATGATGGGCGAGACGACCAGGGCCACCATCGTGTCTTGCACTTTGCCCCAATTGACCCCATCGCCGAATTGGTGACCGGCAGCCAAGACCGAGTTGGCAAGGCCGACCCCGACGATCGAGCCGATCAAGGTGTGCGAACTCGAGGCCGGCAAGCCGAAATACCAGGTGCCGACGTTCCAGATGATCGCTGAAATCAACAGTGAGAACACCATCGCAAAGCCGGCGCCGGAGCCCACGTTGATCACGAGTTCGACCGGCAGCAGCGCGAGAATCCCGAAGGCGACCGTACCGGCCGAGAGCAGCACGCCCGTCAAGTTCCAGAGCCCCGACCAAACGACCGCGTAAACGGGCTTGAGGGAATGGGTGTAGATGACGGTCGCCACGGCGTTAGCCGTATCGTGAAAGCCATTAACGAATTCGAAACTGAAAGCGAGCCCAAGGGCTAACACCAAGAAGAAAACGCTCGCTGCAGTAAGCGAATCTCCAAGCACGTGATCCACGAAGTCTCTCTTTCGAATCGAAAAGCAAAGTGAGGCCGCCCTATGATAGGGGGCCTCACTTTAAGACCGTTTTAACTCTACATTAAGAGAGGCGAGCTGCGGCCGCGGCTACATCCCGGTATAGACCGGACCCTCGCCGCCCTGCGGCGGCACCCAGGTGATGATCTGATAGGGGTCCATGATGTCGCAGGTCTTGCAGTGGACGCAGTTCGAGAAGTTGATCTGCAGGCGCCCTTCGACTTTCCCCTCGCCGTTCTCGCCCGTCTTGTTGAAAAGCGGCTCGTAGACTTTCGCCGGGCAAAAATATTGGCACGGGTTGCCGTACTCCGAGGTGCAGCGGTCCGCGCAGATCGACAGATCGGCCACGTGCAAGTGCGGCACCTGGTCCTCGTCGTGCATGGTGCCGCTGTTGAACACGTCGGTCAATTTGTCGAAGGTGATCACGTTGTCGATCTTGGCCCGGTTCGCCGACGCCTTCGGCGCACGCTCGTCCAGCTTCTTCATCTGAGCGTAGCCGGCTTCGCCGTGCATCTGGTCGATGACGCCGAAACCGCGGCCGCCCGTATACATCGCCATGCCGGCGTTCATCATGCCGGCAAAGAGACCACCCTTGAAGCCCTGGTGGAAGTTGCGCGCGATGCGCAGTTCGCCGTACGCCCACGAATCCTTGAAGGCGGTTTCGAAGGCGGAGAGCGTTTCGGCATCCGTCTTCTCCGCTGCGAGGGCATCGAAGGCCGTTTGCGCCGCCAGGATTCCCGACTTGATCGCCAGGTGAATGCCCTTGAGGCGCATGCCGTTCAGGAAGCCGCCCGAATCACCCGTCAGGATCAGCCCGTCGGCATAGGGACGCGGCATCGCGAAGAGACCACCCTCCGGAATCGCTTTAGCACCGTAGCGAATCAGCTTCCCACCTTCGATCATCTTCGAAATGACGGGATGCTGTTTGTAGCGCTGCATGTTGTCGTGGGGATCGGTCGTGGGGTCTTGATAGTCGAGTCCCGTCACCATCCCGATGTCGAGCACGTCGTCTTTCATGCCGTAGATGAAGCCGCCGCCGAAGGTTTCGTTCGGCAACGGGTAGCCGAACGTGTGAATGACGCTGCCCGGCACGACGCTGCCCGGCTTGCACTGCCACAGCTCTTTGATGCCGGCTGCGTACACTTGAGGCGCGCGATCCTTGTCGAGGCCGAGCTTGATCACGGCCTGCTTGGCAAGCGTCCCACGCACGCCTTCGGCGATGATCACGACCTTCGCAAGCAAGTCCGGTCCCGGCTCGTAGTTGCCTTTCGGGTTGCCCTTATGGTCGACGCCCTTGTCCCCGACGCGCACGCCGATCACGCGGTCCCCGTCCCACAATAACTCTTGGCCCGGAAACGCGGGGAAAACGTCGGCGCCCTTCTCTTCGGCGATGCCGCCGAGCCACTTGGTAAGGCGTTGCAGGCTCGCGACGTATTTGCCGGCGTTCTTCATAATCGGCGGCATCATGAAACCCGGCACGCTCATCTTGCCCGTGTCGGTCAAGTACCACATCTCGTCGCTTGCGACCGCCGCTTCGACCGGCGCCGAATCACGCCAATCGGGGATCAGCTCGTCGAGCCCCTTCGGATCGACCACGGCGCCGGAAATCCCGTGGCTGCCGATATCGCCGCCCTTATCGATCAGCATGACGGAGAGATCGTTCTTGCCGTGCTCGGTCGCGAGCTCGCGCAGTTTGATCGCTGCGGCCAGACCCGCAGGTCCTCCACCAACGATGAGGACGTCGACTTCGAGTTGATCGCGTTCTGCTGCCATAACACGGGCCTCTTCCGCAGAGACCCGGCGTACTCTTGTCCTGCGGCGCCCTACGACATGGGTCGCAACCGCTCGAGGGCGGTGACGACGGCGATCCGGTGCATGGCCAAACGGACATCCCACGCCAGCCGCCGCGGAGTTTCGAGCGTTAACGCGCGCTTCGCCGAGCGGCGCAACATGTGCAAGCTGTACGGCGTGCCCGAGAAAAACGCGCGTTCGGCATCGGGGTCCGGTAACACGCGGCCGCGCTCGAGCGAACGCAGGTGATGCGCTTCGGGCGGATACCCGAGTTCGAAACGGTCGTCCAGTTCTTGCACGGGAAGGCCCGCGTCGTCGAGCGCCTGGACGATTGCGCCCCCGAGCGGCGTCGTACCGTCGACGACCGGCTCGTAACTGTAGAACCCGTCCGCTTCGAAATCTTCGTGCAAATCGATCGCGACCGCAAAGCGCCGGTCGCGATTTGCCGTCAGAATCGCGCGCGCCTCGGGCGTCGTGCCGCCGCGGTTGAAACTGCGATTGATGTCGCGCCCCTCGGCGTTCTCGCGCGTCCCGAGTTCGTAGCCGCTCGGATTCGTGCACACCCAGATCCGGTAGTTATAGGTACGCGAAAGCAAACCGTCGCGGGCGATCGAGAGCAGCGCCCAGGGGCCGGCCGGCTCGTCGCCATGGACGCCCGCCGAGAGCGCCACGAGCGGCGCGCCCGGGACGTTGATGACGTCGGCCAGCAGCAACGTGCGCTGGGCAAAGCATGCGATCTCGCGGACACTCGCATCCCCGGTTCGGCGCAATTCTTTCCAAGCGGCTACGAGTTCGTCGTAGGGCGGGGCCGAGACGTCGCTAGGTGCGAGCTGAGCGGAGATACCGTTCGAGGTCGGGCGGGGCGAGTGGTCGAGCAAAATAGTATCCCTGCATCTCGTCGCATCCCAGGCGGCGCACCATTGCGGCCTGTTCGGGCGTCTCGACGCCTTCGGCGACGACGCCGAGACCCATTGCGTGACCGAGCGCTACTACGGCCGAGACGATCGCAGAATCCCCCCGGTCCTGCGGTAAATCGCGCACGAAGGTGCGATCGATCTTGAGCGCGTCGACCGCAAAGTGCTTGAGATACGAGAGCGCGCTATACCCGGTTCCGAAATCGTCGAGCGAGATGCCCAAGCCGAGCACCTTCAGTTGCCCGATCACGCGGCGCGCGCCGGGAACGTCGCCCATCACCACGCTCTCGGTGATTTCAAGCTCGACCCGGCCGGGCGGTAAGTTGGTGAGCGCGAGCGCCTCTTCAACGGACCGGCACAAGCCGGGGTCGAGCAGCTGGCGGCCGGATATATTCAGTGCTAAACGAAGCGTCGGCATGGCGCCCGTCGCGTCCCAGGCCGCCAGTTGGGCAAGCCCCGTGCGTATGACCCAGCGCCCAAGCGGCACGATCAGGCCGATCTCTTCGCAGAGCGGGATGAATCGGTCGGGGGCGATCAGGCCGAGGGTCGGATGCTGCCAGCGCAAGAGCGCTTCGACGGCGACCGGACGTTCGAAACGGTCGACGAGCGGCTGATAGTGCAAGATAAACTCGTCGCGCTCGAAGGCGCGTCGCAAGTCCTGCTCGAGTTGCAGCCGGTCGACCGCGAGCGCATGAGTCGCAGGCGCGTAGAAGAGGAACGTCCCGTGACCGCTCGCCTTCGCGCGATAGAGGGCCGCGTCGGCGGCTCGAATCAGTTCTTCAGGGGTCGTTCCGTCGTCGGGAAAGACGCTGATGCCGACGCTCGCGGACGAGTACAGCTCGCGCCCGCGTACCGAAACGGGCTGAGCAAACGCTTCGATCACCCGTTCGGCAACGCGTCCCGCTTCGCGAATCGAGCCGATACCGGACAAGACGATGATGAACTGGTCGCCGCCGACGCGTGCGACCAGGTCGCCCGGACCGAGCGCGTTCGTCAGGCGCGGAGCGACGATCCGCAGGAACTCATCACCCACGTGATGGCCGAGGGTGTCGTTGATCGCTTTGAGGCGGTCGAGATCGAGACAGAGGAGCGCGAGTGCCGCTCCGCTGCCTTGAGCGGCAAGCATCGATTGCTGGAGGCGCTGGACGAGCAGCTTGCGATTCGGCAGGCCGGTGAGCTCGTCGTAGTTGGACTGGTAGGCAAGATGCGCTTCGGCTCGTTTACGCGCGGTGATGTCGAGTACGGTGCCGACCACTTGGACCGCGCCGCGTGCATCGTAACCGTACATCCCGCGGTGCTGGACCCAACGCTCACTCCCGCCCGCACGCACGAGGCGCGTGTCGACGACGAAGGCGCGCTGCTCTTCGCGCGCGAGTTCGAGTGCCGCTTCGAGCGCGAGCCGATCGTCGGGATGGACGAAGCGCCACAAGAGTCCCGGGGTCGGGTCCTGCGACTCGGGCTCGAGACCGCACAGGGCGAAAAGTTCGTTCGACCAGCTTACCTCGCCGCTCACCAGATCGTGCGTCCAGCTGCCGAGATGAGCCGCCGCCTGCGCGAGCGCAAGCGTTTCCTCGGAGCGGCGCAGCGACGCGAGAATGCGCTGCTCCTCGGTGCCGTCGATCGCAAAGCCCGTCACGCCGCAAATCAGACCGTGTTCGTCGCGCCGCGGCTCGAGGAACGCGCGCAAGAAGCGCCCGTCGTGCTCGAGTTCGAAGGCGACGAACTCGCCTTCGAGCGCGCGCCGGTGCGCTTCGATCGCTACGTGGTTGCTATCGGTCGCGCGAAAGTACTGGCCCAGGGTCAGGGGTAGCGGGGCAACCGCATCGCTCGCCGCGTTTGCGCCCCCGGACCACGAGGTGAACGTGAGATTGCGGTCGACCGTCCAAAGAAAAGCGGGCATCGCCCGCGCCACCCGCGCCAGAATGCTCTGACCTTCGGGGAACCCTCCGCCTGGACGCGCAGCCGCTTCCGGCCGCGCGCTTACGCGGCGGGACACGAAAAACGCGTGCCGCTTAAGGGCCGGGACAACAAAACTCGCCGCATCGTATACCGCCGCCGTTTGGGGTTCTTTGTCAGTATATCGGCTGCTCCGAAGACTTTACCATCAGTCTGCCGTGAAAAGCGGTCCCGGCAGCGGTTAATCGATGGCGGCGTCCAGCAGTTCGATTGGGTGGGCGGCCAGCAGCGACTGACCGCGCCCGGCCATCAACGACTGGATTTGGAGGGTGCAGCCGGGGTTGGCAGAGGCCAGCACGTCCGCTTGCGTCGCTGCAACGTTACCGGCCTTACGGGCGCCGATTTCGGCGGAGGCTTCGGGTTCGAGTAGATTGTAGACGCCCGCGCTGCCGCAGCATTGGTCGCCGTCGGCGATCTCGATCAGCTCGAGTCCCGGGATCTGACACAAGAGCGCGCGCGGTTGCTGCCGGATCCCCTGCGCGTGGGCGAGATGGCAGGCGTCGTGGTAGGCGACGCGCAGCGGAAGCGGCCGGCGCGGCGCCGCAGGCCCTGCGGCCGCGAGGAACTCGCTTACGTCCTTGACCTTCGCGGCAAAGCGCCGGGCGCGCGGATCGTCAAGCAGCTCGGCATACTGCTTGAGGGTCGAGCCGCAACCGGCCGCGTTGACGATCACGGCGTCGACCCCGTCGAGATCGCCAAAACGATCGACAAGCGCCTGGGCGAACGCGCGCGCCTCGGCGTCACGGCCGACGTGCAGCGAGAGCGCACCACAGCAGCCTTGTTCGCTCGGAACGACGACTTCGAATCCGTCGGCGGCAAGCACGCGAATCGTGGCCGCGTTGACGCTCGGGAAAAATACTCGTTGCACGCAGCCGGCGACGAGCGCGACCGTACCGCGTTTCGGTCCGCGTGCCGGCGTGCGCGCAGGTAGCGTCGCTTTGAGGCTCGCGAACGTGACCGGAGGGGCGAGCCGTTCCAGCATCGCAAGCCGCGCCGGCAAAAGGCGCAACAATCCGCTCTTACGGAGGCCGCGCTGCAACCCCGTCTTGGCCGCCAAGAAGAGCGGCCACGCGAGCGCGCGTAGACGCGCCGGATACGGGAAGAGGCTGAAGAGCAGTCTACGGAATCCGCCGTCGAGCGGCGGGCGCGGGAAGGTCGCTTCGACCTTCGCGCGCGTTGATTCGATCAGCAAGTCGTAGCGCACGCCCGATGGGCACGCCGTCATGCAGCCCATGCATCCGAGGCAGCGGTCGAAGTGCTCGACGACGGACGGCGTCAGCTCCAGCGTGCCGTCGTCGAGACCTTTCATCAAATCGATGCGCCCGCGCGGCGAATCGGCCTCGACGCTCCACGAGCGATACGTCGGACAGGCCGGCAAACAAAAGCCGCAATGCACGCAGTCGCTGATCAGCTCGGTCATCGAACGGCTTTCGATCGTCAGAGTCCTCCGAGAAAACGGCCGCGGTTGAGGCGGTGGGCGGGATCGAAACGGTCTTTGAGACGGCGCATCAGCGGAAACGACGGCGGTAGCGTTCCGTAGACGTCCACTTTTTCGGCGAAGGTCGCGTCGTGTACGTCGAGCAGCACGAGGTTGCCGCGCAGCGCCTCGACCGCTGCGCGTGCCTGCAGCACCGCTTGCGCCCAATCGGTGCGCGCGTCGGCGTAGCCCGAAAAGAAGGCGATGCCGAGCGTCGGGTACACGACCGCTTTGGCGTCGTCGAGGGCGGCCGCGAGGACCGAGAGAGCCTCGTGCTCGAGCTTTTCGAGCGCGCCCGGCGGCACGGCGATCCGCAGCCGGACGTTGCCGTACGCGCGCGCCGCCTCGTCGATCGATTCGGTGAGTTTGGGATCTTGAATGCGCTCGGGCCGCAAACCAAGCTGCGTAGCAAGCTGCGAAAAACGTTCGGCCTGCTCGGAGACGCCGGCCGCGAAGCCTTCGAAGAGGACGACCAACGCATAAGCGCCGCGCCAGCGCGCCGCAATGAGCGCGGCCGGCTCCAATTGCTGCGCGATCAGGTCGCGCACGAGCGTTTGCACTTCGCCGATCGTGCACGCCGCGATGCGCACACCGAGCGATGTTTCGGGCACGGGATGCAGGCGCAGCGTGACGGTCGCAATCATGCCGAGCGTGCCGAGCGAGCCAACCGCGATCTTCGGAAGGTCGAAGCCCGCGACGTTCTTGACGACCTTGCCGCCACCGCGCACCCGCGATCCATCCGCGCGGATCAGTGAAACGCCGACGATCAAATCCCGCAAGCTTCCGTAGCGCGCGCGGCGCGGGCCGAAGGAATTCGTGGCGACGAGGCCGCCCAGGGTCGCGCGGTCGGGATTCGGCGCGTCGAGCGCCAGCCGCTGCTGATGAGAAGCGAGTTTACTTTGCAAAGCGGCGAGCGTGATGCCCGCTTCTGCTTCGACCACCATGTCGGAGGCTGCATAGTCGACGATGCGCGCGAGCCGCTCGGTTTTCACGAGCACGTCGACTTGCTGCGGTGGATAGCCGAAGCCGAGCTTCGTTCCGCCGCCGGCGAATGCGACCGTCTGATCGAGTTCGGCGGCGCTGCGCATGAGTTCGGCCGCTTCGTAAAGGTCGCCCGGCGTGAAGATCGTTCCGACTTGCGTTCCGGGAAAACTTGCGGTGCTCACCTCAACCGCGTCCGGCCACGCCGGCGGTCTCGCTTGCGTGCGGCGCATAGGCGCCCGGAATGTCGCCGCAAAGGCGCGGCGTCGGAAAGACCTTGCCGGGATTGAATGCACGCGCCGGATCGAACGCACAACGCACGTAGTTCATCGTTTCGAGATCGGCATCGGTGAAGAGGTCGCCCATGTAGATCGCTTTGTCTGCGCCGACGCCGTGCTCGCCCGTAATCGAGCCACCGTAGCGGACGCAGATGCGCAGGATCTCGCCGCCCATGTGTTCGGCGAGCGCCTCTTGACCCGGAATGCGCGCGTCGTAGAGCACGAGCGGGTGCAAGTTGCCGTCGCCCGCGTGAAAGACGTTCGCGACCCGTAAGCCTTCGCGCGCCGAGAGTTCGGCGATCTCGCGCAGGACGCGGCTGATCTGCGAGCGTGGAATCACGCCGTCCTGAACGTAGTAGTTCGGGCTGATGCGCCCCATTGCGGCGAACGCGCTCTTGCGGCCCTTCCACATCAGCGCGCGCTCAGCATCGTTCTGCGGCATGCGCACTTCGATCGCGCCCGCGCGCTTGGCGATTTCGATGGCAGCAGCGGCCGTGTGTTCGACCTCCGCACTCGTCCCGTCGACGTCCATCAAAAGGGCGGCGCCGACGTCGAGCGGCCAATCGACGTGGGTTGCTTTGACGATCGCTTCGATCGCAAGTGCGTCCATCATCTCGACGGCGGCCGGCACGATTCCAGCAGCGACGATTTTCGAAACGCAGGTGCCGGCTTCATCGGTCGACGGAAACGTTGCGAAGAAGGTGCGCGTTAGCTCCGGCATACGCAAAATGCGCACGACGGCCTCGGTGACGATGCCGATCAGCCCCTCGCTGCCGACAAGCGCTGCCATCAGATCGTAGCCGAGCGGATCGACCGTCGCATCGCCGAGTTCAACGACCTCACCGTCCGACAGGACGACGGTCGCCGCGACAACG
>Ga0302326_10003452_pt1 | contig 37186 bp, 33 predicted proteins | sample Palsa_T0_3_FD_202264 | JGI IMG/M metagenome (GOLD analysis project Ga0302326, IMG submission 202264) | Peat permafrost microbial communities from Stordalen Mire near Abisko, Sweden - Palsa_T0_3 | ecosystem: Environmental > Terrestrial > Soil > Palsa > Peat permafrost | place: Sweden: Abisko... | reverse complement strand
GGCGAAAATTCCGTGTTTGTTGACGTCATGATGGATGTTGGAATCATCTTTTATGCCGCGCGTGAAACCGGTGACCGCCGATTGCGCGACGTCGCGTTGCGTCATTGCCTTACCACCCGGCGCGTGCTGGTGCGTGGCGACGGCTCCACGGCGCAGGAAGGCATTTTCGATGTCCAAACCGGCGAGTTTCTGCGGCAGAGCACGCAACAGGGCTACCGCGGCGACTCCTGCTGGTCGCGCGGATTGAGTTGGGCGCTCTATGGTTTCAGTCTCTCCTATGAGTACAGCCGCGATCCGCGTTTCCTCGAAACCGCGGAAGCTTGCGCCGACTATTTCATCACCCACTCCAACAGCGACGGCGTCCCGCCGTGGGATTTCAATGCGCCTCCCGAGAGCCGCCGGCTGCTGGACACTTCGGCGGCCGCCATCGCCGCTTCCGGCCTGCTGCGCCTCTGCCGGCTGTTGCAGGATCCGGTGAAGGGCCATCATTATTGGTCCACCGCCATTCGCATCCTGCGGACCCTGTGCGAGCAGCATTTGGCGCGCAAGGACAAGAAATGGGAAGGCATCCTGAAGGGCGGCGTCTATCATCTGCCCAAGGAGCTGGGCGTGGATGAATCGGTGATGTGGGGCGAGTACTTTTTCGTGGAATCTCTGGAGCAGGTTCTGCAGCAACTCGGCTAAATTGTGGCGCACGCACCCCTGCGTGCCGCGTCCCCGCTTTAGCGCCACACTCGTGTGAACGCCAGTAACTAAGCTAACAGCCCTATTCAACTCCCGCTCGATCCTGCCGATCAATAACCGGATGAGTCTGAAACCACCGGTCAATTATTACGATCTGCTCCAAATCAACCCTCGAGCCGAGATCGAGACCATCGAACGCGTCTACCGCATTCTCGCCTCGCGGTACCATCCCGACAACCAGCAAACCGGCGACGCGGAGCGATTTCGAACGCTCAGCGACGCCTATCAGTTGCTGCGCGATCCGGTGAAGCGCAAAGAATACGATCGCCAGTTTGAAGTGAATCCCGCCGGCCCGCTGCCCATCTTTCTGGGGAAAGAGTTCACCGACGGCATCGATTCCGAGGCCAAGATTCGCATCGGCGTGCTGTGTCTGCTCTACAGCAAGCGGCGCGCGAATCCCGATTACGCGGCGCTCTCGCTGCTCGATATGGAAAACATCATGGCCTTCCCGCGCGAACGGCTGTTGTTTGCCCTGTGGTACCTGCGCGCAAAGCGTTACGTGCTCCAGGACGACCGCAGCAGCTTCATCATCGCGGCCGAAGGCGTCGACTATCTGGAAAGCCAGTTGCCCACCAACCAGATCTTGTACAAGATTTTCCGCGATACCGAATCGGGCGTCATGGTCTACCCGAAAGCGCTCACCTCGAAGACCTCCTAATGGCTTACCGAGCCGCGACCGTAGCTCGGCAGCTGCGGCAAGGGAGTCGGTCCCACGGCGGTGAAACGCGCTATTTCGACGACAGCAGGAATATGTTGCCGTCTACATCCTTGAATATCGCCGATGTGCCCCACGGTTCCTTCTTTGGTGGCCTCTCAAAATCGACTCCGCGCGCGGACAGTTCCTCGTAGGTCTTTTCCACGTTGTCGCTCATGAACGTGATGTTCGAAAATGTCCCGATGCGCGACTCATGTCCGTCTGGCGTAAATAGCACCACTCTAGTTTCGGCGCCTGGAATTTTGAGTTCCAGCCAGCGCTGTCCTCCGTCCATTGGCTGGTCCGTGAGGATCTGGAATCCGAGCTTCTTCGTGTAGAAATCCAGTGCCTGGCCTTGATCTTTCACCGGAATGCTGACGAACTTCACCGCTTTGATCATGGAATCAGACTAAGCGACAACTCCGGCGTTTGCAATCCGTTTTCTCCTGCTATAGCGTTTATAAATATAGTGCTTCGGATCGACGATTACATACTCGATGTGCTCATGCGCGACCTGGTGGGACACGATCGTTCCCCCTCGGCGTATCTGGTGTACTTGCACCTCTGGAGCCAGACCGTGGGGCGCCGCGCGAAGAGCGCGCGTCTGAGTCATCAAATGGTCGCGAGCGCCACCGGTCTATCGAAGAGCGCAGTGCAGGCCGGGATGCGCAGGCTGGTGCGCCGGCGCTTGGTGAGCGTCCACAGGAAATCCCCCACGTCCACGCCCGAATACCGGATACTGCGCCCTTGGCTCACGACGGCCGCGTAACGCCGCTGCTCAGACTTCCGTCAACACCGGCCGAAACGCCGCCGGCGACCCTTGCAGCAATTCCAGCAACGCCTGTCCCGCGCGATGGAACCGTTTTTTCCTCCGATGCACGATGCCCACCGGACGGAACAGTTCAAATCCCGCAATCCGAATGGGAACCAGCCTGCCTTGCGCCACCTCTTCTTCCATCACGCGCGCGGGCATGATGCTGACCCCCGAACCGTGCGCCACGGCTTCCTTGATCATCTGGATATTATCGAAATGCAGCGTCACGTTCACGTGTACATGATGTTCGCGCAGGAACCGGTCGATATCTTTCCGGATCGGCAGATCTTCATCGAATCCGATAAAGTCCACGCCATTCAGATCCTTCAACCCGATCTCGGAATCCTTGGCCAACCGATGGTACGGCGAAGCCGCGATCGCCATTTGCTCCTGCCGCCACGGCAGCACCGTGACTTCCTTGTTCGCCTCCGGATAGCTGAGCAACCCGATATCGGCGCGGTCCGTAACCACCGCTTCGTAAACTTTTTCAGGGCGCAAGTATTCCACTTCGATGCGAGCCTGCGGATACAGCCGAAGGAATTCTTTCTCCAGGCGCGACAGTTCCGATAGGCCGACGGAATAAATCGAAGCCACGCGAACCGTACCTTCCACGTGCCCCTTCAGCAGATCGAGCGCTACTTGAAATTCGTTCCGCCGATTCAACGTGTCGCGGCACATATCGAGATAGAGCTTGCCGGCCTCGGTAACGCTCAAAGGACGCGTCCCGCGATCCAGCAGCGTGATTCCCATTTGCGCCTCAAGATCCTGGAGATACTGGCTCACTGCCGATTGGCTGATGCCATTCATCGTGGCGCCTTTGCTAACACTACGGGACTGAGCTATGTCTCTGAAAAGCTTGAGGCGATCAAACTCCATGTGGCTCCGATTATATTAGATTGTCTAATGTTGCGTCAACCGAATTTTCACAATACTAATATTGCTAGGCGATAGGACTACTGCTATACTCGGTCATGGCCGGACTCCCAGTCGAGCAGGGTCTCTACGATCCCCGCAACGAACACGACGCCTGTGGCATCGGCTTCGTGGTCAACATCCAAGGCCAAAAATCGCACGACATCATCGCTAAGGGTCTGCAAATTCTCGTCAACCTCGCGCATCGCGGCGCTTGCGGCTGCGATCCCGAAACGGGCGATGGCGCCGGCATTCTGATCCAAATCCCCCACCGGTTCTTTGCGCGCGAATGCTCCGCGCTGGGCTTTGCGCTGCCGTCCGCCGGGGAATACGGCGCGGGCATGGTTTTCCTGCCCGTTGAGCCGTCGCACCGTTTGTTGTGCGAGGGCATTCTGGAGCGGATCGCTCGCGAAGAGGGGCTCACTGTTCTCGGATGGCGCGACACCCCCGTCGAGGTGGACGCCATCGGCCGCATTGCGCGCGCATCCCAGCCCTACATCGAGCAAATCTTCATTGGCGGCGTATCCGGAATGCCTGAAGACGAACTGGAGCGCAAGCTCTACATTGTCCGCAAGCGCGCTGAATCGGAAATCGCCGCCTCCGATCTTCCCGACAAGGGCTTCTTCTATATTCCCTCGCTGTCGTCCCGCACCATCGTTTATAAAGGACTGCTGCTCGCGCACCAGATCGCCGAGTTCTACACCGAACTGACCGACCCGGATACCGTCAGCGCGCTGTGCCTCGTCCACCAGCGCTTCTCCACCAACACTTTCCCGTCCTGGCAGCTAGCCCATCCCTATCGCTATCTTTGCCACAACGGCGAAATCAATACCATTCGCGGCAACATCAACTGGATGCACGCGCGCGAGAAAGTGCTGGTATCCGACGTGTTCGGCGCGGATTTGAAAAAGCTATCGCCGGTGATCGCACCCGGCGGCAGCGATTCAGGTTCCATCGACAACGCAGTGGAGTTGCTGACGCTGGCCGGCCGCAGCCTGCCGCACGTGATGGCGATGCTGATTCCCGAAGCCTGGGACGCCGACACAACCATGCGTCCCGAAAAGAAAGCCTTCTACGAATATCACGCGTCGCTCATGGAGCCCTGGGACGGTCCGGCCGCGATTGCGTTTACCGACGGCCGGTCCATCGGCGCCACGCTCGATCGCAACGGACTACGCCCGGCCCGCTATCTGGTTACGCACGACGGACTGCTGATCCTGGGCTCGGAGACCGGCGTGCTTCCGGTGAGCCCGGAGGAAGTAAAGTTCAAGGGCCGTCTGCAACCTGGCCGCATGTTGCTGGTGGACACCACCGAAGGCCGCATCGTTCCCGACGACGAGCTTAAGCAGCGTCTGTGGAGCCGGCAGCCGTACGGTGAGTGGTTGCAGGCGAATCAGATTACGTTGGAAAGTCTGCCGGAACCGCCGCGCGTCCACGAATCCGATCTCGATAACATCGTCAAGCGCCAGCGAGCCTTCGGCTACACCGACGAAGATCTGCGCGTGCTGATGCTGCCCATGGCGGAGAAAGGCGAAGAGCCGATCGGCTCCATGGGGACCGACACGCCGCTAGCCTGTCTGTCCGACAAGCCGCAGCCTTTGTTCCACTACTTCAAGCAATTGTTCGCGCAGGTGACCAATCCGGCCATCGATCCCATCCGCGAAGAACTGGTCATGTCCCTCACCAGCTACATCGGGAATGAGCGGAACATCCTGGAAGAGACGCCCCTGCATTGTCACACGCTGAAGCTGCAACAGCCGCTACTCACCAATCGCGACTTGGAGAAATTACGCCGTGTTTCCACCGGCGATCTGCTGGCCAACACGCTGCCCATGCTGTTCCGCGTCGCGGGCGGTGAAAAGGAACTCGAGCGCGCCCTCGATGGCTTGTGCCGCCGTGCTTCGCTGGCCGTCCGTTCCGGCTATAGTCTGCTGATTCTCACCGACCGCGGCATGGATGAAGAATACGCGCCCATCCCCAGCCTGCTGGCGCTCTCGGCGGTGCATCATTATCTGGTTCGCGAAGGCACGCGCACGCAAGCCGCGCTGATCATCGAATCCGGCGAGCCGCGTGAAGTGATGCATTTCGCGTTGCTGATTGGCTATGGCGCCAGCGCCGTGAATCCGTATCTGGCCATCGAGACCCTCGAAGATCAGGCCGCCAAGGGCAATCTGCCCGCTGGCATGACCTTTGAAACGGCGCTGAAGAACTACAAGAAAGCCATCAACAAGGGACTGCTCAAGGTTTTCTCGAAGATGGGTATTTCCACGCTGCAAAGTTATCGCGGCGCGCAGGTTTTCGAAGCCATCGGTCTGAGCAAGGCTTTGGTGGACCGCTATTTCACCGGAACCGCTTCGCGCATCGAAGGCATCGGCCTGGATGTGCTGGCGCGCGAAGCCAAAATGAAGCACGACTACGCGGAGCAGCCGATTTCGGAAGCCGACACTGAGCTGGATGTGGGCGGCAGTTATCAATACCGGGTGCGCGGCGAGTATCATCTGCTGAATCCCGGAACCGTGAGCAAATTGCAGCATGCGGTCCGGCAGGAGAGCTTCCAGACATTCCAGGAATACACGGCGCTGGTCGATAGCCGTAGCCGCGAGCTGTGCACGCTGCGCGGCCTGATGGAGTTCAAGCTGAACGACAATCCGGTTCCCATCGAAGAGGTCGAGCCGGCGTCTGAAATCGTCAAGCGGTTTGCCACCGGCGCCATGTCGTTTGGGTCCATCAGTAAAGAGGCGCATGAAACCCTGGCCATCGCGATGAACCGGATCGGCGGGAAATCCAATACCGGCGAGGGCGGGGAAGACGAGGCGCGCTTTGATCGCGATGCCAATGGCGACTGGCGGCGCAGCGCCATCAAGCAGGTGGCCTCGGCCCGCTTCGGCGTCACCACCAATTATCTGGTGAACGCCGACGAGCTGCAGATCAAGATCGCGCAGGGAGCTAAGCCCGGTGAAGGCGGCCAATTGCCGGGCCACAAAGTGGACGAAGTGATCGCGCGCGTGCGCCACTCCATCGCGGGCGTGGGTTTGGTTTCGCCGCCGCCGCATCACGATATTTATTCGATCGAAGATCTGGCGCAGCTCATCTACGACTTGAAGAACGTCAATCCGCGCGCGCGGATCTCAGTCAAGCTGGTGGCCGAAGTGGGCGTGGGCACGGTGGCCGCGGGCGTGGCCAAGGCGCATGCCGACGTGGTGTTGATCAGCGGGCATGACGGCGGAACGGGCGCCGCGCCGCTCACTTCGCTGAAACACGCCGGCATTCCCTGGGAGCTAGGGCTTGCGGAAACACAGCAGGTGCTGGTGCTGAACGATCTGCGCAGCCGCGTGCGCGTGCAGACCGATGGAAAGCTGCAGAGCGGGCGCGACGTCACCGTTGCCGCGCTGCTAGGTGCAGAAGAGTTCGGATTTTCCACCATGCCGCTCGTGTCGATGGGCTGCATCATGATGCGTAAGTGTCACCTGAACACCTGCCCGGTCGGAATTGCAACTCAGGATCCGGCGCTCCGCGCCAAGTTCCAGGGCACGCCCGAGAACGTCATCAACTTTTTCTTCTACATTGCCGAGGAAGTCCGCCAGTGGATGTCGAAACTCGGCTTCCGCAAGATGGACGAGATGATCGGCCGCGTGGACCGCATCCAAATGCGCCCCGCAGTGGATCACTGGAAGGCGCGCGGTCTGGATGTTTCGTCCATTCTCTACAATCCGCAGGTGCCGCGCCGCGTGGGCCGGCGCTGCACCATCGCGCAGGATCACGGTCTGGAGGAAGCGCTGGATTATCAGCTCATCGAGCACGCCAAAGATGCGCTGGAACACGGAACTCGAGTGGACCTCGAGCTGCCGATTCGCAATGTGCACCGCACCGTGGGGGCGATGCTGAGCGGTGAAATCGCCCGGCGCTATGGATCGGCCGGCCTCCCGGACGACACCATCCGGTTCCATTTCGCGGGATCCGCCGGGCAGAGCTTCGGTGCTTTCCTCGCCAAAGGCGTCACCTTGACGCTCGAAGGCGACGCGAACGACTACGTGGGTAAAGGCCTGTCGGGCGGCCGCCTGATCGTCTACCCGCCACGAACATCGACCTTCCTGCCCGAGGAAAACATGCTGGTGGGCAACGTCGTTTTGTACGGCTCGACTTCGGGCGAGGCGTTCTTCAACGGGATGGCCGGCGAGCGCTTTGCTGTGCGGAATTCAGGCGCGACCGCGGTGGTGGAGTCCGTCGGCGATCACGGCTGCGAGTACATGACCAGGGGCTTGGTGGTGGTGCTGGGCCGCGCCGGGCGCAACTTCGCTGCAGGAATGTCGGGCGGAATCGCCTTCGTCTTGGATGAGACTGGCGAGTTTTCCGGCGTCCTCTGCAATCGCGCCAGCGTGGATTTGGAGCCCGTCAACGATCCGGCGGACATGCAGGCGCTGCAAAACCTCATCGCCAGGCACGTGGAGGCAACCGCCAGCCCGCGCGGAAAATGGATTCTCGAGAATTGGGGCGAGATGCTGTCGAAGTTCGTCAAGGTGTTCCCGCACGAATACAAACGTGTGCTGGGAATCCCGAGACATCAGCCGGCCAAAGCCGAAACGGCGCATCCCGCACAAGTGGTGTCGGCCGCCGCCCTCAAGCATCATGAGGCGGCGCATGGGTAAAGTCACCGGCTTTGTCGAATACAGCCGGGAAGCGCCGGAGCGCAGGCCGGTTGCCGAGCGAATTAACGACTGGTTCGAAGTCTATCAGGATTTTTCCGAAGACAAAGTTCGCACCCAGGGCGCGCGCTGCATGGACTGCGGCGTTCCGTTTTGCCATACCGGCTGCCCGCTGAACAACATCATTCCCGATTGGAACGATCTGGTGTACCAGGATCGCTGGCGCGCCGCCATCCGCGTGTTGCACTCGACCAACAACTTTCCGGAATTCACCGGGCGCATCTGTCCCGCGCCTTGCGAAGCCGCTTGCGTGCTGGGTATCAACGAACCGCCGGTGACCATCAAGGTGATCGAAAAGACCATCATTGAACATGCCTTTCGCGAAGGCTGGATACAGCCGGAGCCGCCCGCGCAGCGCACCGGCAAACGAGTCGCGGTGGTAGGATCGGGCCCCGCGGGATTGGCTGCGGCGCAGCAATTGAATCGAGCCGGGCACGCGGTCACGGTTTTCGAAAAGGCCGATCGCATCGGCGGATTGCTGCGTTATGGCATCCCCGAATTCAAGATGGAGAAGCGGGTGCTCGACCGCCGTTTGGAACAGATGGTCGCCGAAGGCGTTGAGTTTCGAACCAACATGCATGTCGGGAAAGACATCACCGCGGCCGCACTGCAGAAGGACTTCGACGCCATTCTACTCGCCGGCGGCGCCGAGCAGCCCCGCGATCTGGCGGTGCCGGGGCGCGAACTGAACGGCGTCCATTTCGCGATGGAATTTCTGCCGCAACAAAATAGAGTCTGCGAAGGCGACGACGTTCCCGAACAGATCGTGGCCACGGGAAAAAGCGTCGTCATCATCGGCGGAGGCGACACGGGCGCCGATTGCCTGGGAACTTCGCATCGCCAGAAAGCCGCTTCGGTTCATCAGTTCGAAATTATGCCCATGCCCCCCGACAGCCGCGCGGCGCAAACTCCCTGGCCGTTGTGGCCGCTGCAACTGCGCGTGGAGAGTTCGCACGAAGAAGGCGGCGTCCGCGATTGGAGCTTGGCCACCACGTCATTTTCGGGTGACGAGAATGGGCGCGTGAGCAAGCTGCACGGAATTCGCGTAGGCCCCGCGCCCAGGTTCGAACCCATCCCCGGCACCGAATTCACCTTGGACGCCGGCCTGGTCTTGCTCGCCATGGGATTTAGCGGCCCGGTGAAGAGCGGCCTGATCGAGCAACTGGGCGTGGCTTTGGACGGGCGCGGCAATGTCGCTACCGACGCCAACTACTCGACAAATGTGCCCGGCGTCTTCGCAGCTGGCGATCTACGTCGCGGCCAATCCCTGGTTGTCTGGGCCATCGCCGAGGGACGCAAAGCCGCCGAAGGCATCTGTGTCTATCTGCGTTGACGTGGCGCACGCACTCCTGCGTGCCGCGTTGGCACTCGTGCCCACGCCCTTTTCTATCTTCCGCCTAAACCAAGACACGTGATCCCAATCAGAATCAGCCCCACCCCAGCCAGCTTCACCTTCGTAATCGGCTCATGGAAGAACAGACGCGACCACGCCAGCGTGCAAACATAGCCGAGCGACACCAGTGGAAACAATACCGAGAGTTCGCCGTTCGACATTCCTTTGACGAAGAGCACCGACGAAACCAGGTAGGTTCCAATCCCCACCGCCAGCCTCCAATTAAACGCGATGCTGGTCCAGCGCCGGTTCACGGCGTGCGCGCCCGACTTCAGAAATATCGCGCCGATGGATCCGATCACCGATCCGATCAACACCAGAACCATGGACGAAATCGGAGTGGTCATTCTCCACCACCTCCGCCACCCAACCCGAGCACCGCGACGCCAGCCACGATCACCGCCAATCCGGCGAGCTTCAACGGGTTCATGCCCTCGTGAAAGGCCATCACGCCCGTAATGGTTACCCAAACATAGCTCAACGCGATCAGCGGATACAGGATCGATAGCTCGCCGTTGCGTAGCGCGTATATGAACATTACGGTAAACAGGCCATACAGGCAGTAACCGGCAAACAATTGTGGAATGGCGAAAATTCCAATCAACGTGGCCATGAGTCCGGCGTGCGAAAGGCGATTGGCGCCCAGCTTGATCAAATACTGGGCCCACGCCACCAGCAGTGTGCAGGCCAGCACGATGAAAATGGCTAGTCGCCGCTTCGCGGGATCGATAACATGCGGTTCGGACGAAGTTGCTGCTGGGTTCAATTCTGCTCCTTGGCCTTCATGATAACAACCGGCCCGACGTAGAATAAGATCATGGACCGCAGTTCCGCCTCCGGTTCCGCCGCCTCCGGCTCTGCCGCCTCCGGCTCTGCCGCGGCACTGTCGCCAGTGGACCAATTTTTCGAGCTTGCGCTTCTGGGGCTGCTGGCCAGCGGCTTCCTGGCCGTCGCAGGCTCGGGCTATTTAGACGCGCCCACTCTGTTCCTCACCTCGGCCGCGCTCATCGTTCGCGCCCTGATGGTAGCGGGCGTCGTGCATTTCGATCCGCCCCCCGCCGTCGTCACCGTGGTCACGCTAGCGTATATCGGCTTCTACCCGATCGATTATTTTTTCATTTCGCACGCGTTCATTCCGGCGGCCATTCATTTGGTGTTCTTCGTGGCCGTGGTGAAGATCCTGACCGGCCACACCAATCGCGACTACCTGTTCCTCAAAGTAATCGCGTTCCTGGAACTGTTGGCCGCATGCATCGTTTCGGCCAGTTTCAACTTTTTCGTTTTCCTGCTGCTGTTCCTGGTGCTGGGCGTGGCCACCTTTGCCAGTAGCGAGATTCGTCAATCGCGGCAACGCGCTCAGCTCGCCGGCAGGCAAACGGGCGCCGGGGTATCCGCGCGGCTGATCGCGGTCGTATTGTGCGTTTCGTTTTCGATCCTGGTGATCACGGCCGGACTTTTCTTCTTTCTGCCTCGCACCGCGCGCGCCGCTTTCCAGCATTTTGTATCGCATCGCTATCATCTCGTCGGATTTTCCAATCTCGTGACGCTGGGCGAAATCGGCGAAGTCAAGAAAGAGAACGTGCTGGTGATGCACGTCCGGATGGATCACCCGGAAGACCGTTCGCTGGCGCTCAAATGGCGCGGCGCTGCGCTGGCGGAGTTTAATGGGCACGCCTGGTTCAATCGTCCCGTGCCCGGACAGATCATGCAGCCGGATCGCAACGGCCAGTTGACCCTCACGCCGGATGACGGCAAGGGACGCTACATTTCTTACGCGGTCTACTTGAACGATTTGGCCCAGGACGCTTTGTTTTTTGCTGGAACCCCGCAATACATACGAATCGATTCGTTGGTGGTTCGCCGGCCGTTTGGCAATTACAGCGCCCAGTTCAACGATTCCCGTACCGTCGCCTATCAGGTTTACAGCCGGATGGAGATGCCTCCCGCCGGTCGCGACGCCCGCATCGATCCGCTGCCCGCCGAGCAGCGCAACGCTTATCTGCAGCTGCCGCGCTCCACCGATCCGCGCATCCGGGAGCTGGCGGAGAATATCGTGGTTGGCGAAACGTCGCCTGCCCGGCAAACGCAGTTGGTGGAAAACTATCTGAAGAGCCACTACGGATACACGCTGGAGCTTCCGCCATCTGAACCCGCCGATCCGCTGGCATTCTTCCTGTTTCACCGCAGGAAGGGGCATTGCGAATACTTCGCTTCTTCGATGGCGGTGATGCTGCGGATGCTCCAGATTCCGTCGCGCGTGGTGACCGGGTTCCAAAGCGGAGTCTTCAACCCGATCAGCGGCTCGCAGTTGATCCGCACTTCCGACGCGCATAGCTGGGTGGAGGCGTGGCTCCCGAATCGCGGATGGGTGACCTTCGATCCCACGCCGCCCGATCCGCAAGCGCAGCGGCTTTCGGCCTGGACGCGGCTCGGCTTTTACGCCGACGCTGTCGACGTCTTCTGGCAGGACTGGGTGCTCAACTACAACCTGGACCGCCAGCTACAGCTCGCATCGAGAGTCGGCGAATCCGGGCGGCACATTGGAATGAATTGGATGCAAAGTCCGCGAATCTGGGCAGCTCGAATGGCAACCGCGCTGAAAGCTTTCGCGCGCCGCTTCGGATTTGTTGCGCTAGGCGTGCTCGCGTTTTTGGTGCTGGCCAGGTTTTTTGGGGGCGACGGATGGCGCTGGTGGACGGCACGGCAGCGTATGTTGAAAGTGCAGCGCGGCGCAGCCGAAGCCTCCGACGCGACGCTGCTCTACCAACGGATGCTGAAGGCCTTGCGGCGGCGTGGGATTGAAAAACCCGCTTGGCTAACCCCCTGCGAGTTCGCTCGCGTGGTGCAGGAACCGGAGCTGTCCTTGCTGGTGGAAGATTTTACCAGCGCGTATAACGAGCTTCGCTTCGGACGAAAAGCGGAAGCGGCCGGCCGGATTTTCGTTCTTTTGGAACGATTGGAGACGGCGTCTTAATTCGGCCCAATGGGGATCTCGATCACCAAAGGTCCGGTTGGACGCGGCGCGGCCGCTGCTCTCGGCGCCGCCTGGGCACGCGGTTCATTCAATGCCCCCGCGGCAAGCTGAGCCGCGATTGCAGGCCTCGCGGCCGGTTCGATCACCAAGCGTAGTTTTTTTTGATTGCCGCGGATTGCAATGGGATCGCCGGGGATTTGATAAGACGCGTTGGCCGCTATCGAGAACCCCGGGCCATCAACCGGAAACACGCGCTGCCATTGGCCCGCGGCGTCTGCTCGATACAGCGTCAACGAGCCTGCCACCTGGCTCACAACTTCAATGCGAACCGCAGCGCCTGAAGGTCCGCTGCGCAGCACCGAGTATCGCACCAGCGGGCCCGCGTACAGCGGGACGTTGGCAGCGAGCGGGGCACTGGCGGCCGCCCCTGGCGTGAGTTGAACCGGCCGTGTTTGTTCGCGCGCTGCAAGGTTCCGCGCCGGAGCTGGGATCGCGGGCGCCGGCTGCGGCGCTGCCATTGTGGCCAGGCGTGCGGTCTCGCGATGCCACGTCACGGTTCCAATCGCAATCACGAGCGCGACCGTTACGCTGGCCGCGCCGATCAGCCCGCCAAACAGCCAAGGATGCAGCGTCCAAAAACTTCTTCGTCGTCCGGCAGCCGCTGGCTGTAGCGCTTGTCGAATTTGCTCGCGCGCTACCGGATCGGCCAGCAGCTCGCGCAACGCGTCGTCGTTTTGCAGCGCGTCGAATAAATCCTGATCTTCGAGCGCAGCTTCAAACAGCGCCGTTCGCTCGCCTTCGGTGAGCGCATTGATAGCGTAGCCCCCGAGCAGTCTCCGGATTTCATTCTGGGTCACGACTGCTTCTCCTCAGCGCGTTCATGCTCTCTATCAAATTCTGGCGGCAGCGAAAATCCCAGGTGTAAATGGTGTTGATGGAGCTCACGCCAAAAGCAATTTGAATTTCAGCAAAACTCTTTCCTTCCAGTTTCAGCGCCAGCAACCTGCGGCAACGTTCGCCCAGCCCGGCGATGGCGGCCATCAGCCGTTCGCGCGTCTCCCGCTGCTCCATTGCCGTAAGCGCATCGGCGTGGCCATCCGGAGTTTGAATTTCATCTACCGATTGCTGCGTGTACTCACCGCGCCGCCGCGCTTTTCGCCGATAAGCCAGCATTTTGAAACGGACGATTTTGAGCGAGAGCGGGAGCAGGTCTTCCAACCGATCTAGGTGTCCGTACTTTTCGTGCAGCAGGATCAGCACTTCCTGCGCCAGGTCTTCGGCGGCATCCTTCTGCATTCTGGATGCCGCAAAGCCCACCATCCTTTCGCGCAGCTTGCGCAGGATCTCCTCGCGCGCGATGGGCGCTTGGTCCAGGCTCCTGGCGGCAATGGGTTCCATGCGATCGGATTACCGCCCAAAGGATAACAAGGCGGGGCCACTCGTGGTACACTTCGTTATCCGTAATATTGTGGTTTCCCGCCGTGCTTTGCTGAAGGGCGCTGCGCTTGCTATCGCCGCGCCGCTGATTCAACGAGGGCGCTTCTGCCTTTTTGCCGACAGCGAAGTCGCGTACTCCAGTTCGACGTTGGACTTGGTGCAGCGCTCCACCGTCATTGACATGCTGGGACTGCTGACGCTCGATTACCCCAAGCTTTGTTCCTGGATGGCTGAACCAGGCTGCTTTGCGCCGAAGGATCTTCAAAAGCTGAAAGCCTCGGGAATCACGATATTTCATCCCGCGGTCGGCTTCACTGGGGGGAATCCGTACACTACCTCGATGCGCGACATCGCCGGCTGGAATAAGTTTATCGCCTCCCACTCGAGCGAGTTCTTGCGCGTCGATTGTGCAGCCGATTTTGAGCGGGCCAAGGCCAGCGGAAAGATCGGGATCATGATCGGCCAGCAAAACTCCCGGCACTTTCGCACGGTGGACGATGTCGATAAATTCTACCGTCTCGGCCAGCGGGTTTCGCAGCTCACCTATGACGACAATGAAATCGGCGGAGGCTCCACCGATCCGCGCGATCCCGGTCTCACCGAATACGGAGCGCGAATCATCGCCCGAATGAACGCGCTGGGAATGGCCGTGGATGTTTCCCATTGCAGCGATCGCACCACGCTGGATGCGCTGTGCGTTTCGCAGAAACCGGTGCTGGTCACCCATTCCAACTGCCGCGCAATCGTGCCGGGCAGCGCCCGCTGCAAGACGGACGAGGCCCTGCGCTTGCTCGCTTCAAAAGGCGGCGTGATCGGAATCACCATGGTCCGTAGTTTTGTACAGGCCTCCGGCGGCGCCACCATCGAAAATGTTCTGGATCACATCGATCACGTGGCTGGATTAGTGGGCGTGGAGCACGTAGGCATCGGCAGCGACGTGGATCAGGACGGCCGCGACGCTCGCATTTATCCCCGCAAGAGATTCGACCTGGACGGAATGAACTACGGCAAAAAGATCTTCGATCTCACCGAGGGCCTGTTTCGCCGCAAGTACTCGAGCGATGACATCGCGTTGATTCTGGGTGGAAATTTCCAGCGCGCCCTGGCGTCCATCTGGGATGAAACCCCATCCTAGCTCCTCCCGTTACAATAATAGTAGTAGCCGCATGAAACCCCCCACTTTCCGTTCCACGATACTGTTCCTGTGCCCGCTCTTGCTGGCGGCGCAATCCTTGAAGGATTTCGAGAAACGCATCACTGAATTCACGCTTCCCAGTGGATTGCACTTCATCGTTTTCGAGCGGCACGAAGCGCCGGTGGTGTCCTTTCACTCTTATGTGAACGCGGGCTCGGTGGACGACCCGAGCGGCGAAACCGGCATCGCGCACATGTTCGAGCACATGGCGTTCAAGGGAACCGAAACGATCGGCACCAAGAACTATCCGCTCGAGCGCAAGGCCATGGACGAAGTCGAGCACATTTACGACCAGTACGACGCTGAACGCAACAAAGGATTGAAAGCCGATCCGAAGACATTGGCGGACTTACAGCAGCAGCTGAAAGCCGCCATGGAAAAAGCCGACAGCTATGTGATTCCGAACGCCTATCCGGAGTTGATCGAAGAGAACGGCGGCGTGGGATTGAACGCGGGCACCGGTGAAGACGCCACCAACTACTTCTACAATTTTCCGCGAAATCGTCTGGAGCTCTGGTTCCTGCTGGAGTCGCAACGCTTCTATGATCCGGTATTTCGCGAATTCTACAAGGAGCGTGATGTGGTTCGGGAGGAGCGCCGCATGCGGGTGGAGTCCAGTCCGCAAGGCCAGTTGTTTGAGGCACTGCTTGCCACCGCCTTCGAGGCGCATCCGTATCGCAACATGCCAGGTGGTTGGGCCAGCGATATCGAGAATTTCCGGCTGACGGAAGCGATCGCGTTCTACAAAAAATACTACGTTCCCGCGAACATCACCATTGCGATTGCCGGCGACGTGGATCCCAAGGAATGCCGGCGGCTGGCCGACAAGTACTTCTCGATCCTGCCTTCCGGACCGCTGCCCAGCGGCCCGCGCACAGTGGAGCCTCCGCAGAAAGGCGAGAAGCGCGTGCAAGTGGAATCGCCGGCGCAGCCCTTTATGGTGATCGCCTACAAACGTCCCAATCAACTTGATAAGGACGATCCGGTGTTCGACGTTCTGAATGAGATTCTGTCCGGCGAGCGAACCGGTCTGCTGTATACGGATTTGGTTCGGGACAAAAAGATCGCCCTGGGCGCCGCCGCGGAAGCGTCCGACCCCGGAGGAAAATATCCCAACCTCTTCGTGATCTTTCTGGTGCCGAATCGCGGCCACACGGTGGAGGAAAACGAAAAGGAGTGCTATCAGATCGTCGAACGTTTGAAGACGCAGAAGGTCAGCGATGAGACCCTGCAGCGTATCAAGACCAAGGTTCGAGCCTCGCTGCTCCGCCGCTTGGATAGCAACTCGGGCATGGCCGACGCGTTGACCTTCTATCACGTCAACTACGGCGATTGGCGCAAAATGTTTACAGGCATCGACGACATCGATAAGGTCACCGCGGACGATGTCGTTCGCGTGGCCAAGCAATACTTCATTCCCGAGACGCGCACCGTGGTCTACACGGTTCCGCCCGCTCAGCCCGCCCCGACGGGCAAGGCAGAAGGAGCCGGCCAATGAAGGCGCTTGTCTTTTCGCTACTGTTGTGCGCGGGATTTGCGAGCGCACAGACCGAAGTACGTCGCGCGGTCGTGCTGCCGTCTTATAAGGATTTGAAGTACCCCCCGCTTCCACCCCTCAAGGTTCCAGAACCGGTGGAATTCACCCTGTCCAACGGCATGAAGATTATGCTGTTGGAAGATCACGAACTGCCGCTGGTAAGCGGTGCGGCGCTCATCCGCACGGGCAATCTGTTCGATCCTTCGAACAAACGCGGCTTGGCTGGCCTGACCGGCGAAGTTCTGCGTGCAGGTGGAACGAAAACGAAAACCGGCGATCAACTGGATCAGGATCTCGAGAACGTCGCCGCATCCATCGAAAGCCAGATTGGCGAATCCAGCGGGACGCTCAGTTTTTCGTGCCTGAAGGAGAATACCGATCAGGTGCTCGGCCTGTTCCACGATCTGCTCATCTCGCCGGAGTTCCGTCAAGACAAGGTGGATTTGGCCAAGACGCAGACGCGCAGCGCGATTTCACGCCGCAACGACGATCCGGACGGCATCGCGGAGCGGGAATTCAGCGACATCGTTTACGGTCGCAACACGCCGTATGGCTGGCGCATTGAGTATGCCGACATCGACAACATCCAGCGGGACGACTTAGTCAATTTCTATAAGCGTTATTACTTCCCTTCGAACATCACGCTGGAAGTGTATGGCGACTTTTCCGCCGCCGAGCTGAAGACCAAGCTCGAACAGCTCTTCGGCGATTGGAAGTACGCGCCGCCGCCCGTGCCGGCATTCCCCAAGGTGGTGGAGAAGGCGGCTCCAGGGATCTTTCTAGCATCGAAGGACGATATCACACAGACGTTTTTCAACGTCGGCGAACTGGGCGGTGAGTTACGCGACAAGGACTATCCGGCGCTGGAAGTGGCCGCCGAGATTTTGGGCGGAGGGTTTTCCAGCCGGCTGTTTCGTAGCGTGCGCACTCAGCACGGCTGGGCTTATAGCATCTCGGCTTCCTGGAGTGCCAACTACGATCATCCAGGAACGTTTGTGATTTCGGGCAGCACGCAGTCCGTTCACACCGTGGATACGTTGAAGGCGGTTGGCGAGGAGCTGGAGAAAATTCGGACCGCCGAAGTGACCGATCAGGAATTGCAATCCGCCAAGGACACGGTGCTCAACGGATTCGTTTTCAACTTCGACCGGCCCAGCAAAACCATCAACCGTTTGATGATCTACCAATACTACGGATACCCCAAGGATTTCATCTTTCAGTATCAGAAGGCGATTGCCGCGGTCACCAAAGCCGACGTCCTGCGCGTGGCTCAGCAATATTTTCAGCCGAAGAATCTCACCTACGTTGCGGTGGGCAATCCCAAGGAGTTCGGAACGCCGCTGGCGAGCCTGGGGATGAAGGTAGATCCCATCGATCTCACCATTCCCGAGCCGAAGCCCGAAAATCCGCCGCCCGATGCCGCTTCCTTGGCCAAGGGCAAGGAGCTTTTGCAGCGCGTCCAGCAGGCTCTGGGTGGCGCGGATAAACTTGCCGCCGTGAAGGATCTGCAATTCCACGCGAACCTGGAAGTGTTCACTCCCGGCGCGTCCATGAAAGTGAAACAGACCAATTCGTTCGTTGCGCCCTGGACGCTTCGTCAGGACAACGAGCTTCCATTCCTGAAGCAGTCCGTTTATTCCGATGGCGCTTCCGGATGGCTGGCGGGCGCGCAAGGCGTGCAAAATCTGACGCCGCCGGTTCTGAAACAAATTCGGGGCCAGGCGTTCCGGCAATTGCCGGCGCTGGTGATGAGCGATCGCGACGCCAGCCGAACGGTGAACTACGCGGGTGACGGAGTAATCGAGATTTCCACCAAAGACGGTGAAAGCGTCCGGTTGAGCGTGGATGAGAAGACCGGCATTCCGGCGCAGGTAGCCTATCAACAATCGCCGGCTGAAGGCGGCAGCGCGGTAGAGGAAAGTTTTTCGGACTGGCGCGATGTGGATGGCATCCGGCTGCCATTCCAATGGACCGTACTGCAGGGCGGCAAGAAATTCGCCGGTGTGACGGTGCAGGATTACAAGATCAACTCCGGGCTGACGCCGGAAGCTCTCTCGAAGAAGCCATGAAGGGTTTGATTTTCGCGCTGCTCATTGCCGCGGGCGCCTGCGGGTTGCGCGCGGAAACGCCCGAGCAGCGCGGCAAACGCGTGGTGGACGAGTGCGTGCAGGCGTTGGGTGGCGATCGCTTTCTGAACATGCAGAATCGCGTGGAATCCGGCCGCGCCTACTCGTTCTATCGGGAAAAGCTCACCGGATTGAGCATCGCCAAGATCTACACGCGTTACGATTCGGGCGTCACCGATACGGCGCATCAGCTGGCGCAGCGCGAACGCGACAACTTCGACAAGAAGGAAGATTACGGCACTCTGTTCACCGACAAGGAAGCCTGGGACATTACGTACCGCGGCGCGCGCCCTCTGCCGGAAGACCGCTTTGCGCGTTACGCCGACACCACGTTGCACGACGTGTTCTACATTTTGCGCGTGCGGCTGCATGAGCCGGGCTGGATCATCGAATCCAAGGGCGCCGACGTTATCGAAAATGCGGCGGTCGAGATCGTCGATCTCACGGATGCCGACAATCGCACCACTACTGTCTATTTCGACCGGATCAATAAGTGGCCGGTGCGCCAGGTGTTCTATCGACGCGATAACGTGACCAAGGACAAGAACGAAGAGGTCACGCATTTTACGAAGTATCGCGACGCGGGCGGAGTCCAGTGGCCATTCGCGATTGAGCGCGACCGCAACGGCGAGAAGATCTACGAGATATTTTCGACGGCGGTTGAAATCAACGATCCCAAGGCCTCGAACGACTTGTTCGCGCTGCCATCGACGATCAAATTGTTGAAACCGGAGTAGCGGCTGGAACCGGCTTGGACCCGAATTGCGGCGTCTGCGGGGGCGCAAGTGGAAGTTGGATGGTTACGAGCAAACCTGGATTTGCATTCTGAGCGGACAGCTTGCCCTTGTGCAGCTCGACGGAGCGCCGCGCGATTGCGAGGCCAAGTCCCAAGCCGCCGCTGGCGCGGTTGCGATCGGAATCCACGCGGTAGAACGGATCGAAGATGCGCGTGAGCGCCTCCGATGGCACTCCGGGTCCGTAATCGCGAACGCTTACGAACGCGGCATCGGCGGTTCTGACAAGCTCCACGTCGACCGATGTGTTATGTGGAGCATAGCGGATGGCGTTCCGGATCACGTTCTCTAGCGCCCGCCGGATCAGCTCTTCGTCGCCCGATAAGACGGCCGGCGCCGGCGCCTTCAGCAACAGCGTGCAGTCTTTTGCTTTGGCTTCCAGCAGCGAGTCATACACCAGGTCGCCCAGCAGCTCGTCCAAATGCACGAGGTCGGTTTTCTGCATGGAGGGGTCGGCCTCCACGCGGGTGACTTGCAGCAACTCCGCCACCAGCTCGTTCAGCCGGTCGGCCTCTTTTTGAATGCGGTTCAGCATGTGTTCGCGGTCCTCGCCCGAGCGAGCCAGCTCCACCGCAACTCCCAGCCTGGCCAGAGGACTGCGCAACTCGTGCGAGATGTCCAACAGGAGGCGGCGCTCGGCCGCCAGCAGGGTCTGGATACGGCTGGCCATTTCATTGAAGCTTCGCGCCAACTCACCCAGTTCATCCTTGCGGGAAGCGGGCGCGCGGGCGGAGAAATCGCCGCGTCCGAAACAATCTACGACGGAGCGCAAACGGCGCACGGGCGACGTCAAATGATAAGCGAACCCATAGCACAGCAGGACCACCAATCCGACGATCCAAAGATGCTGCGGCTGCAGGAAGAAAAACGAAGTAAAGTTGCGGCGTTGATCGATCAGGAACAGCCGGTAGTGATGGCTGGAATCTTCGCGCGCGATAATCGGCGGTCTGCCGCCGAAGGGGAAGGGAACGCGCCAGCGGCTGCGCTGCGGCACTCGCAGCAGCTCCGGGTGCGGCGTCCCGGTGAGCAGATCGGTCCCGTTGAGATCGGTGAATAAGACTTTGATCTGCGTGATCTGCTGGAATCTCGCCAGAACGCCGGCCAAGGCCTCGCGCCCGCCGGTCTCATAGGCGCGCTTGGCCTGCGCCACCTGGACGTTGAGCAGCATCCCCATCGGTCCGCGGGGCTCGGTGGAGCTGAAGGTGGCGGCCGTGGTGATGATGATGCCGCCGATCGCAACCGCGGTTGTCGCCAGGAACCAGAGCAGCGTTTTGGCAAAAAGCGATCTCAAGCGAGCACCTTCATTTAAGCACCTCCGACCACCGCGTCTTCCGGGCTTTGACAGAACTGGTAACCCACGCCGCGAATGGTCTTGATCACAGGCCGGCTGCTTTCGAGTTTGCGGCGCAGATGGCTGACGTGCATATCTATGGAGCGATCGAACGGCGTGGCCTTCCGATTGTATAGACTCTCCATCAGCCCGTCGCGCGATACCACCCGGCCGGCGTTCCGCATGAGCTGTTCCAGGATATCGAATTCGAGAGTGGTGACCTCGATGGCTCTGCCGTCGGAGGTGACTTCGCGCGTTCCGGGGTCCAGCGCCACTCCGTTGATCTCCACGCGTCCGCGGTTTACTTTGTTTTCGGTGCGCCGGAGGATAGCTCGCACGCGCGCCGCCAATTCGCGAGGATTGAATGGCTTCGGCAGATAATCGTCGGCTCCCAACTCCAGGCCAACGATGCGATCCACATCTTCGCCGCGCGCGGTCAACATAAGAACCGGAACGCGGCTGGTAGTGCGCACGCGTTTCAGAATCTCGAACCCATCCAGGCCAGGCAGCATAACGTCCAGCACGATCAAGTCAAAGGCGCCTTGTTGCGCTACTTCGAGCGCGGCACGGCCCTCATTGACACATTCCACGTTGAAGCTCTCGCGCTCCAGGAATTCCTTGAGCAGCGAACAAAGCTCCACGTCGTCGTCGACGATCAAAAGCCTCATTTCACTTTTATGTTATCGCAGAGACCGGTTTACAAACCTTTAACCGCGGTGGTAGCTGCCGGAACCTGAATGCCATCGCCATATTTTGCCACTCCTGGAATTGTGACTGGCAGTTGGCCGGTAATCGCAATTTCGCCGAACAGCGCTTTGGCGAGCGCAGTCTCGGAAGTAGGCGTGGGACTGTAGGTGGTCAGATACGCCGCTACGTTGGGAAAACTGCGCACCAAGTAGGGATTTCCCAGGGCGGCCAGCAGCACAGGCGCTTTACCGGCGATCAAGGCATTCAGAAAATCTGGATAGCCGCCGGCCAGCGCGACGTTTCCGCGATATGCACTCACGCTGACGTACGCCGCCGCGATAATCTGGCCGCAGCCAGAAGACTTGTCGACCACTTGGTTCAGATCGTCCTTGGTCATAGCGGGATCGAGCACGGTGGTCGTGATGCCTGGCGCGCGTTTCTTGACTTCATCGATCAATCGGATGCCTTGCTGGCTGCGGCGGCCTTCCGTCAGGGCAATCAGGCAGGTGTTGGCGGCGTGACGAATCGGAAGCGAGTCCTTGGAATCCTTGACCAGAGTCACGGCGTGGTCGGCGACGGCCTGCGCGCGTTCGTCGGACTCGGGCGATTCGACTACGTCGGCGATGTCTTCGAGATTCACCAGTTTCTTTCGCGTCAGCCCGAGCCGCACTTTGGCCGTGAGCACTTTGGCGACGCTATCGTCGAGACGCTTGCGGCTGATCCGGCCGCTTTCCACCGCAGCTACTACTCCGCGGATGGCGTCCTCGGCGCGCTTGGGCATGAGCAGCACGTCGGCGCCGGCTTCGATGGCCCGCGCGGAAGCTTCCGCCGTATCGAACATGGCCGCGAGGCCCTGCATGTCCATTGCGTCGGTAACCACCAGGCCGTGGAAACCCAACTCGTCGCGCAGTACGCCCGTGAGGATTTTCGACGAAACGGTGGCTGGAATATTTTCCGGTTCGAGCGCCGGCACCGCGAGATGCGCGGTCATCACGGCATCCACGCCAGCGGCGATGGCGGCACGGAACGGCTGTAGCTCGACAGCTTCAATGCGGTCGCGATCCGCATCCAGACGCGGGAGCGCCATGTGGCTATCTTCGATGGTGTCGCCGTGGCCGGGGAAATGTTTGGCCGTCACGAGCACGGGATTCTTGCGATCGGAATGCGCGCCGGTGATGTAGGCTTGGACGAAGCTGGAGACTTCGGCCGGGTTCTCGCCGAACGATCGAATGTTGATGATCGGATTGTCTGGATTGTTGTTGACGTCGGCGACGGGCGCGAATATCCAGTTGACGCCCATGGCGCGCGCGTCGCGAGCCGTGTCCGCGCCTTCCTCGGAAACGCCCGCCAAATCTTTCGCGGCCGCAAAGGCCATGCTGTAGGGCCAAGCCGTGGTTGAATTGACGCGCATGGAAGCGCCGCGTTCGAAGTCGGCCGAGACGAATAGCGGGGTCCTCGCCATTTTCTGCAGTCGATTAATCAAAGCCGCCATGGCGTATGGTTCGGCGTTCCGTATGCCGCCATTGAGAGAATGACCGGTGACGATGACGCCGCCCACGTGCAGATCGCGGATCAGGTGTTGATACTTCCGAAATTCAGCCGAGCGCGTATTGGCGTGCTCGCCATAAATCGGCATGATGATCAACTGCGCCACTTTGTCGCGCAGGGTCATGGACCGCATCAACTGGCGGACAGGGGCAGGGATGGTTTTGTCGGCGGGTTTTTTGGGGCGAGTGGCGGCGCCGGCGAGCGAGATGCACAACCCGAGAGCGATGCAGGCGCGCAGCAGAAGCATCTTCTTTCACTTTAACGCGAACTGGGAATGGTTGTTAGTTGTTGGTTATTGGCTGTTGGTGGCTGGTGGCTGGTGGCTACTGTGATCACTCTTTGTCATCGATAAAGAACTGCTCGATTTTTCCATCGGCAAGATCGTACTCCGCAATTTGCAGTTGCCGATCTTGATAGACAAGAGTGAGAGCGTAGTGCTTGGCGCCACCACGGGATTGCGTGGAATCGAGCCTTACTCGTTCCAAATCGCCCAAAGGAGCCAGACTTTGGCGAACATCGTTTACCGCCTCAGGGGTGAATACCTCTGATGCATCGGGCGCCAGATCGTCGCGATGTACGCGTCCCTGGGCCAGGTCCAACATCAGCCTGCGTGCGCTCGAATCAATCGCGTTCTCCTTCGGCATAGTGGCGGGCGGCTTGGAGGAGGCCGCTGCATTTGATCCGGACGTTTCAGACGGCTGGATGCCGACCAAGCTCTCGATCCGCTCAGCGAGTTCATCGGTCGCATTCGAATATTCGGCATTCGTCAGAATGACGACCGCGGCTTTCAAGTCAGGTAGCACGAAGTTGTGCGATCGAAACCCGGAGATCTCACCGGGATGATGGAGCATCAGGTGTTGCTTGCCATCGCTTCCGGCGATGCGCCTGACGAAGAATCCGAGGCCATAGCCGGTGGAACGTCCACTGCTCGTCTTGATTTCAGACCCCATGGCCTGATAGGAGGCTGGGCTCAACAAAGTTTGGTTCATTACGCTGATGTCCCAAAGCGCCACATCTTTGGCTGTCATTGCGAGATCGGCCATCGCGAAGAGCCAATTGCGGCCAGTGAGAGGAGCGGGACGAGGCGGCCCCAGAGCAAAGCGATAATAACCGATCGCATTGCGTTCCGGCTGGCTGGGATGATCCGCAAATGTTTCGTCGTCAATCCCGATGGGCCGCAGAATACGATCCGCCAAAAACTTCTCATAAGGCTCACCAGTGATCTTTTCAACGATGCGTCCAGCAATTACATAGTTCGTTCCAGAATATTGCCATTCCTGGCCAGGAGGAAAATCAAGCGCTCGTTCAGCCGAGGCCGTCAAGATGGCATCGACGCTGGTGGGCTGCTGCATCCGCGTGGGGATGTACTCCTGAAGAAAGTAATCGCGGTAACCAGAGGTGTGGCTTAAAAGTTCACGAATCGTGACCTGATCGGCATCGGTCAGGCGAGGCAGGAATTTCGAGACGGTGTCGTCGAGGGATAGCTGTCCGCGATCAGCCAACAAAAGGATAGCCCCGTGAATTCTTTACTTACAGAACCAATAGCAAAGCGGGTAGAAACAGCTGCCGTCCGAGAGGATGACGCGGTCTTATTACGATCGACGTCTGTGGACAACTTAGCGAACCCGTAGGCGTTCAGGTAGGCGATTTGTCCATCCCGCACGATTGCCAGCGAAATCGCCGGCACATTATCGCGCTGCATGATTGCTCGAGCGGCTTGATCCACCTGCTCACGTTCGAGCCTATTCAAGGGGGCCCTGGAGACCTGTGAGAGAAGATGCGGAGGCGCGACGAGACTCAGCACAATGCAAGCGCGCTGCAGAAGCATCTTGTTTCACGTGAGCGCGAACTAGTTATTGGTTGTTGGTTATTGGTTGTTGGTGGCTGGTGGCTGGCTGCATGTAGAAGCGCACATGTTCGATGTGGCGCGACTCGTTGAGGCGCATCAGGCGTTGGGCGAAGGCTTCGACCTGGCCTTTTGAAAAAACGAACCCATGATCGGCGGGCTCCCACGGAATTCCTTTGTGTTTGTGGAGTTCGAGGAGGGCGGCGGCGTCCTTGAGGTCGCGACGTTCGCGTTCGGCGCGGTCCGCTTGGATTTCGCGGAGGTGGTCCACGGCCTTTTGGAACTGACGGGAGAGCCGCTGGTAGTGCAGACCGAGAGTGGCGAGGGCGCGGTGGGCGTCGACGATGTCAAAGTCGATGGCGGCTTGGTCGGTGGGCGGGTTGGCGGCGCGGTCGAGGAGGGCGGCTTCGAGCGATGGGATGCGGTTGATGCGCCAGGCGGTGTCGGCGAGTTCCTGGGTGAGCTGGGTTTCGGTGGGAGTGGCGGGCTGGTATTCGGCGAAGAAACTGCGGCGATGTGCGTCGTAGGCTGCCTGGTCTTCAGAGGGGAGGATGGCGGAGGCGGCGGTTAGGCCATGGGTGAGGGCATTCATGGAAGAACGCTGTTTGCCGGCGGCGGTGCGCGGGCCGGTGGCACGGTTGGGGGTTAGGGATTTGGGATTAGGGATTGGCGTTGGGATCGCGTTTGTCATTTGGGAACCTCCAGATCGGTTGTGGCATTGGTGGAGGGCCATTTTGCGCGCCGAGTGGTGGATGTCGTTGGGTGGGAGGGGAAGATCGATGAGGGAGCGACGTGACCGACATCCCCAGATTCGGCGACGGCACTCACTCCCGCAACGCGCGGACCGGATCAGTGCGCGCTGCGCGGAAGGCCGGAAGGAAACAAGCCGCCAGCGACGCGATGGCCATCACCACCACGGCCGATCCAAACGCCAGTGGATCTCGCGGGCTGACGTTGTAGAGCAGGTTTCCCATCAGGCGCGTCAAGCTGAGGGCGGCGGCCGCGCCAAGCACGACGCCAGCCGCTGTCAACGCGAGGCCGTGGGACAGTACGAGGCCCAATAGATTCGATGTGCTGGCGCCCAGAGCCATCCGCAGCCCCAACTCCCGGGTCCTTTGCGAAACCGTGTACGACATTACCCCGTACAATCCGATGGCGGCGAGCAGCAACGCTAGTCCGCCAAATACGCCCAGCATCGTCACGGCGACGCGCTGCACCGCGGTCGTCCGGTCCACCTGCTCTTGCATCGTGATCACCTCGCCTGGGGCAAGATTCGCGTCCAGCGCATGGACCTCGCGGACCAACGCCTTGGTCAGGGCCTCGGCCGAGAGCGATGTTCGGATATTCAGATTCAGGCCATTGGAATACTGGCGCATCGCCACGTAGAAGAATGGTTTCCGGGCCTCCGCTAAGTTCCGGTACTTTGACATTTTCGCGGTGCCCACCACCTGCAACCAGCGGCCTTTCACTTGCAAGCGGCTGCCCACCGGACTACGCCCGCGCCAGTATTTGGCCGCCATAAACTCGTTCACCACCGCGACCGGCTGCGCGGTTTCATTGTCCGCGCGGGTGAACTCGCGGCCCGCTACCAAAGGGATGCCCATGGTAGCGAAATACCCGGGACCGACCTCGTTGTAATCCACGGTAGGATCCTCGTCCGGGGCGATTACATAACCATCGACTGCGATGGGGGCCGAAGAATAACCGATATAACCGAACGGCGTCACTCGCGCGAACGCGATCGATTGCACGCCTGGGAGCGATTGCAGGCGATCTGTCAGCGCGTCCTGAAAATTCCTGGCGCGCTGGGTATCGTATCCAGCGGACGTCAAATCCACCCAAGTGGTCAGTACTCCATGCGTGGTGAACCCGGGGCTGGTGTTTTGAATCGCGCCAAGGCTCTTGAGTAGGAGCCCCGCGCCTACGAGAAGAACGAAACTCAGCGATACCTGCACGACGATGAGGCCGCCGCGCAATACCGCTCGCCGGCCTCTACCCACCAATCCGGCCGATTCCGCCTTCAACGCAGAGACCAGGTCGATCTTGCTGCTCTGCCACGCGGGCACCAGCCCGAAGAAAACGGCCGAGATCAGGCAAACGCCCGTGCTTAGGACAAGCACGCGCCAGTCGATGTCACCTGGCAGTCGCATCATGACACCGCCGCGCGACGGAAGCAGCAGCGGAAGCAGGTTGCGACACCAGTTTGCGAGCAGGAGTCCACAGGACGCGGCGATTGCCGAAAGGATCAGTCCCTCGGTGAGCAGCTGTTTCAGTAGCCGTCCGCGTCCAGCGCCGACCGCAAGCCGCACCGTCATCTCATGACGGCGCCCGAATGCTTTTACCAGCAGGAGATTTCCGACATTCGCGCAAGCGATCAGGAGCACGAAGCACACCACCGCCAACGCAACCGAGAGCGTCGGGAACATGGTGCCCGCATTGTTGAAAGGCGTCTTCCACAAGGGGAACAGCCGGACTCCTCGACCGCGGTTTGTCGCCGGATAGTCGTGCTCCAGACGGCTCGCCAGCGCGGATAACTCGGCCTGCGCCTGGCCGGGAGTCACGCCCGGCTTGAGCCGCACGAAACCCTCAATCCATTGCGCACTGCGGTCTTCGAGTTGGTATTCACCTCCGGTGAATCGTTCCTGCATGGATACAGGGACCCAGAACTGCATGGCCCATCCGACGAAAGTGCCATAGAAGCCTTCCGGCGCGACGCCAATGATGGTGTGCGGCATACCGTTGAGCATCTGCGCTCTGCCGACGATCGCCGGATCGCCATGGAAGCGCTCTTTCCACATCTGGTAGCTGATAACAACCACGGGGTGGGCATTACGGCCGAAATTTTCGGCGGGTTCGAACGCGCGCCCCAAAACAGGACGGACGCCTAGCGCATCGAAATAGTTGGCCGAAACAACGCTCCCTCTGGCACGCTCGGCCCGGTCGCCGATGGCTAGCGTAACCCCGGTGATTCGATCCACGATGAAAGCGTCAAAAAGCTTGGAGCTCCTCTGATAATCCTGGAAATCCGGCCAGGATAAATCGGTGGAGTCCCCAGGCGCGCCGGCCACGCCGCGATAGGTTCCGGCCACGGCCATCATTCGTTCCTGGTGGGCTACTCCCGGAAACGGACGAAGCAAAACTCCCTCGATCCAACCGAACACCGCGGTAGTTGCGCCAATTCCGATCGTGAGACAAAGGATGGCAAGAATCGAAAAGCCCAGATTGCGCCGGAGCATGCGGAAACCGAAGCGCAGATCCTGCCACAGCACCTGCAAGAACGGGAGCGAGCGAGCTTCCCGGTAGGCTTCTTTCACCTGAGCAACGCCGCCAAAGCGGCGCCGGGCGGCGGCCCACGCCTGGTCCGGGCTCATCCCGCGGCGGAGATTTTCGGCTACTTCGTTTTCGAGGTGAAACTCGAATTCTGCATCCATATCGCTCTCCAGACGCCCTGTTCGAAAGAGACCGGAGAGCCGGTTCAAGAAGACACGGACGGCTGTCATACGGATTCCTTGGATGGTTTGAGAGAGCGCGCCGGCTTGACGAAACGGCCGAGGATATCGGAGATTCTCTCCCAGTTCTTAGCTTCGGCGGCGAGCTGTTTCTTGCCGGATCGCGTGATGGAGTAGAACTTCGCGCGGCGGTTGTTGTCGGACGTGCCCCATTTCGAGGCGACCCATCCCATTTGTTCGAGGCGCAAGAGCGACGGGTAGAGCGTACCTTGATTCAGCGCTAGCGCATCCCCGCTGATCTGCTCGATGCGGCGCGCGATTCCCCACCCGTGTTGCGGGCCCAAAGTGTCCAAGGTCCGAAGCACCATAAGTCCGAGGGATCCATGCAGCACATCCGACTTCGCATTGTTCATACAGTCCTTTTGGTAGCCTACAGGAGTGTATTACGAATGCAGGCCTCCGGTCAAGGAGGTTAGCGCTACTAGGATGTTAAGCGGACGGCGGCAGGCTTTGCCGGCGCGAGCGCGAGCAAGACTAGGCCGATGACAATCAGGACCGCCACACCATACATTTCTACACGTGCAACCATGTTCTGCATTGCCTGCGTACCCATGAGGGCGGCATGCGCGAGGCTCGACCAGGCCGTAAAAGCGATCAGGCTGCGATTTGCCGGCGGGTTGCGGATTGCGAGCAGCAAGAAAACGCCGAGCGTGACGTAGAGGCTGAACATCATCGACAGCGCAGGGTCTTGCCGCACGAACACGATCAAGGGATAAGTTAACGCCAAGAAGAGCACGCCTACGAAGGCTAAGACAATCTTCAGAGCCACTTGTCGATTCATGGATGCCCTCCGGTGCCTAGCGCGTCTTTTTGCCCGGGCGCTTGTCCGTGTTGGGCGAGCCTTGCGAGGACGGCGGCTTCTTACGGGGTTGCTGCTGTCTGCGGAGCAGACGATTCACCGAGCGAACCAGATGGGTGACCTCGTGATTGCTCTTCTGAATGACAATGTCGGCGCCGGTGTTGGCCTCGGTGAGGCCCAGCGTGTCGGTGAAGCCCGAGATCAGGATCACGGAGCTGGAGGAATCGAGCTTCCGCAGGCGGACGATAAACTCGACGCCATCCATCTTCGGCATCTTATAATCGGTCACCACCACATCGAAGCGTTGCTTTCCGTACAAATCGAGCGCCTCGGCGGGCGTGCCCGAAGTTTGCACTTTGTGACCCAACTCTTCCAGCACGCTACGGCGAGCGGCGAGACCCAAGGAGTTGTCGTCAACCAGGAGAATCCGCCCACGCGGATTCTGAGAAGTGGAATTTGCCATCGAAAGGACGCAAACGAACTTAACAGAGGCGTAATAGAACTGTCAATGAATTTCTATCAGCTTGCAAATTCGAAAGATCGAGAGCTTGACTTCCGATAGGGCGGTGCTCGATAGGCGCGAGGATTTCGCAGCTTTTATTCCACGTCGCGCGGCGCAGTGTATCCGGCTTTGGTGACCACCGAATACTTCACCGGCTTGCCATTCTCGGAGATGCGCAGCGCGTCGCCGGTTTGCGGATCGACCAGCTCCACTTTGAGTTTGCGGAACTTGCCGTCCTTGGCTTGATTGGAAGGCTGGTAGGCGAGCGAATACTGATTTCTCAGAGCGCCCGCGACGCTTTGGTAGATGTTGGGGAACTCGCCCACGAAACGGGGAAAGTAGGCCTGGCCGCCGGTTTCGGCCGCGAAAGTTTTCATCTCGTTGTCGGCTTGCAGCCAGTCCAACTGCTGGATCGGGCCCATGTTCTGTTCGGCCATGATGCGCATGGCTTGCAGCATGCTAACGGCATATATGGGCACGCCCGCCTCCTGCACGGCCTTCCTGGTTTTGTCGTAGGTGAGCTTGCTAAAGGTATCGCGGCCGGAGGCGATCAGCAAAATGGCTTTTCGTCCTTCGATGTTGCTCATGCGCTGCTCGGTGTCGGCCAGCGCGTCGAACAGACAGGCCTCGGAAAATCCGGGGATGCGCAAACGTTGCATCGCTTCTTGAACTTTCTGCCGGTCCGTCGTGAAATCACACAAGATTTCGGACTTGAGATCATAGGCGACAATTGCGACATAGTCTTCCGGCTTTAGGGTCTGCACGAATCCGTAGGAAGCCACCAGCGTCTCGTACCAGCCTTGCGAGTAGTATCTCTGGAACAGATTGCTGAATTCGATCACCATCGCGATCGTGATGGGCGCATCGCTGTTGACGCTGAAGCTGGTAATCTTCTGCGGAACGTTGTCTTCGAGCACGCGAAACTTCTCGCGCGGGACGCCGGGAAGAAAATGCCCCTTGTTGTCCAGGACGGCGACATCCAATTGTATGGTTGTTACGTCGCTGTGGAAGGTGGGAGCAGTTTCGGGAAGATCCTTGTCCTTCTTGGTGAATTTCGAGGGGATCTTCGGCTCATCGGTGGAGTCGGTAGAGTCGTTCGGGTTGGTGGCAGGCGGAGGGGTCGCGTTGGAAGGCGGATTGGTGGTGTTGCTCGAGTTGGTGGTCGAGTCGATGACGTCGGTGGACGGAGGGGGCGGGTCTTTTTTCCTGGGCCTGGCGACCGTTTCGGAAGAATCGGGAGTTGGCCCTTGCTGTGCGATTGCAAAGGGCAGGGCGATCACAACCGCCGCAGCGGCAGCCAGCACAATCCATCTCAGGTTTTTCATGACATCACCGCCGGAAAACAGGATGCGTTTGCGGCATTCGGCCGCCTCGTCATCTATTGTAAACCCTATCAGGATGCTGAAAAAGGCCGTCGGCGACCGACTCCCTTACGGTCGCGGTTCCGTAAGTCGGCAACCTGCTAGTGCACCTTTGGACCGGGCCCGGATCCCTGCTTCCGCAGGTACACTTGGAACTTCTTCTTGGCCCGCTGCAGTTTCCAATCCTTATATTGGCGCTGCAACGGCCCGATAGGATCGAACTGCAGATTGGGCGTCTTGAGGAACATATAACCGAACAGCAACCCGCCCAGGTGCGCGAAATTGCTTACGCCGGTATTGACCTGGAACGAACTGAGAAACGCCATGGCGCCAACGATCATCACGAAGTACTTCACTTTGATCGGAATCAGGAAGCCCCACAGGATTTCGCGATCGGGGAACAGCATGGCGTAGACCAGCAGGATGCCAAAAATTGCGCCGGAGCTTCCGATGTTGGGGATGTTCGGGTTGCCCCACGGCAGAACATAATTGGCGATGACCACACAAATGCCCGCGCCCACGGCGCAAAAGAAGTAGAAGCGGATAAAGCGCTGCGTTCCCCAGACGCGTTCGAGCTCGGCGCCGAACATCCAAAGCGCCAGCATGTTCCAGATGATGTGCCCGAAGCCGCCGTGCAAAAAAGCATACGTGGCGAGCTGCCAGATGGAGAAATACTTGACCACCGCGGCTGGAACCAGCGGCAGGTAGCGGAGCGGCCGGTCGAGATGGGCAAGCTGAGCGAAGTAGCCAATGATGAAGATGGCGACATTGCTGATCAGCAGCCACTTCACGCCCTTTGGAAAGCCCGGGATATAAAATGCGCCGGTGACTCGCGTTCGACTGCGGAAGGACATGACCCGAAGACCCGCCTAAGATTCAAGAATATCAGAACATCGTTCGATTTTCTTCGGAAATCTTGCGGGTTCGGCCGTCCCAGGCCAGCAATGCGGACGATAGCATTTTCAAGGCGATCGATAGCACGATCCAGACTTGCCAGTGCGAGAAAAAACCTAAGGTGATTGGAAAGGCGCCGGCCCAGTCCAGATCAGCGGTGAGGCGCCACAGCCCCATCGCGAAGGCCACCAGCGCGGCTGGTGTCAACAATGCGACAACGATGTTGGGAAGCTGACGGCCGAGCGCCAGAGCGGGAGTGGCGAGAGTATCCGCCAAATGCAATTTCAGCTTTGGCGTGCTCTCCGAACCGATTGTCGCCGTGGCGACCCTCGTAGTCTCAACTGTAAGCGCTCCCATATCACTACCGCCTCTGAATTTTCAGATGCACGAAGCCGGCCAAAGTTTCGGGATTCGTTCCAAGGGGATGCGCCTGTGCCGTGACTATCGTTTAGCAGAAGGGGTTTGGATTCTATGCGAAGCGCACCCGAGTTGGGCGGATGCACCGGCTGTGGCGCGCCGCCACAGGAGCTCCTGGAATTTCTATGTGTGATTTGGATCAGTATCTAGCTGGCTAGTTTGCGATCCGCGGCGGCTACAGCATCCGGTAAGACCGCTTCTGCTTTTCCATAACGGTTGAGTGCAACCGCGGAGGACTGTAGCGTGGCGGCGACAGTGAGCCATACTTGCCAGTGCGAGAACAGCCCATCCCCAATGGGAAATCGTCCGGTGGCATTGAGATCCGCAGCCAACCGCCACAGAGTGAGCACGCAGGCCATCACCGCGGCGGGCGTGAGCAGGGAAGCCATCGCCAACGCAACGTGCTGGTTCTTGCGCCGCTTCTGCCGCACCCTAGTTTCGGAGCGAAGCTGTATCCTTACTAGCATTCAAAAAAAACCTTAGGACCCCAAGAAAACTTACGACCGTCTTTAAGCAAGCCTACGACCAATCACTTAGCAACCCTGAGCTACGGTGGTTCCGCTAGAATCTCAGTTTACTGCGTATATCGACAAACACAGCGAATTTTTTTATGAAAAAAATGAGAGCAGCAATTATTGGAACCGGCTTCATGGGAAAGGTCCATGCGGAAAATTTACGGCGTTTGCCCGAAGTAGAATTGGCCGGCGTCGCGGGCTCGAGCGAGGAACGGGCGAGAGAATTCGGTAACAGCATTGGAGTCAATCGCGCCACCGGAAATTATCAGGAACTGCTGGAAGACTCGAGCATCGACGCGGTGCATGTGCTGACGCCCAACGCGCTGCATTATGCGATCTGTCGCGCGGCTCTGGAGGCAGGCAAGCATGTGTTGTGTGAAAAACCCTTCACGATGCTGGTCGAAGAAGCTCGAGAGCTAGTGGAACTTGCCGCCAGAAATTCTCTTGCGAATTGCATACAGCATAATCTTCGTTACTATCCCGTAGTCCAACAGATGCGCTGCATGATTGAAAGCGGCGATTTAGGGGAAATCCTGATCGTGCAGGGCACCTATTCGCAGGACTGGCTGCTCTATGAAACCGATTGGAACTGGCGCGTCGATTCCAAAGACAACGGAGCGTTGCGGGCAATGGGCGACATCGGATCGCATTGGATGGATGCGATTCAGCACGTTACTGGGCTGCGAATAACGGAGTTATGCGCCGACTTGGCGACGTTTCACCAAACGCGCCGCAAGCCTAAAGGATCGGTGGAGACATTCTCGGGCAAGAAGCTGCAACCGAACGACTACGAAACCGTGCCGATCAAAACGGAAGATTTTGGCGCGGTGTTGCTGCGTTTGGGCGACCACGCGCGTGGGGCATTCACTGTCAGCCAGATGTCAGCCGGTCGGAAGAATATGTTCACTGTGGAAATCTACGGGACCAAGGCGGGGGTGGCATGGAATCAGGAGCGGCCGGACGAGTTGTGGATTGGCCAACGCAACAGCCCGAATCAGCTGGTGCTGAAAGATCCAGCGCTGTTGTATCCGCGAGCGGCCGCGTATGCCGATCTTCCCGGCGGCCACAGCGAGGGGTACGACGATACCCACAAGCAGGTGTTCAAGCGCTTCTATGCTCGGGTGGCGGACGCCGCCGCGCCGGTGGATTATCCGACGTTCGAGGATGGGCTGCTGGGGATGCGGTTGCTCGAGAAGGTGGCGGAGAGCGCGAGGAAGCGGGGATGGGTGGAAGTTGGATGAGTGCTAGACTGCCAGCAGGTAAGCTATGGCGTCGAATCCGATTACAAAGGTGACCGCTGAGGAGTACTTGGCGTTGGATCGCGCGGCCGAATTCCGCAGCGAGTTCCTGGATGGCGAGATCATCGCCATGTCGGGCGGAAGTATGCGCCACGCGGAACTGGGCGCAAACCTAATCGGTGAAGTACGTGCGGCCTTAAGGAAAACCCAGTGTAGAACTTACACCTCAGACTTCCGTGTTCGGGTGTCCTCTCGCATGTACGCCTACCCAGATGTTACGGTCGTATGCGGAAAGCCATTGCTGGCTGATAACCGCGAAGATATCCTATTGAATCCCACGGTAATCTTCGAAGTTCTTTCGCCGTCCACCGAGCATTACGATCGCGGCGTGAAGTTTCAGCGGTACCGGGAAGTCGAGTCGCTGCAGGATTACATCCTGGTGGCTCAGGATCAGATTCGCATAGAGCACTACACGCGAAGCGACGAGTACACTTGGACCCTGCGTGATTATCTGCACGCGGAGGATGTTCTGAAGATCGCGTCGATCGGCGTCTCAGTGCCGCTGGCCTCCATCTACGAGCGAATCGAGTTTCCCGCCGAATAGGAACTCCTCGGTTTCGATCCACATCTCGTCCAGAACATTGCCCAATTCGTGATCGGAATCGAGCAGGCGCAAGCGGACATTGGAACGCTGCCCGGCGAACCGCGCAGCGTACTCGGGCGGAACCACGGTGTCGTTGCGGCCCTGAAAGATCAGCACCGGCTGCCCGACATCGGGATAAGCTTCGTACTGGCCGGCATCTTCCACCAATTGGTAGGCCAGTTCCACTTCGCGTCCTTCACTGTAGTGAAAAACCTTGAGCGTGTTGGTTCGTTTCCATTGCTCCATGGCGCGCTCACCCAAGGTCTCGGGCCAACGCGAGGCGAAAGAAAACGCGGGGGCCAGCAATACCAGCTTTTCGATCTGGCTGGGGTGCCGCGCGGCATATAACGCAGCCAGATATCCGCCCATGCTGGAACCGATCAACGACGCCGGCTCATCCCGGCTCACTCTGGCAATCACGTTCAGTTGCGCGGTGAGCGTGAGGTTCCTGAAATTGCCTTCGGCGAGGTCGGGAATTTCCAGGCCGATGCCCAACTCTTGGAAGCTTTCCGCAAAGAAACGAGCCTTGCGCGAACCGGGACTGCTCGCGAAGCCATGCAGATAGATGAAGCGGGGCATTGGGAGTGTAAATCGTTGTTACAGGCCCGCGAAGGCGACCGGCGAACCTTCGGTCAGAATTCGCCGCAGGTAGTCGATCTGACCCAAATGAAAGTTCAGGTGTCCCTGCAAGTGAACCAGAAAAGCATGCGATGAGAGTGTGGTGCCGAGCACATCCTCGGGGTAAACCGCTGCCAACTGGGCGTCGGAAAGCTCGGATACCACTTTCACAACCAACTCCTTGACATCTTCCATGCGGCGGACCAAATCGCCGCGCGAAATTTCGGTTAACGCAAACTCCCGATCCCGCGCGCGAACATAATCCACTTCCCCCAATTGCCGTCCGACGTACTCGCGCAGATTGCCCTCCAGATGGAGCGCCAGATTCCCGGCCGAATTCTTCACTCCCGGGGCGCGCTCCCATAAGGTGGCATCGTTCGGGAACGCCTGGAGCTCCTGAATGAGCCTCGTCAGGTCGCGTGAAAACAGCGCTGATAATCCGGCGGCAAACGTCATGGGGTCAGTTTCGCGCGCCGGCTTCCGTTGACGCAAGGCCGGCCAGGCGCAAGGCTCGGGTGCCGGCAATCGGACTGGGCTACAATTGTGGAGGCAGGAAGCCCTGCGTTCTTGATCTGATCGGCACAGTCGTGGCCGGCGTAGTTGCGGCAAGCCGCTACCATCGCTAGAATCAATGAGTTTGTAGACATCTGTTGTTGATATTCGTGGGGAGGATTCATGTCGGTTGAACAGAGAGTGAAGCAGATCATCGTTGAGCAGCTGGGCGTGGACGAGGGCCAAGTGGACAACAACGCTTCTTTCGTGGATGATCTTGGCGCGGACTCGCTCGATATCGTCGAATTGGTGATGGCCTTTGAGGAAGCGTTCGACATTGATATCCCCGATGAAGACGCCGAAAAGATCGCAACCGTAAAAGACGCCATCGACTACATCGAGAACAAGAAGAAGAAGTAAGCCGCCGGGAGCCAATCTGGAGCCATCGTTGTCGCGCAGAGTAGTAGTCACAGGAGTCGGGTTGCTGAGCCCGCTTGGCATTGGAACCGACGAAAGCTGGAAAGCCATCCGCGAGGCGCGGAACGGGATTTCCACAATCGAACAATTTGACGCCGCGGCGTTTACTTGCCGGATCGCCGGAGAGGTCAAGAATTTCGATCCCGCGCAGTTCATCGAGCGCAAAGAGATCAAGAAAATGGGCCGCTTCATTCAGTTCGGCATCGCGGCCTCGGAATTCGCACTGGCGCAGTCCGGGCTGAAGGTGGATGCGCAGAACGCCGAACGGGTGGGCGTTGTTATCGGGAGCGGCATCGGCGGATTTGAAGTGATCGAGCGCGAGCACCGGACGTTGCTCGAAAAAGGTCCCAGCCGCATCTCGCCGTTCTTCATTCCGGCTACCATCATCAACCTGGCTTCGGGCTATGTTTCCATCCGCACCGGCGCCAAAGGCCCGAATTCCGCTACCGCCACCGCCTGTACCACCAGCGCGCACTCGATCGGCGATTCATTCAAAATTATTCAGCGCAACGACGCGGACGTCATGATTTGCGGCGGAGCCGAAGCGTGCATCACTCCCATGGGCATCGGCGGTTTCGCTGCCATGCGCGCTCTTTCGCAGCGCAACGACGAGCCCGAGAAGGCCTCCCGTCCTTGGGACGCGCAGCGCGACGGATTCGTAGTGGGCGAGGGATCGGGCATTTTGATCCTCGAGGAGCTCGAGCATGCCAAGCGGCGAGGCGCGAACATCTTGGCCGAAATCGTGGGCTACGGCATGAGCGGGGATGCGTATCACATCACCAGTCCATCGGAAGACGGCGACGGAGCGTTCCGCGTCATGCGCCTGGCGATTAAAGACGCCGCCATTGAGCCGGAACAGATCGACTACGTGAATGCGCACGGAACCTCCACCGAAGTGGGCGATCGCATCGAAACCACTGCCTTGAAGCGCGTTTTTTGCGATCACGCCTATAAGCTGGCCGTCAGCTCCACCAAATCCATGACCGG
>Ga0302326_10003451_pt1 | contig 37194 bp, 26 predicted proteins | sample Palsa_T0_3_FD_202264 | JGI IMG/M metagenome (GOLD analysis project Ga0302326, IMG submission 202264) | Peat permafrost microbial communities from Stordalen Mire near Abisko, Sweden - Palsa_T0_3 | ecosystem: Environmental > Terrestrial > Soil > Palsa > Peat permafrost | place: Sweden: Abisko... | reverse complement strand
CGAAACTGGCCTTGATGGTTTCAAACTTCAGCTGGAGACCCAACCTTGCGACGGTGTCCTAATCGGTGGTGGAGTAGCCGGCAACGAGTCGATGTCATACTTCATGGAACAAATCATCGACGTAACTCATGAACGGGTCCCAAAGGCGAAGATCATGTTTTACAGTCACTCAGTCGATGTACGTGTAATTGTTGAGCGCTGGTTCGGACCCAAGTCCGAATAAAGATCTCTTCTTTCGCTAAGGTCCATTTTCATCGTTCCGCCCGGACTAACTCACTGGTTCGAGTCCAGTAGCGTCCACCATCTCGGGTATCTTGAGATGGTTCAAAAATGAACCATCCATGTTTCATGCCCAAAACTCTCGCTATCCGTGCTGAGTTGGCCGACTTGCTTGATGTAAAGCGAACCCTTGCGAACTCGATGAAGAGCAAGCGCATCGCCGTGGCGGGACTCGCCAAGCAGCTGGGCACGGGGCGCACCGCCGTGCGGCGGGCGCTCGACGTAAAGAACACATCGACCACCTTCAAAACCATTCAGCGAACGGCCAGAGCACTCGGTTATACAGTGAAGCTTGAAGCGCGCCCATTTACCCCCCGCGAACTGGGAAACGTTGCCCAGAAGATGGTCGATGCCAAGACACCCGAGGAGGGCGACCGGCTCCAAGAGGAACTGGTGAACGGGTTCTTTGGCCATGCCGAAGGTTCGGCGTAAGAACGTTCCGCGGGCTGCGATCGAGCATCTGGCGCTCAGAGTTCGTGAACGGGCCGTGCCGATCGAAGACTTGCAGAATCTTGCCAAGTGGCTCGATGCCGATCCTACGGTCCCGTCGGGCCGCTAGTTCAAACGCTTCGCCAAGATCATCGTTTGCGGCGAGGACGAACTGGTGAAAACCATTCTAGAGGACAGCCATTCCGCCATCGGCTTCGAAGTTGAGTGAACGAGGGGAGCCTATGCGGTCTTCATCAGGCGATCCGTGTGCGGCCGGTCCACGGAAAAAAAATGCGGGGAGCGGCAGCCCGAGGTGAGTCCGTCAGATCAAGAATAGTGAAGAAATATTGGGATTCCTGGGTCCGACACTCGATTGTATTAACTAGCTGCATTTCAATGCTCTACATCCGTCAAAGGATGGAATTCGGCGGAAACATCCATTCGTCCTTTGAAATAAAGCCAAGAAAACGCTTGCACTAGCCAATTAGTCAACTATCCCTACCCCCATGGGAAGAACCTCAGACGCGGACCAAAGGCTGATGCGAGCCGCCCTCGATCTCATTTGGGAGGAGAGCTACGGCTCGGTCACGATTGACCAGATTTGCCAGCGAGCCGACGTGAAGAAGGGAAGCTTCTATTATTTCTACAAGTCGAAGGCTGAGCTGGCGGTCGCGGCTCTTGGGAAGCTTTGGAACGAGACGTGGAAGCCCACCCTCGACGAATGCTTCTCGCCGTCCGTGGATCCCCTTGTTCGGATCACCTGTCACCTGGGCAAGATTTACGCCTGGCAGAAGGAAGTTAAGGCCAAGTACGGGAAGGTGCTCGGGTGCCAGGTCGGATCGATCGGCTCCGAGGTCAGCACCCAGGAAGTCGATGTCACGGCAGCGGTGCGGGACATGGTTTCGAAGAAGCGCCGGTATTACGAATCCGCCATCCGCGACGCGGTGGCCCAGGGCGCCATCGAGCCCTGCGACCCCACCGAGACCTCCCTCGCGCTCCTGGCCCTCCTTGAGGGCCTCGTGGGTCAGGCCCGCATCATGAACGATCCCGAAGTCCTCAGGAAGCTCCCCGCGATGGCGCTGGGTCTCCTTCGGGTTAAGGCAAAGCCAGGCAACGCCGTCCCGGAACTCGCGACAGCCACCTAACTCTCGATCCCTTCAAGCCGCGCACGTGAATCGTGCGCATTTTTTGGCAACCAAAACTAACTAATCAGTCAACTACTCAACCGCCTCCCTCCAATGATCACCGATATCGATCCCTATTTCTCCCCCCGGTCGGACTTCAACGCCGAGACCATGACCCACACGGCGCCGGGCCACCCCCGAACCCTTCGCAGCCACCTCGGCGTTTTCAACCAACGCCGCGCCGAGAGGGAGTCCTCATTCGAGCAGGTCTACGGGTCCCTCTGGCAGCCCGGTCTCCTGGACCGCCTGACCTCCCCGCTCACCCGTTACCACGAGTGAGAGGACAGGCCCCCCGCCCTTCACCCATTCCGCAAACCAAGAAAGGAACAGCACCATGATCACCGCCACATTCATCCTCGCCGGCCTCGTCGTCGTCACCGCGTGGGACAGCTCGTCCCCGAGGTGAGCCCGCCCTCGCCCACCCACCTTTTCTCCCCCACTCACACACAAAAAAACTCGAAAGGCACCACACATGAGCAAGCTCACAGGTAAGGTCGCAGTCGTAACCGGCGCATCCAAGGGCATAGGAGCCGGGATCGCCAAGGCGCTCGCCGCGGAAGGCGCAGCGGTCGTCGTCAACTACGCATCCAGCAAGGCCGGCGCCGACGCAGTCGTCGCGGCGATCACCAAGGCCGGAGGCACGGCCGTGGCCGTGCGCGGAGACGTCTCCAAGGCCGAGGAGGCCCAGGGCCTCATCAATGCGGCCGTCAAGGTCTACGGCCGCCTCGACATCCTCGTCAACAACTCCGGGGTCTACGGGTTTTTCCCGATAGAGGCCTTTTCGGAGGAGGAATTCCACCGGCAGTTCAACGTCAACGTGCTCGGGCTCCTGCTGACCACGCAGGCGGCGGTGAAGCACCTCGGCGAGGGCGCCAGCATCATCAACATCGGCTCCGTCGTCTCCAGGATCACGCCGCCGAACAGCTCGATCTACTCGGCGACCAAGGGAGCCGTTGACGCGATCACGGGAGTCCTCTCCAGGGAACTCGGCGCGAGGAAGATCCGCGTGAACACCATCAACCCCGGCGTCGTCGAGACCGAGGGAACCATCAGCGCCGGCATCATCGGCTCCGACTTTGAGAAGGGCGCCGTGGCCCAGACTCCCCTCGGCCGCTCGGGCAGGCCCGACGACATCGGCGCCATAGCCGTCTTCCTGGCCTCCGACGACTCGCGCTGGCTCACCGGCGAGCACCTCGTCGCCTCGGGGGGCATGCGCTGAGTCCCGGCGGCGGGCGGCCGCAGGGCGGTCCCGGGCCACGTTGATGTTGATTGAAGTGCGTCCCCCCGGGTAAATCGGGGCGTGCGAGACCAACGTGCGCTAGGGGAACCCCGGATTCGCTCCTGGCAGCTGGGCGCCCTGCTCCTGGGGCTGGCGCTTTGCTGCTACTGGCCCGCGCTCCGGGGCGGATTGGTCTGGGACGACCAGGCGCACGTGACGAGGCCCGAGCTGCGGTCGGTGTCCGGGCTGGCGCGGATATGGACCGATCTTCGCGCCACGCAGCAGTACTACCCGGTCCTCCACAGCGCATTCTGGCTCGAGCACAGGCTGTGGGGCGATGCGACCCTGGGCTACCACCTGGCCAATGTGGGCCTGCAGGTCGCGGCGGCATGCCTGCTGATCGCTGTCCTGCGGCGCCTCGGGGTGCAGGGCGCGGGGCTGGCCGGCGTCGTCTTTGTGGTCCATCCGGTCTGCGTCGAGTCGGTCGCGTGGATCTCGGAGCAGAAGAACACGCTGTCACTCGTGTTTTACCTGGGCTCGGCGCTCGCCTACCTCAAGTTCGACGAGATCCGCCGCCTGCCGGCACCCGGGGAGAGATCCGCGGCGCGGCTTTACCTCCTGGCCTTCACCTTGTTCGTGCTGGCCCTCCTGACGAAGTCGGTGACCGCGACGCTGCCGGCCGCTCTGCTGGTCGTCCTCTGGTGGAGGGACGGACGCCTTTCCTGGCGCCGGGACGTGGCGGCGCTGGTCCCATGGATGGCGGTCGCCGTCGCCAGCGGGCTCTTCACGGCATGGGTCGAGCGCGCCTACAACGGCGCGGTAGGGGCGGACTTCGACCTGACGCTCTTGCAGCGGCTGCTGCTTTCCGGGCGCATCATCTGGTTCTACCTGGGAAAGCTCATCTGGCCGGCCCGGCTCATCTTCATCTACCCGCATTGGGACGTGAGATCCGCCGCTGCGGGCTGGGCGGGATACCTGGCGGCGGCCGCGGCGGTGACAGCGGCCCTTTGGTGGATCCGCCGGCGCTGGCGCGGCCCGCTGGCCGTCTGGCTCTTCTTCGTCGGCTCGCTTTTCCCGGCGCTCGGATTCTTCAACGTCTATCCCTTCGTCTACTCGTATGTCGCGGACCATTTCCAATACCTTCCGAGCATCGGAATCATGGCGGGCGCCTCGGCGGGCGCCGCGCTCCTGCTCGCCAGGTTTCCTCCCGGCGCCCGGGCCGCCGGATGGACCGTCGTCGGCGCCCTCGTCGCCGTGCTCGTCCTCCTGAGCCGGGCACAGAGCGGCAACTATGTGGACGGAACGACGCTCTTCGTGAGGACCATCGAGCTCAATCCGGACTGCTTCCTCGCCCACACCAACGTGGGGATCGACCTTGAGCGCTCGGGCCACCCGGCCGAGGCGGAGGCCGAGTACCTCAGGGCCATGGCGATCAAGCCGGAACTTGCCGAGATCCACTACAACCTGGGCCACCTCTACTACGGGCTCCCGGGCCGGCTGGACGATGCGATCGCCCAGTTCACCGAGGCCCTGAGGCTGAAGCCGGATTATCCCGAGGCGCACGACAACCTGGGCAATTGCCTCGCCCGAAAGGAGGGGCAAACGCTTGACGCCATCGCCCAATACCGGGAGGCGCTCCGCCTGAGGCCGGACTATCCCGAGGCGCACGGCAACCTCGGGGTCATGCTGGAGCGGGAGGGCCTCACCCTTGAGGCAATCGCCCAGTACGAGGAGGCCGTCCGCCTGAGACCGGACCTTGTGCAGGCCCGCCTGAGCCTCGCCGGCGCCCTGACGAAGCTTCCCGGGAGGACGGATGACGCGATCGGGCAATTTGAGGAGGCCGCGCGCCTGAGGCCGGGCGACGCCGAGATCCGTGTCAGGCTCGCCATCGCCCTGCTGAAGGCCCAGGGCCGCACCGACGAGGCGGTGGCCCAGCTCCAGGAGGCGCTGAGGCTCAGGCCCGACATGGATTCGGCGAAACAGCTCCTCGAGCTGGTGCGCGCGGCCCGTCCGTGAGGGACGGCCCCGCCAACCGCCCTGCTTTGCCGGCGCCGCGTCCGCGGCGCATTGACGCCACAGCCGCGCGGAGCATTTTCGGGGCGTGGCGGACGAGCCGGCCTTCACCTTCCTCGACCCGGGGGACCTTGTCGACGGGGAGCTCTCCCTCGCCGTCGTGCGCCGCATCGCGCCCGACGCCTCGAAGGGCTGGGTGGCGGCCTACGAGTTTGAGATGCGGGTCCCGGGGGCCGGCCGTCCGGCCGGAAGGCTGAACTTCAGGGCCCAGGAGCATCCCCTCCTGGACCTGTACCGCGGGCACATCGGCTACGGCGTCGAACCCGATCGCAGGGGCCGGCACTACGCCGAGCGCGCGGTCCGCCTGCTCCTGCCCTTCATCCGCCGGCACGGCTTCTCCGCGATCTGGATCACGTGCAGTCCCGGCAACCGGCCCAGCCGCAGGACGTGCGAGCGCCTCGGGGCGGTCCTCGTCGAGGTCGTCGAGCTGCCGGACACGGAGGAGATGTGGGCAAGGGGCGACCGGGAGAAGTGCCGCTACCGCCTCGACCTCTGAGCGCCGGGCCGGGCCAAGTCCCCGCGCGCCCTCACAGCTGCAGCGGCAGGCCGATCTCGATGATCTGCGACGGGGGGATCTGGTAGTAGTCCCTCGCGGAACGGGCGTTGCGGCTCAGGAAGGCATAGAAGCTCTTCTCCCATTCCCACATGCCGGTGCTTCCGCCGTGGAGGATCATCTCGCGGTTGAAGAAGTACGTCACGCCCTGCGTGTTGAGCTTCAGGCCGGCCTCCCTTATCCGGGCCACCAGCTCGCTGACATCGGGCGACTGCATGTAGCCGTAGTGGCCGTTGGCCCTCCAGACCCCGGCGCCGATCTCGCGCAGCTGCAGGCGCTCCCCGTCCGGCACGACGGGCACGTCCTCGGTCACGATGCACATCAGGATGACGTTCTGGTGGAGGCAGCGGTTCGCCTTCACGTGGTGCAGGAGGACGACGGGCGTGCCCTCGGGCGAGCCCACCATGAAGATCGCCGCGCCCGGCACGCGGACGATGTACTTGCTCACGGCGATCTTGGTCAGCTCGTCCTCCGTGACGTTGTTCTGGTAGACCAGGCCGAAAATCGAGTCCCGCCCGCTCTTCCAGGTGTGCATCACGGCCAGTACGCACGCCCCGATCGCCAGCGGATACCAGCCGCCGTCGGCCAGCTTCTGGGAGTTCGACAGGAAGAACGCCAGGTCGATCGCGAGGAAGGCGGCGCACAGGGGGCCGATCTCCCAGAGCGGCCACGCCCACCTGCGGCGCGCCACGATGAAATAGGCCACCGTCGTAATGGCCATCGTCCCGGTGACCGCTATGCCGTAGGCCGAGGCCAGGCGGTCGCTGGACCCGAAGATCGCCGCCGTCAGGATGCAGGCGATGGCGAGGAGCGTGTTCACGAGAGGCACGTAGATCTGCCCGGACTGCTCGGCGTTGGTGTAAACGATCTTCAGGCGCGGAAAATATCCGAGCTGGATGGCCTGCCTCGTGAGCGAGAAGGCCCCCGAGATCAGGGCCTGGCTCGCTATGATCGCCGCCACGATGGAGATGGCCGTGAGCGCCGCCCTCGCGAGGCCGGACGGCGCCATGGCGAAGAACGGGTTGTCCGTCGTGACCGGATGGCTGAGAATATAGGCCCCCTGGCCGAAATAGTTCAGGACGAGCCCCGGGAAGGCCACTCCGTACCAGGCCAGGGCGATGTAGCGGCGGCCGAAGTGCCCCATGTCGGCGTAGAGGGCCTCGGCCCCGGTGATCGCCAGGACCACGGAGCCGAGCATGGTCGCCACCCTCGCGGGCGGATTGTGAAGCAGGGCGATCCCGTAGGCCGGGTTCAGGGCGCGCAGGACTCCGGGATACTTGCAGAGGTACCAGGCGCCGAGGACCCCGATCGACGCGAACCAGGTGAGCATCACCGGGCCGAACACGCCGCCGATGCTCTTCGTGCCCTTGTGCTGGAACCAGAAAAGGGCCGCGAGGATGATGCAGGCCATTGCGGGGATGAAGGGAGTGAACACCGGGCTTATGAGGTTGAACCCCTCCGCCGCGCCGAGCACGGAAATCGCCGGCGTGATGATTCCGTCGCCGTAGAGGAGCGCGGCTCCGATCAGGATCATGATGACGGCGGGCCCGAGGCCGCGCCGCCGGGGCCTGGCGCCGGCCTGCGCCTCGTCGGCGCCGTGGATGAGGGCAAGGAGGGCGAATATGCCCCCCTCCCCGTGGTTGTCGGCCGTCATGACGTACCACAGGTACTTCACGCTGACCACCAGGACGAGGGACCAGAAGATGAGCGAGAGGACCCCCAGCACCCCGTCGGTGCGCCCGCCGGAGGGCAGGTGCTCGACGCACTCGCGCATGGTGTAAAGGGGGCTGGTCCCGATGTCGCCGAAGACGACGCCCAATGCGCCGAGGCAGAGCGTCGCCTTGTCCCGGGGACTTAGGGTTGCTGCTGGACGGCTGGTCATCGGGTCGCCCGGCACTCTTGCAGGTCGCCCGGGCGGGCCAAGCAGTTTCCTCCGCCGCCCCGGCCCCTGCGCCGCGGCCGCCTACGGGTTCAGCGCCCGGTGCACCGTGTGCAGCATCGTGGGCGCCGAGTAGGGCTTCGGCAGGAAATGCAGTACACCGGGCCCGGCCGAGCCCGCGATGCTTCCGTTTGCGCCGAGCCCGCTGGTCGCGATGATCCGGACATCGGGGTTGATTTCCATCAGCGCCTTGATCATCGCGGCGCCCCCCATGACGGGCATCATCATGTCGGTGATGACGAGGGCGATGTCGCCCCTGCGCTCGCCGTAGATCTCGACGCCCTCGACCCCGTTGCTCGCCGTCAGGACCCGATATCCGTACATCTCGAGCGTGTGCTGCGAGATGAGCCGGACGGAGGCCTCGTCGTCGACCACGAGCACCCACTCGCCCCGGCCGCGGGGGATCGCCGGGGCGAAGGGCGAGGAGGACGACGCCTTCCCCGACTCCGCCGCGGGAAAGTGGAGCTTGAACGTGGTGCCCTTGCCGGCCTCGGTGTCGAGGCGGATGAAGCCGTTGTGGCTCTTGACGATGGTCGCCACCGAGGAGAGCCCGAGGCCGGTCCCCTTGCCCACCCCCTTCGTCGTGAAGAAGGGATCAAAGATCTTGCCCTCGATCTCGGGCGGGATGCCGGTGCCGGTGTCGGTCACCATGAGAAGAACGTGCGGACCCGGGCGCCCCTCGCCGTTCGCCTTCACGAACGTCTCGTCGACCACCATGTTGCGCGCGCTGACCGTCAGGGACCCGCCGTCGGGCATCGCGTCGCGGGCGTTCACGCAGAGGTTCATAAGCACCTGGTGGAGCTGCGTCGGGTCCCCGACGATCGTCCACAGGTCGCCCGGCACCTCCACGCGCAGCTCGATCGACTTGGGGAAGGTCTCCCCCAGCACGCTTGCGATCTCCGTGATCAGCTGGCGCGGGTTGATCGGGAGGTGATCGCCCTCCACGCCCCGCGCAAACGCGAGAACCTGCCTGACCATGTCCGCGCCGCGCTGGGCGCTGATCTCGATGCTGTTGAGGATCTTGGTGTCGCGCCCGTCCCTGGCATCCGCCTTGAGCAGGCCGACCCCCATGAGGATCGGAGCAAGGACGTTGTTCAGGTCGTGGGCGATGCCCCCGGCGAGGTTGCCGATGCTCTCGACGCGCTGGGAGCGCAGGAACTGGGCCTCGATCCTCTTGCGCTCCGTGATGTCAGTGTCGATCACGAGGACGGCCTGGGGCTGGCCGGCCTTGTCGCTAACGAGGGTCCAGCGGCTCTCCACGATGATATGGCGCCCGTCGCGGCTCCTCTTGGTTAGCTCGCCCACCCATTCGCCGTTTCCCAGGACCTCCTGGTTCGACCGGTCGAACGTCGGCTTGTCCAGGTCGAGGAGGAGCTCGGCGGACTGGCCCATGGCCTCCTGGGCGCTCCAGCCGTAGAGCCGCTCGGCGCTCTTGTTCCAGAAGGTGATCCTGTTCGCGAGGTCGCGGACCATGATCGCGTCCCGCGCCTTGTCGAGCAGGGCGGCATGCTCGCGCGTCTTGAGCTCCGCCTTCTTGCGCTCGTTGATGTCCTGGAAGGCGCCCTGCACCCGGACGATCGCGCCCGCCTCATCGCGGACCGGCACGCCGACCGCCCGGACCCAGGACCGGCGTCCCTTGGCCCCGACCACCTCCATCTCGAGGTCGAACGGCGTTCCGCTGAGAATGCAGTCGTCAAACGCGGCGGTTATGGTCCCGCGCCACTCGGGCGCATAGTAGTTGATGGCCTCCTCAAGGGTGGGCGAGGTGCCCGGGGGCACCTCATGGATGGCGCACACCTCGTCCGACCAGGAGATCCGGGGACCCGCGAGCTCGACGCTCCAGCCTCCGAGGCCGGCCACATATCCCGCGATCCGGACCAGCGCCTCGTTGGGCTGGAGCCCCTCCCTGTCGAGCGCGGCGACGCCCGCGGGCGGGATTCGCGGGGCGTGCCCGGGTTCAGGGGAGGGATTCTTCATGGGGTTTCGAATGGTGACCTACCGATTCGCGGTCCTGCCCGCCTTGCTGCCCGGATACTCGGGGGGCGCCCGCGAAAGTCCACATTGAAGGGCCCGCGCGGGTTGAAGCGGGGCGCGGGGCGGGTGGCGGCCGCCGACGGCTCAGCGATTGGCGACCTGGCCCCCGGCCTGACGGCAGTCCCGCCTTTCATCGGCGTCCTCCGCGGCCGTCCGCCAGAACTTGCGCCGGATCCGCCTGACTCCGAGCCTGAGAAAGCCGAGCGTCCGCCAGGCCCAGTCCCGCCTCATCGTCGACAGCTCGTCCTGGAGGGAGGCGACTTGGCGGTCGCGGTCGTCAAGCATCCGCTGGATAAACCTGTTCTTTCTGACGAGCGAGGAGTCGGCTGACTCCTCCAGGAAGGGTCGAGGGTCGAGCACGGTGAGACGGGGACCGCCTATTTCACCGTGGGCAGGTTGATGCCTCCACCGTGCGAGATGATGCCGAAGCCGTAGAGCAGCCAGAGGATAACCGCGACCACCACGACAAAGTTGAGGATCGATTTGATGGCGCCCTGCATCGGAATGTAGGTGTTGATGAGCCAGAGAATCACTCCGACGACTACGAGGGTGACGACTACGTTCACGAGGGGCATGGGCGAAGGGGTTGGGGGATCGGTCGACTCCGGCACGATAGCCCATCCGCCCCGCGGATGGTATGGGGTGTTACCCCTGCCGGAGGGCATCCCGCTTGGTTTCCGGGACGGGCGCACGTAGGCTCCCGGGAAGCAAATGAGCCAATTGAACGACGAAGAGCGCATCCAGAAGCACCACGGGGGACCGCACACCGACGGATCCGCGCCCAAGGGCCCCTATTGGAAGCGCATGCATCGGAGCGGTTTTTTCTGGGTCTCCGCGTTCTTCCTGTTCCTGGCGATGGCAATCTTTGTCCTGACCGACGGATTCCTCCTGAGGCCGCGCTGACCCGGCCCAGGGCGCATCGCCCTTGCGGTGGGGGCGGGTCCGCGCCATTTTCCGGCCACCCCCCGCTTCAAAAATGAGCATGCAATATCGCCAGCTTGGAAAGTCAGGCCTCAAGGTCGGCGCCCTCTCCTTTGGCGCCTGGGTCACGTTCGGCAAGCAGATAGGCGACCCCGTGGCCCGGAGTCTCCTTCACGCCGCCTACGACGCGGGCATCAACTTCTTCGACAACGCGGAGTCCTACGCCGACGGCCAGGCCGAGATCGTGATGGGCGCCATCCTGAAGAAGTCCGGGTGGCGCAGGAGCAGCTACATGGTCTCGAGCAAGGTCTTCTTCGGGGGCGCGGGCGACCGCCCGAACGAGGACGGCCTCTCGCGCAAGCACATGGTCGAGGCGTGCCATGGCGCGCTCGGCCGCCTGCAGGTCGACTACCTGGACCTCTATTACTGCCACCGCCCCGACCCGAGCGTTCCCATTGAGGAGTCGTGCCGCGCGATGCACGACCTCATCGTCCAGGGCAAGGTCCTCTACTGGGGCACGAGCGAATGGAGCGCGGCGCAGATCGAGGCCGCCCATGCCGTGTGCGACCGCCTCCTGCTCCACCACCCCGTCGTGGAGCAGCCCGAGTACAATCTCTTCCACCGCCGGCGCGTGGAGAAGGAATACGCCCCGCTCTACCGGAGCCCCGGCCTCGGGACGACGATCTGGTCGCCGCTGGCCTCTGGGCTCCTGACCGGCAAGTACAACAAGGGCGTCCCCAAGGGGGCCCGGCTCGACACGCCGGGGATGGAATGGCTTCGCGACGCCGTCCTCAAGCAGCCCGGGATCGAGGCCAGGCTGGCCGTCATCCCGAAGCTGGCGGCGATAGCGAAGAGCCTCGGCACGAGCCTTCCCTGCCTCGCGATCGCGTGGTGCCTGAAGAATCCAAACATCAGCACCGTCATCCTGGGGGCCTCGAAGGTCGAGCAGCTCACGGAGAACCTCGGGGCGCTCGATGTCCTGGCAAGGCTCACCCCGCAGGTCATGAAGGCGATCGACGCCCTCTCGGGGCCGGTGGCCGCCTGAGGCGGCGGCCCGCGGGGCCCGGATCCCCCGGGAGAAGGCCGCGGCTTGGGGCCCGGGCGCAGGGGGCCGGCCTTCATGGTTTTTCAAGTGGTTAAGCCGGAGCGCTTAACGCGGGACGGTGGTAGATATACGGAGCCCGCATGACGTGATTTGTAACCCCCATGGGATCCCCCAGCGTCTAAGGCATGAACACGAATATCATTCATAAAGCATCCAGTCCCATGAAATCAGATCCCCTCTTCCCCTATGTCGCGGCCGCGATCCTCGCCGGCACGCTGCTTGCCTTCGCAAGCCCGGCGCGCGCCGCCGACGAAACCCAGGTGACCCGCAAGGGCAACTGGACCACCGGCAACGGCGGCTCGGGCACCGCCTCCTCGACGACGACCCGCTCCAATGGCGCGGCGAACACTCAGGGCGCCTGGACCAACGCCGCGGGCGGAACCGGCAACTGGCAGTCCCAGCGCACGTGGAATTCGGCGACGAAGACCGCGACGGTCAACGGCACGGCGACGCGGCCCAACGGGTCGACGGCCACCTGGCAGGGCACGGCGACGAAGACCGCGCCGGGCTCGTTCGCCGACAAGGGAACCATCACCCTGTCGAATGGAAAGACCTACACCTACTCGGGCACCGACACCAGGCAGTCGCCGGGCACGTGGGACAGGCAGGGCGTCGTCACGACTCCCTCCGGTGCGACGATCAACCGGAACGTCGTCACCTCGGTCTCGGGCGGGACCGGGACCCGCACGGCGACGTCGACCCTCCCGAGCGGCCAGACGGTGACGAACACGTCCACCTTCACCCAGACGAGCGCCACCGTGGCCCAGTCGACGCCGAGCCCCTGATTTCCCGGCGAGTTCGCCGGCGGTGGCGGCTCCCCCGGCCGGAGCCCGGCCCGGTTTTCGTTACAACTTCTTAGCGAGTCCCTGACGGCACAGGGCCGCAATATTCTGGCATGTCCGGCCGTTTCCGCACAGCATGGACGGGAACACAGCTTCCTGGGCGCGACGCCAGCCTGAACCCGTGAAAAAATCAACCCTCGTCTCGATCGCCATCACGTTCATCGTCGGAATCGGCGCGGTCATCTGGCTGTGCTACGTCAGCTTCAAGGACCCGGTCATGTCCTTCGAGACGACAAACGCCCCGGGACCCCTGCCGACGGCGCCACCCACCCTGCCTCCCGTCGTCGTGGCGCGTCCCGTGGTGGCCCCGACGCAGTCCCAGGATGTATTCCCAAGGATAATTCCCACGATTCCCCGCCCCATCATCGTAACGCCGGCGCCCAACGGTCAGCACGAGCCGCCCGCGCCTGACGGCTAGGGAAGGCGGCCGGGCGAGGCGGCCGTCCAATCTTGTTGCGGATGCCGGATCCGTGGGCGAGGGTTGGCCAGGGGCTTGAATGCGACCATGGCGATCCTGAGGCGAACTCTCTGCGCGGCACTATTCCTCGCCCTTGCGGGCGCCGGGCTCGCGGCCACGCCCTCCAGGCATGACGTGCTGCTTGCGATCTCGGTGCTCGAGAGGAACGTGACGGGCCAGGACGCGGTCGACGCGGCCAAGACCATCGTGGTCTACGCCCAGGACAGCGACGACGTCATGGTCGACATCGGGCCCGGTCAGCTCCCGTGGGTCTCGGAGGAGTGGGGCCTCGGCAAGGCGAGGGAGCTGGAGTGCCAGTCCATGCTGCTCGCGGCCTTTGTCGCGGGAGACATCAGGTCGCAGATCAAGAACGCCCGGGCCGAGGACGACACCTACTCCGGCTGGATTTTCGCGATCGACGCGTACAACCGGCTTCGCGCAAAGGGTTCCTTCCGGAGCCCGTCGATCGAGGAGCTCTCGAAGATGGAGGCCGAAGGCACCCTTCTTGAGCACGCCAAGGAGGTCCAGAGCCAGGAAAACCAGGAGGCGCCGCAGGAGCCCCAGCACGCCCCGCTCGCCTGAATCCCGGCGGGACGCCACCCATGACCCTCGCCCCAAGCCACCCCAAAACCAACCCGATGAAAACACCCGCAATTGCACTTATCCTGGCCGCTTGCCTCCTCCGGTCGTCCGCCGCGTCGGCCAACCCCGCCGTATCCGGCGGGATGACCCTGGCCCGCCTCGACGCCGCACCGGCCGCCCCCGCCGCCGCGGATCCCACCGGCCTCTGGAAATGGTCCTTCATGCGCCCGGGCGCCGACCAGCCGATCGATGCTTCGGCAAACCTCGCCTATTCGGACGGCAAGCTCACGGGCACCTACCACGGCCGCGGGGGCGACACGCCCATAACCGACGCCTCCGTCAAGGACGGGGCCATCGCCTTCAGCGTCGTGCGCGAGCGCGACGGCAACCAGTTCGTGATCAAGTACGCGGGCGCGCTCGCGGGTGACTCGATCACAGGCACGATCCTCCTGCCGGGCTTCGACGGCGGCGCAAGCTCCACGATCGACTGGAAGGCGGCGCGCTCGAAGTGATCATGCCCCGGACAGCCGCCAAATCCCCGGGAAGGCACCCCTCCCCTTGAAGATCCCGAGATTCGCCCCGATCCTCGCCGCCCTCCTCATGGCCCTCTGCGCGCATGCGGCGAGCCCCATCGACGGCAGCTGGATCGGCACGTTCATGTACCCGAGCGGCGCCGACCTGAAGGTGATATTCTACTTCAAGGCCGACGGCGACAAGGTGACCGGCAAGGTCGACAGCAAGAAGGGGCCGGCGCCGATCCTCTCGGGCTCGATCAAGGGCAACGAATTCAGCTTCAGCGTCTCCGTTGACGGCACCCTGATCGAGCATGAGTGCACGTTGTCCGGCGACACGATCTCCGTTAAGGTCAGGTTCGCCGGCCAGCAGCCCTCGACGCTGACGCTGACACGGGCGCCGGACATCCCGCCCGCGGGCCCCGACCCCACCGGACACTGGAACTGGACGGTCACCCAGCCGGGCGGCGACCGGACCTACCAGATCTCGGCCAACCTCGTCTTTTCCGTGGGGGCCCTCTCGGGGAGCTACCACGGCCGCTTTGGCGACGCGGCCATCAGCGACGCCTCGTTCAAGGACGGGGTCGTCGCCTTCACCGTCGCGCGCGAGCACGAGGGAGCCCCGTTCGTCCTCAGGTACAGGGGGACCCTCTCGGGCGACACGCTCACGGGAACGGTCGATATTCCGCCCCTCGACGGCGCGGCCGCCTCCACGATCGCCTGGACCGCCTCGCGGGCGAACTGATCAGGCGCGCCCGAAGCTGCGCCACTTCTCGAGCGGCAGGTTGGCGAGCCCGATAAGCGCCAGCTGGCTCGCGACGAACGCGCTCAGCCACCAGAATGCGGCCTCCGTGAAGCCGTAGCTGTGGAGGCCGATCCCGAGCATGTTGGTCCCGAACCAGCTCCAGCTGGTAACGATGTTGCCCACGATGGCGAGGCACATGAGGCCGCGCTGCTTCACGAGCCCGCCCCAGCGCGCGTGCAGGATGAGGGCGTTCCAGATGACGATGATGAGGGCGCCGTTCTCCTTCGGGTCCCAGCCCCAGAACCGGCCCCATGACTGGTCGGCCCATATGCCCCCGAGCGTCGTCCCGACGAAGCTGAAGAGGGTCGCGAAGCACACGATCCCGTAGACCATGCGCGCGAGGGAGTCGGCCGTGGCCTTGTCGAGCGTGCGGGTGAAGACCCCGCGCAGGACATAGATCACCGCCAGGATCCCCGCGAGGAACGTGGAGGCGTAGCCGGTCGTGACGACGACGACATGCGTCCCGAGCCAGAAGTTCGAGTCGAGGACGGCCCTCATCATCTCCAGCGTGTCCCCGGCGAGCGCCAGGTGGTGCGCGATCAGGAGCGTCGCAAACCCGATCATGCCGGCGGCCGCGGTCCCGATCGCGTTCTTGAAGGTCGCCTCGAGGACGAGGCAAAGGCCGACCGATCCCCAGCCGATGAAGAGGGCCGAGGAGTAGAGGTTGGTCACGGGGGGACGGCCCTCGAGCCACATCCGGGTGGCTATGCCGGCGGTCAGGACCGCCCAGCCAAGGGCCACGAGGCCCCATGCCGAGAGGCGCGCGGTCTCCGGCCACCGGATCCATGAGAGGGCGGCCAGGAGAAAGGCCGCGAGGAATATCCACATGCCCGCGTAGAAGGGCTGGGCCGCGTTGAAGAGGGTCTCGATGCGCGCCTTCTTGACCTGCCTGCCGTAGCGCGCCTCCAGGCTCCTCCCGTACATCTGCACGATGTGCGCGAAGCTTTCCGGCTCGTGCTGGCGCCAGGCGTACCCCATCCCCGCGTAGGCGAGCACCGACGGGTTCACGGAGCCCTGGGCGAACGTCTCCAGGAGGGCGTGGCCCGCGTTGTGCCAGGCGTTGGGGTCCGGGTCGCCGTCGTCCGGCGGGATCGCGAGGAGGTCGGTGTCCTCCCCCATGTCCATGAATTTCTGGCCCTCGGCGATGATGGCGGCGGCCTTGGCCTCGTCGTGCGGCTTGCCCGCCTCCTTGTCGCGGACCGCCTGGACCCCGTCGGGGAGGCTCTCCTGGAGTGCGAGGAGCTCCGTCAGGAAATCCCGGCTTCCGTCCGGCACAAGCGCGCGCCGCAGGCGCAGGTAATGGGAAAGGTTGCCGTAGAACTGGACGACCGAGCGCTGGAAGCGGGAGCGGGCCTGCGCGTCGACGGGGTCGGCCAGCTTCTCCTGCGCCTCGATGTCCGCCAGGTGCGGCGCCACCTCGCTGAAGGACAGGTACTGGATCGAGAGGTCGGCCTGGCTTTTCCCGAGGAGCGACAGGAGGTCGGGATCGTCGGCCTCGAACACCTTGTAGGAGTCCGCCTTCTCCTGCACGAAGAGCACGTCGAGGAGCCACTCGTCCGGCGTGAGGACGGTGCCGTCGGGAGTCGTCACGTCCTGGAAGCCCTGGATGACGAGGATCGTGTTGCGGGCCACCGAGTCGAGCGGCTTGATCCTGCCCTCGGAGAGGACCGGCAGGCGGCCGAAGTCCGTCGCGGCGTCAGGCTGGCCGCCCGGCTGGTAGAAAAAGCCCAGGAGGACGCAGGCCGCGGCGACGGCGACCACGAAGACGGGCAGCGAGCGCCTCATGCGCGCCTCCTCTTCGCGGCGAAGGCCGCCAGGTGGATCAGGAACTGGGTCATGAGGCCGAGCGCGATCGCGCCGCACGCGATGTAGGGCACGAGCCAGCTCGGGTTCCTGACCACCTGCAGGATCGTCGTGTGCTCGCCGTCGTATCCCGCCTGGTAGTACGTGAGGCCCGAGTAGCGCAGGGGGTTGTTCATGTAGATCAGGATCTCGCGCCCGGGGCTGTCCGGGACGTTGAGCCGGACCTTGCTCGAGAAGTTCTTCGGGATGTCGGTCCCGGGGTAGATGTCATGGCTGAACTTCTCGAGCGTGACCGAGTAGGGCTCGTAGTGCCTCGTCGGCCTCATGACCAACCTGAAGGACCGGCCGGCGACCTGGAACCTCTGCGGCATCCCGAGGAGGGGCGACACGGCCCAGACGCCGAGCGAGCCGTCGGTCCCCACGAGCTCCACGAACGCCGTCGGCATGTTGCGCTCGTCCTGCTTGTAGGTGACCTCGAGCGGCATGGCCGCGATCTGCGGCCCCAGTCCCATGGTCGCGATCGACGGCGGGGCCCCCGGCGCCTGCGAGCGCATCTGGAGCGTCGAGTTCGGGTAGTAGTCCCTTGGCACGACCCGGAATGGAAGGCGGGGGACCTGGAGCACGGTCCCGTGGGCGAGGACCGCCTCGGGGATCGCCACCACGTCGTCGAAGTTCGGGTCGGTCTCGTCGATGATCGCCAGCTCGGTCAGGCGGGGGCTCTCCGAGTAGTTCTTGGTCTCCCCCTCGTCCAGGCGCATCTGGTAGTCCTCCTGCACGAGGCCCGAGACGATCTCGCCGACGAGGAGCAGGATGAGGCCCGCGTGGGCCATCCATATCCCGCTTTTCCTCCAGCCCGCCTTGAAGCGGTAGGCGTGGGCCGAGACGAGGTTCAGGAGGAGGAGCCCGCCGATCAGGTAGCCGCCGGGATACACGGGGACCTGGAGGTCGCCGAGCTTCGCGAAGACGAGGAAGGAGTGGAAAAACTTCTGCTGCACCGCCCAGACGCCGAGGTGGACCTGGTCGAGCGTCGCCCAGAAGATGAGGATGATGGAGAGCGAGAGCAGGACGACCGTCAGCCTGAGCGAGACGAAGATGCTGCGGACAATCCTGAAAGACTCGGCCATGGGTTCAGGGTGCCTTGACCGTGTGGAGGAAATCGATGAACGCCGCCTTGGAGCCCCTTACCAAGGGCCCGCTGCCCGTCAGCTTGAAGAACCAGGTCGACCCGGCGTGGGGGACGATGGCCCCGAGGATGGCCTTGGCGCCGGCCTCGCCCTGGCCGGAGAGGTCCACGAGGGTGAATGCGAGGCCGTTGGCCTCGAAACGGCTGACGGAGGCGTCGAGTCCCTCCGGCCCGAGCGGGGTGAGCCCGACCTGGCCGCGCCAGCGGTTCACGTTGGCGAGCTCGCCCCCGACGTCGCCCGGGAACGCCGTTATGGAGAGGTCCGACTCGCCGCCGTCCCCGGGGACGCTGAAGCTGCCCTTGCGCATGGCCGAAGCTGCCTTGGCGGCCCATCCGGCGGGCGCCTGCCATGCAAGCGAGTCCCCGCCGGCCGTTGGCACGGAAGTGTCTGCCATGGATGCACCTGCACCAGGAGCCTGCGGCGCGCCCGCATCGGCGCCGGCCATGGGAAGCTCGGGATCCTTCTCCTTCGGAACCATGTAGCTGGCCACTTTCTCCTCCCCGCACGCCGCCAGGAGCAGCGCAGCTGCGGCGATGCCGATTGGGAACAGGCGCGACGACATGGAGGGGCAACGCTCGGCCCCCCGGCCGAAAAACTCAATCCCCTTCCGAGCGGGGGCGCCGGGCAGCCCGGGAAATTGCAGGCCCCTAGTAGCTTATCACGATGCCTAGGTCGCCGCGGTGCCCGTGGTCGGTGTCGAGCCCGGTCTTGTCCAGCTGGATTCCGTAGTCGGCGCGGACGGATATGTTTGAGCCGACCGTGTAGCGAAGTCCCGCACCGTACGCCGAGAGCCTCGTGTCGGAGGGCTCGCCGGGGAGGAGCGTGTGGTCATTGCCGGCGCCGGTGTCAAAGAAGCCGAGGAGCTGCAGCTGGTCGTCGAAACGGGTCCACTTGAGCCTCCTGCCGATGCTCATCGAGGGCGTGCGCAGCTCCACGTTGAACAGGTAGCCCTCGTCGGAATTCACCTCGCGCTCGTCGTAGCCGCGCACCGTGTCGTAGCCGCCGAGGCCCAGCTGCTCGCTCGAGGTGAGGTTGGCGTCGCTCACCTGGAAGAGCCCCCTGAGGAAGAGCGACCACTCATGGGGGAGCCGGGTCAGCCGGGTGAGCGACGCGCTCGCGTAGTCGTATTTGGCGGTGGCGAACGTGTGGGACTGGCCGTAGACCGCGTCGCTGTTGTCACCGCCCCAGTTGCCCGGGCTGTAGTAGCCCTGGATGCTGAGGGACGTGATCCCGTGCTGGTCGCGCAGCGACGAGTCGTACGTGGCCACGAACTGCCTCACCTCGACCGGCACCACGGTGAGCGGGATGTCGCCAAACTGGAGCGAGTTGTGGTTGTACTTGTAGTCGAATCCGAGGGCGGCCGAGTGCTTGTAGTCGCCCACGGGCCTCAGGGGCACGGAGTAGCGCCCGCTGATCTGGTAGCTGACCCCCTCCACCGAGATGGGGGGCACGACCCCCTGCGTGGTCACGTAGTTGCCGAAGAACGTGAGCGTGTGGTGCCAGCGCAGCGGGATGATGTAGCTGCCGGAGTGCGCCGCCAGGCTGCGCCAGTCCCCGCTTGTCGTGTACTGGTAGTTGAGCTGCTGCCCCCACCCCGCGTGCCAGGCGTCTCCCCAGTTGAGGCCGAAGAGGTAGCGGTCAAAGCCGGTCTGCCTGTTGCCCGAGTCCTCGTAGCCCACGTAGAAGCGGGCGGGGAACCGGTCCACGGTCTGCAGGACGATGTCAGTCGTGCCCACGGAAGCCCCCGGCTGGTAGACGACGTCCGTCGTGTGGAACGGGTTCTGGTTGGCCCATTCCAGGTCCGAGCGGATGCCGGTGGCGACGATCCGGTCGCCCGTCTTCACGCGGAAGTCGCCCCGGATCTCCCTGTCCGAGAACCATTGGTTGCCCGCGACGCTCACCCTGCCGACGCGGCTCTCAAGGAGCAGGATCTGCACGACCCCGCCGCTGATGTCCTGCTCGGGAACGATGACGTCGATGACGGGGTGGTCGTGCGCGCGGTAATGGACGATGATGACCGTGATCAGCCGGTTCAGTCCGCCGCGCGTCAGGGGCTGCCCCACATAGGCCGAGACCAGCTCCCTGAACTCATCGGGCGCCGGGACCTGCAGCCCGGCCCCTATCACGATCCCCCCGGCCGAGGCTCCGTGGGCCGCCACGTCCTCCTGGCGCGGGACAAAGGTGAGGCCGCGGAGCACGGGCAGCAGCGTTTCCGCGGGCTCGCCCGCCACCGTGTTGGTCGAGGGCGGAAGGTTGAGGGGGACCAGGGCCGCGGGGGGCACCGGCTTGGGGGCAAACTCGTCGTAGGCCTGGTTCTGCGCATGCAGCGTGGCCATGGCGCACGCGGACAGGAGGGTCGCCGCGAGGATCTGCTTGGTCGTCATGCCGGTCATTTCCCGTGCGCTCAGTGCCGGAACGACTGGAACCGGTCCAGCGAGTAGATGGTTTCAAGGCCGATGCGGACGTCGACCAGGCTGGATCCGGTGCCAATCCCGAAGAGATCCGTGGGAATCAGGCGGCTGATCGTCCCCGGCACCTCGAGCTCGAAGAACTGCCTCTCGCCGTAGGAGGCGTCGAACTCGGCCCCGATCGTCTGCGCCACCTCGGCGCGGACGGCCCACGGAAGCGGGATCTGCTCGTAGTTGGAGACGATGTTCACGAGCGGCGCCTGGACATAGACGATCGTGTAGTTGGAGAGTCCCGTGCCCATCACGCTGCCCGAAGTCAGGAGGATCGGGTAGGTGCCCGGGGCCGCCGATGACGGGGCCCCCGTGCTCGTCAGCGTGGCCCCCGTGACCGTGTCGCCGTAGAGGAGCCCGGACGCCGAGTAGTCGCCGTTGTTGAAGGTGAACGTGCTGCCGGCGTACTTCGCCTGGGAGTCGGCGGTGATGGTCAGGGTCGCCGGCGTGACGGTGAGGAGTCCGTTCACGTCGGTGATGCTGTAGTTGCTCGCGACGCCGCCCGCGGCGGTGATCGGGTGGGTCCCGGCGGTGGCGGCCGATCCGGTCGCCGTGCCCAGGCCGACGCCGGTGACGACGCTCGAGGGATCCCCGTACAGGAGGCCGGAGACCGTGTAGGTCAGGGCCGGGTCCGCGCCGCCGTACACCTTGCTCTGGTTGCTCGCCGTCACGACCGCGCTCGCCTTGGAGACGGTCAGCGTCCCGTTGACGTCCACGACGGCGTAGTTGGACGCCGTCCCGCCCGACGCCGTGATCGTGTGGGTCCCCGCGGTGGCGGCCGCTCCGGTCACCGCGGTCAGGCCCACGCCGCTGATCACGGAGTAGGTGTCGCCGTAGTAGAGGGCGCCGCTCGGCGTGTAGGTGAGCGTCGGGTCCGCGGCCCCGTAGACCTTGCTCTGGTTGTCGGCCGTCGCGACCAGGGTCGCCTGGGTCACGGTCAGGAGCCCGTTCACGTCCACGATCTTGTAGTTGGCCGCGACTCCGCCGGTCGTCACGATCGGGTGGGTCCCGGCGGTCGCGGAAGCGCCGGTCGCCGAGGAGACGGACACTCCGCTCACGACCGAGTACGTGTCTCCGTAGAACAGCTGGCCGCTCAGCGTGAAGGTCAGGGTCGGGTCGGCGGCGCCGTAGACCTTGGTCTGGTTGTTGGCCGTCGCGGTCAGGGTCGCCGGGGTGACCGTGAGATTCGTGACGCCGAGGTCGGTGATGCTGTAGTTTGCGGCCACGCCCCCGAACGGCGTCGCGCTGTAGGTCCCTACGGGGGGGTTGGAGCCGAATGTCGAGAGCAGGGTCACCCCGGAGACCACGCTCGCCGTGTCGCCGTAGTAGAGCGTGCCGCCGACCACGTAGCTCACGACCGGGGGCGTGCCGTAGGTCGTCGAGGCGCTGTTGGTGGCGGTCACCGTCAGGGGCGCCTTCGCGACGGTCAGCGTGCCCGGGACGTCGGTGATGGCGTAATTGGTCGCGGTTCCGCCCGCGGCCACGATCGGGTGCGATCCCGCGGTCGCCGCGGCCCCGGTCGTCGTCGACAGCGTGACGCCGCTGATCACGGCGTAGGTGTCCGTGCTGTAGAGCGTCCCGGAGGGCGTGAAGGTGAGCGTGGGGTCCGCGGCCCCGTAGACCTTGCTCTGGTTGTTGGCCGTCACCGTCAGGGGCGCCTGGCCCACCGTGAGCGTGCTGTTCACGTAGCTGATCGTGTAATTGGTGGACGTGTAGCCGCCCGGATCGATGGCATAGACGCCCGCGTTGACGGCGCCCTGGGAGCTCCCCGTGTAGGCCAGCGTGCCGCCGAGCGAGCTCGCGTTGTCCGTGAACTTGAATCCCGAGTAGCCCACGCCGTTGCCGCCGGAGTACGCGACGCCGTTGTAGGTCTTTGAGTCGCCGTTGGCCGTGACGACCAGCGGCGCGGGCGTGATGAGCAGGCCGTAGGGGGTGGCGTTGCTGAAGGTGATGGCATAGTCGCTGGTCGTGCCGGTGCCCGTGCCGCCCGAGGTGGCGATGCCGATCGTGCCGAGGCCGGTGAACGGGTACACGGTCGCGCTGGCGTTCTCGCCGGCCGAGCGGGCGGGCTGGCCGGCGGGCGTGAACCCGTCCCCGCTCGCGAGCGCGCCCGAGGTCACGCCGTAGAACCCGTTGGCGAACGTGTAGGTCGGATCCGTGCCCCCATAGACCTTCGTCGTCCCCTTCAGGATACCGACCGTCAGGCTGAGCGGCGTGATGTTGTAGCCGAAGCCCGCGTTGCTGAAGCTGAAGGTGTAGTTGCCGGAATCCGCCACCATGCCCGACGTCTGCGTCCCGAGGGTGCCCACGTTGTAGAGGTAGAGGCCCACGTTGCCATTCGTGGGCTGGGCCCTCCCCATCGATCCGGCCACGGTGTCGCCGTTCACGAGGCCCGTGTTGGCGGTCGTGGCCGCGACGGCGTAGTCCGCCGAACCGAACGCGGTCTGGCCCACGGTGGCGTCGTACACGTGGTTCACGGTCTGGGTGGCGTCGACCGTCACCGGGCGCGGGGTGATCGTGTAGGTGCCCGGGACGACCGTGATGTTGTAGTTGCTCGCGACCGACCCTCCCACGGTCGAGGCCCCGCTCGGCCCCGAGACGGAGAAGGCGGTGAGGCCCGCCGGGCTCGCCACCGAGAGCGTCGGCGGGACGGTCGAGTAGAGGGTGGAAAGCATGACCGTGCTGCCGGTGCCGCTGTCATCGTAGATCGTTCCCGCCGGGGCCGAGCTGTTGCTCGTGAGGGCCGGCGCGACGATGGTGTTCCCGTAGATGCTGGTCCCGCTGGCCGTCACCGAGAGGTTGGCGGGGGTGACCGTGAAGCCGTTGTCGATCGTCATGACGGTGAGGCCCGTGTAGTTGCTCAGGCTGCTCGCGATCAGGCTGATCGTCCCCATGTAGGGCGCCACGGCGCCCGCGCTGTAGTTCACGTTCGTGAACTGGGTGACCGTGGTCCCGTTCATGGTCGTGTTGAACAGCGGGTGGAAGTTCGGGTCGCCGGAGACGGAGCCGGTCGCCATGAAGGTGAACACCTGGCCCCCGCCGATCAGCCCGTAGGGCTGGCTTCCGCTGACGGTGATCGTGACCGCCGAGCCGGCGGCCGGGTTGACGACGATGCTGCCCGCGGCGAACACGATGTTGTAGCCGATGAGGCTCGTCGGCAGCGTCGAGGGGATGAACGTGACGGGATAGGTTCCGACGTTTGAGAACTGCGCGTACGTCGTCGACTCGCCGGGCTGGTTGCTCAGGACCTGGTTGAAGGTCTGCCCGGCCGTGATCGTGTCGCCCGGCAGGAGCCCGCTCTGGATGAACTGGAGTGTCGGCGTCGCCGCCCCGTAGGTGAGGTTCGTCGGGTCCGAGGGACCGGCCGTGGCCGTCAGGGTGATCGTGGGCGTGAACGAGTAGATCTGGTAGTCGAGCCCCGGGTCCAGGTGGTAGGCGGGGGTCTGCATGTAGTTCGTCCCGTAGAGGTGGAGCTGGTCGAGCCCGTTGGTGTCGTCCACGATCGACTGGCCCGAGCCCGGGGGGTTCGTCGAGTAGACGATCCAGGTGCCGCTCGGGGTCGAGAACGCCCCCGTCCCCACGTTGTTGAGGAAGTTGCCCGCGGACTCGACGACGATCGCCCGGTTGGAGGCGCCCGAGGAGAGCTGGGCGTTCACCGTGAAGCTGGCCCCGGCGGCGGAGGCGTCGAGCGTCACCGGGTGGTCGAAGCTCGCCGGCACGCTGCTCGCCGCGTCGACCATGAAATTGCCGTTTGCGGTGATGTCGCCGGTGATGCTGTAGCTGCCGGCGACGCTCCCGATGTCGAAGTTCTCGGAGATGCTGGTGTTCGTCCCCCCGAAGGCGTTGCCGCCGGGATTCGAGATGAAGCCGCTCCCCGCGCCGTCGAGCAGGGCGTTCGTGAGGCCCGAGCTCACCACCCGGACCGTTGCTCCCCAGGTATCGGCCTGCGCCAGGTTGGCGAGCAGGTCCGGGACCCCGTTGCCGTTGAAAAGCTTCGCCGCTATGGAGTCGGCGTTGGCCGCGGCCTCGTTGATCCGCAGGGTGCCGGCGATGTGCGGCAGGTACGTGAGCAGGCCGACGTCCGCGGCAAAAAGGAAGTCGTAGTCGCCCGAACCGTCCGTGGTCGTCGAGCTGAGCAGGCTGCTGCCGTTGAGGGTCACCGTCGCGCCGGCGGCCGGGGTCGTGTGGGCCGCGTCGCTGTACGAGACGCCGCTGACCTGGGTCGACAGCTGGGTGAGGAGCGGGAACTCGGAGCCCTTCTGGATTCGCCACACGCTGTCGCCGCTGCCATAGACCAGTGCGGACGAGTCGAATCCCGACGTGAAGGCGCTCGTCGTCGAGAGCCCGGTGTAGGTCGCCGTGTTGGCGTCGATCGTGTCGCCGTGCAGGTCCGTCGAGAGCCCGTTGCCCGTGCTGTTGTCGGTGCCGAGGGCCGATGCCTGCGTCGTCGTCACATGGTCCCAGAAGAGGTTTGAATAGGTGGCGCCCAGGTCGATGAGCCCAAGATCCCCGCCGGTCGCCATCGTGCCCGTCACGGCGCCGCTCGCGTAGCTGCGGGTGACGGAGCTGCCCGAGGCGATCCGCCCGGCGATCCCTCCCACGTCGTTCGTGCCCGCGACCGTGCCCGTGGAGTAGCTCTGCAGGACGGATGAGCTGCCATTCACGTACCCCGCGACCCCCCCCACGTCCCCGAAGCCGATGACGGCCCCCGTGGCATAGGCCTGGCTGACCGCCCCGTTGTCGACCCCGACCACCCCGCCGACGTCGTTCGTCGTCCCTGCGCCTGTCACCGCGCCCGTGGCGTAGGAGATCGTGACCGTTCCGTAGTTGATGCCCACCAGGCCGCCTATCGCATCGCCCGTTGCCGACGTGCCGTTCACCGGCCCCAGGGAATAGCTGTCCTGGAGCGTGGAGGAGTTGCTCCCGACGATGCCGCCCACGTCGCTGGCGCCGTTGACCGTCACGTTGACCGCGGCGCTCGAGATCGTGTTGACGCTGTTCCCCGCGAGGCCGCCGACGCCCAGCTGGCCCGTGACGGTGCCCGAGAGCCTCGCCCCGCTGACGGGCCCCGTCGAGTTGCCGACCAGGAGGCCGACGTCGTTGGCGCCTGTCACGGCGCCGCTCAGCGAGACGCCCGAAAGGGAGCCGGACGAGTTCCCGAAGAGCCCCACGTCGTTGGCGGCCGCAGTGTTGATGTAGAGGCTTGAGATGCCGAACCCGCCGCCGCTGAAGGCGCCGCTGAATGCCTGGCCCGCGGTCCCGATCGGAACGAACCCGGTCGCCGTGTTCCAGAGGCCGGAGGCCTGCTGCGTCTCGGAAAGGCTGATGCCCTGGCCGAGGACATAGTTGTCTCCCAGGTTGGCCGAGACCAGCTGCAGCTGGTGCGCCGTGTAGATCACATGCGCGCCGCCGATGACGGGGTTGTTCTCGGGCGCCTCCCAGGCAAGGTAGGGGCGGGTCGCCCCCTCGAGCATGTACCAGGCGACGGAGCCGCTCGTCAATCCCACCACGTTGGACGCCGCTCCGGCCACGGAGCCCGCCGTACCAAGGCCGGAATAGGACGCCGAGGCATAGGCGTTTGCGCTCGTCAGCTCGGTCGCCCCGGCGGCGCTGCCCGAGCCGACACCCGTGGCACCGGTGCCGGTCGTGGTCCCATCCCAATAGCTTCCGGAAATGGTGCCCCCGTTCAGCCCGACGAGGCCGCCGGATGTCGCGCCGCTCGTGGCGCCCGTGGAATAGCTCTGGGTCAGCGTCCCACCGGCGGCTATCTGCCCCACCAGGCCGCCCACGTCGGAGCCTGTGCCCGCGGCGGAGCCCGTCGCATAGTCCTCCAGGACAATCGCCGAGTCGAGACCCACCAGGCCGCCCACGTTCGACGAGCCGGTGACGGTCGACGTCGAGTAATTTTCCGTCACGGAGCCCGCCTCGTTCCAACCGACCAGGCCGCCCGTCGATATGAGGCCCGTCACAATGTTGATGGAGTAGCTGGTCTGCACGAGCTTGCCCGTGCCGTTGTTGAGGCCGACGAGGCCGCCGGTGTAGAGATCGCCGACGACGGTTCCGCTCGCGTAGCTCGCCGTGACCGAGCCCAGGTTGGATCCGACCAGCCCGCCGATCCCCGAGTCCGTCGCCGCCCCGTTGACCGCCCCGGTGCCGTTGCCATGAACGGTGCTCGTGGAGAAGGATGTGGTGATCGTCCCCGCGCTCTCATTGCGTCCGACCAGCCCGCCAAAGCCGACGGTCGCCGAGGCGCTCCCGTTCACCGGGCCGCCGGCCGTGCCCTGCTGCACGGTCCCGGAATTGTCGCCGACGAGGCCGCCCACGAGGGTGAGCCCGGTGACGCTGCCGCTCGCGCTCGCGTACTGGGCGAGCGCCTCCACAAGGCCAAGCGTGTCGCCGACCGTCCCCGAATTGTTGCCCACAAGCCCGCCCACGGCGGAGCTTCCGGTGACGTTGCCCGTCGCCGTGTCCTGGCCCAGCCCGGAACCGGACCCGACCGCCCCCGAATTGTCCCCGACCAGCCCGCCCACGTCGGTTGCCCCGGCCGCCGAAACGTTGCCGCTGGCCGAATCAAGCGTGAGGCTGCCGCCGTTGTGGCCCATCAGGCCGCCGACCTGGGTGCCCGACCCGAAGACCGCGTCCGAGGCCGTGCTTGACGTGAAGTTGCCCGAGACATTGGACCCGATCAGGCCGCCGACCTGGCTCGTGCCGGTGACGCTCGTGCCCGTCGCATAGACGGTCGTCACCGTCGTCGCCGTCGCGTTGATGCCTATCAGGCCGCCGACAAAGGTGGTTCCCGCGACCGTGCCCGTGGCGAAGCTCTGCGTTCCGAGTGTCCCTGTGTTGCTGCCGATGAGGCCGCCGACGTCCGTCCCCCCGGTGACGTTGCCGGACGCGTTGCTCTGGGCGCCGAGCGTCCCGGAATTCGAGCCGACAAGGCCTCCCACGTTCGTGGCTCCTGTCGCCGACACGTTGCCCGTCGCGTAGACGCCGGTCAGGCCCACCCCGCTCGAGTTCACTCCGGCGAAACCGCCGACATTCTGGGCGTCCACGGTGCCCCCGGACTCCCCGGTCGCGATGAGGGCGAAACTATCCGTGATTGTTCCGCTGTTCGTCCCGACGAAGCCGCCGATGTTCGCCGCGCCGGCGAAGCCGTCCTTGCCCGAGATCGACCCGCCCGAGGAGGTGACCACGGAGCTCTCGGTGACCGTGGCCGCGTTGTTGCCGACAATCCCGCCCACGTCGACCGTGCCCGTGACGCTCACGTGGCCCGCGCCGTCGATGACCATTCCCCCCATGATTGTCGCGGACCCGGCGTTGCTGCCCACGAGGCCCCCGACCTGCGAATAGCCCGCGACGACGCTTCCTCTGGACTGGCCCTGGTTGATGAGGGCCGCCGCGCCCGTGTTGGTGCCCACCAGGCCGCCGACGTCGGCCGTGTCGGTCGCGCTGGTGCCCCCCGTCGTGTAGCACAGGATGATCGACGCGCCCGTGTTCAGCCCGGCAAAGCCACCAAGGTTGCTGCCGGAGAGGGACCCGTTGAGGAAGCTGGCGGTGTTGCCGGTCGAGTAGTCGGAGGTGAGGAGGCCCGTGTTGCTTCCGACGAACCCGCCCGTGTTGCCGTAGCCCGTGACGGTCGTCGCCGAGAAGCTGCTGTTGACCGGGCCGGAGTTGAGACCGACAAACCCGCCGATGTTGAGGCTCGTGGCCCCATTCGCGCCGCTGACCGTTCCGGCCACGTTGCTCGTGTTGATCGCTCCCGCGTTGTCTCCCGCGAGCAGCCCGACGTCGCTCAGGCCCGTCACGCTCGCCCCGGTCATGATGACGTCCAGGATGCTGCCCGCGGATCCCACGTCGCCGAAGAGGCCGACGTTCGTGGCCGCCGGTGAATGGATGAAGAGGCCGCTAATCGCCGCGCCGTTGCCGTTGAAGGTGCCCGTGAAGGGCGTCCCCGGGGTGCCGATCGGAACGAAGCCCGAGCCGCCGTTCCATCCGGAGGTGCCCGAGGCGTTGATGGCCGTCGATACGCGCCAGGAATCTCCCAGGAGCGCCCCGCTGCTGCCGATTCCCTCGAGGCCGTAGGCGTCGACCACCTGGTAGGGCGTGCTGGAGGTGCCGTTGCCCGCCGTGACGCGCAGGAACGAGCCGCCCGAGATGGTGAAATTCGTCGCCGAGAAGGCGGGGAGGGTTGCGTTGTTCTGGACCCATGAGCCGCCCGCCATCGTGAAATTCGCGACGCTGACGGTCCCCGACGCGCCCGTCGTGATGGTGCCCGAGCCGCCGTTGTACGACGACCTCACCGAAAGCGAGCCGCTGTTGCCCGTGATGGGCTGGTTGACGGTGAGGTTCGCGTAGGCGAAGAGGTCGAGCGTCCCGGTGCCCGTCCAGGTGATCGGGGCCGTGACCGTGATGTTGCCGGCGCCCGCTCCGGCCGCCGAGGAATCCTCGAGCACCGTGGAGCCGCCGTTGAGCGAGGCCACGATCGTCGAGGCCGTCGGCGCGTCGATCGTGATGTCGACGGGATCGACGAGCCAGGTGCCGCCGGCCCCCGTGTCGACGGTTCCATGCGCGACGACCGTGGCGCCGCTCGTCTCGATCGTGCCGCCCTGGCCGCCCGCGCCCTGGGCCGCGAGCGTTCCCGTGTTCTGGGTCGTGCCCTGGTTTCCCTCCGCCACGAGCCAGATCCGGCCGCCCTCGTTTGCGACACCGGTGGCGCGGATGATCCCGGAATTGTTGGTGGCCAGGGCGTAGATGTTGCCGTTCGCGGCCCTGAGCTCGGCGGCGGCCGCGACGATCGCGCCGCTGTTGTTCACGCCCGTCTGACCGGCGGCCGTCGCGGGATTTGCGGTGGCGTTGACGAACACGTGCTCCAGGCCGGTCTGGGAGACGAGGACGTCATCGGCAGCGGCCAGGCCGACATGGCCGCTGGGCGCGCTGATCGCGCCCTCGTTGTCGACAGTCTTGCCGATAAAGATGACGTCCCCTCCGAGGGCGCTCACCGTGCCCAGGTTCGTCACGCCGCCGTTCCCGGTGCCGGTGAAATGCAGGTTGCCCGCTGCAAAGTCGCCGTCGGAGAGATCCCGGGTGCTGGCCGTGAACCCCGCCGTGTTCACGACTCCGCCGGGTCCGATGAGAATGCCGTTGCCGTTCAGGAGATAGACCTGGCCGTTGGAGCTGAGCGTGCCGTCGATGACGGACATCTGGCCGCCGAGCACCCGGTTGAGCGTCGCGCTGGCGCTGGACGGCTGGACAAACTTGGTCAGCTCGCCCGCGCCGATGGAAAAGGTCTGCCAGTTGATGACCGCATTGTTGGTCAGCTGGCTCACGGTCACTGTCCCGGGAGCGGAGGCGACCGATGCCGCGCCGGAGGCAACCGCCCCGCCGGTGGGATTGGCTCGCAAGGTGGCCGCCGAGATGAGGAAAGCGGCCAAAGCGACGCCGATCGTGCCCCCCATGGGAGCGGCAGAACCTGATCTCACGATACCATCGGAGGTATGGTCAGCTCGTACGAGCCGGATTGACTCCCCTGCGGGACTGGGGATAGACCCTCGAAGATAGGCACTTGCATAATGCCACCATCCAATGGGTTATGAGTCAAATGAATTGAATTCATATGTTTTTTACAATCGTGCGGATACGAATGCCCACTGGCGCATTTGTATATCCGCGGGCCCGCGTGTTCCACGCGGGGAAGTACGTAGCCGGATTATTCTGAGCGAAGGGGAATCCTGCCGTCGGCAAACTCCGCCTCGAGGCTCTGGCCGGCGGAGATCGCGGCCCGCCTCGTCACGGGCTTGCCCTTCGCATCGCGAACGATCGCGAATCCCCTGTTCAGGACGGACACCGGGCTCGCCCCGTGGAGGCGCTTGTAAAGCGACAGCAGCCGGTGCGACTCGATCTCCACGCGGGTCGCCGGGGAGGCCCGCCCAAGCCGCGAAGCCGCGTCCGAGAGACCCTGGCGGCTCAGCTGAATCCGGGAGCGCAGCGCCGAGGCAAGGCGGTTCGACATGTCGTCCAGCCGCAGGAAGCCGCGCTCCACGAGCGCCGCGGGCGAGAGGAGCCGCAGGCGCGAGCGGGAGTGGGCGAGGCGCTCGCGCGCCCGGCCCATGGACTCGGAGAGGGCGGACGAGACGGCCCGCCCCGCCGACTCGGTGCGCTCCCTGAAGCGCACGAACTCGCTTGAGATCAGCTCGGCCGCCGCGCTCGGCGTCTCCGCGCGCCGGTCGGCGGCGAAGTCGCAGAGCGTGAAGTCGATCTCGTGGCCCACCGCGGAGATGGTCGGCACGCCGCAGGCCGCCACGGCCCTGACCAGCGCCTCCTCGTTGAACGCCCAGAGGTCCTCGATGCTCCCGCCGCCGCGCCCGATCACGATCAGGTCGAAGATCCCGAGCGACTCGCCGAGGCGCAGCATCGCGGCCATCTCGTCCGCGGCCCCCTCGCCCTGCACCTTTGAGGGCAGGACGACCACCCTGCCCCTCCAGCCCCGCCGGATGAGGATCCGCATGAAGTCCTGGGCGGCGGCCCCGGTGGGCGACGTGAGGAGGCCCACGGTCCCCGGCATCTGCGGGACCGGCTTCTTCCTCTCCGCCGCAAAGAGGCCCTCGTCGGAAAGCCTCCGCTTGAGCGCCTCGTATTCGCGCTGGAGGGCGCCCACGCCGTCGGCGACGATCGTCCTCACGACCAGCTGGTACTGCCCGCGGGCCTCGTAGACCCCGACGTCGCCGTGCGCCACGACCTGGAGGCCGTCGCGCAGCTTCACGGTCTGCCGGGCCGCCTGCATGCGGAACATGACGGCAGAGAGCTGGGCGCCCGCGTCCTTGAGCGAGAAGTAGACGTGCCCGCTCGGCTGCGCGCGCAGGTTGGAGACCTCGCCCCTCACCCAGCAGGAGTCGATGCCCCCCTCGAGCACCGCCTTCACCCTGCGGGTGAACTCGGTGACGGACAGCGGCCGGCTCTCCGCTCCCTGGGGGTCGGCTTCAGGCTGCGCGGGCGGCATTGCGCTTTCGCATCCAGTTCACGGCCACCGAGGCGACGACGATGATCCCGGCTCCGGTGAGGACGAGGGTGAAGTTGCCGTTGAAGATCCCCTTCCCGAGGATGACGAAGGCCAGCGTCCACGGGATCGTGCAGAGGAACGAGACGGCCATGTAGAGGCGGAACGGCATATGAGCCAGCCCCAGTATGTACGACTGCATGAAGAAGGGGGTCCCGGGTGTCAGGCGAAGGACGAGGGCGACCGAGACGGCGTTCTCCCGGGTGACGCGCGGGATCGAGTATCCGTAGTGCCCGGCCACGCGCGAAAGGAGCGGGTGCAGCGCGTACCGGGCCAGCCAATAGGTGAACGCCAGGTTGAAGGCGATCGCCGCCAGCATCGCGGCGATCACGCCCGGCATCGTCATCTGCCTGCCGAAGGCCTCCCCCGCCGTGAGCGAGAAGGCGCTGAGGGGCGCGCTGAACGCGGGTAAAATGGCGGTCGCGGAAAAGAAGGCCCACGGGCCGGCCGCTCGGATGTAGGAGAACCCGTGCTCCCCCAGGTCCCTGTAGTCGACGCCGCGCAGGACGAGGAACGCGGCGGCGGCCACGGCGGCGGCGGCGAGGGAGAGCTTGAGGATAGGGAGTTTCCTCCGTGCGCGGGGCGCATCGGGCGACATGGCGTCCAGCCTGCCCCCCCAAGTGACACACCGTCAAGAACTCGCATGCGGATGCGGGCCCCACAACGGGCTCGCGTGGCCGAGCGCGCCGCGTTGTCATGGAGGGCGGTGTCAAGTACCGGCCCCAACCGGGGGACTTCCCCCACGCCCGACTCGTTCAACCGAGGTCTTGCTGCCGCGCTCCCGGCGGTTGTCGCCCTTGCCTACGCCCTCGGGCACCTGGACTGGTACCTCTCGACGCCGCTCGGGCGGGTGCCCGTCCTGGACGAGCGCGAGAACCTCGACCTGGCGGCCGCAATCGCGGGGGGGACGCTGCCGGCGGCGCCTTTCTACCGCGCCCCCGCCTACGCCCTCGTCCTCGCCTGCATGCGCTGGATGGGGGTCCCGGCCGCCGGGCTGTTTCCCGCGGCGCTTCTCCTCGGGGCGGGGCTCCACGCCCTCAACGCCGCGCTGGTCGCCGGGATCGCGCGGCGCTGGTTCGGCGGCCGCGCGGGCCTCCTCGGCGGGCTCGTCTTCGGCCTCGACCCCGTGATGGTCCACTACGCCACCCAGGCGCTCGATTCCACCCTGTCGCTCACGCTCTTCCTCGCGGGCCTCTCCTGCGCCGCCGCGGCGCTTGACGCTCCGGAGAGGGCCGGAAAATGGGCCGGCGCCGGCATCGCGTGGGCCGCGGCCGCGCTCGTGCGCCCGAACTATCTCGTCGTCTGGGCCGTCCTTCCCGTGCTCGCTCTCCTCCAGCGCGGGATCCCGGGGATGCGCGCTCGCATCCTCGGGGCGTCGCTCGCCGGGATCCTCCTCTTTGGCGCCGCGTCGGCCTGGCAGTGGAGCGTCTGCGGCGTCGCGGGATTCCTGCCGTGGCAGGGGGCCTACAACCTCTGGGCGGCGAACAGGCCCGGCGCCAACGGGCGGTATTACACGCAGCGGGTGAGCCTCCCGCCGGAGGTTGCGCGCGCCAACCCCGCCCGCGCCGAGTCGATCCTCCTCTACGAGCAGGAGACGGGCGGAAAGCCGCCGGCCATCCCGCTCATGAACGCGCACTGGAGGATGAGGTTCCTGGCCGAGATCTCATCGCATCCCCTGCGCTGGGGCGCCCTCATGGCGCGCAAGGCGTACGCCCTCCTGAACAACTGGGAGCAGTACAACAACAAGACATTCGCGTTCCACAAGGCGCGCTCGCCCTGGCTCCGGTGGAACCCCATTTGCTGGGGCGCCCTCCTCATGCTGGGCGTCGCCGGGGCGGCGAGGCTCGCGTCGGAGTCCCCCCGGAGCGCGGCCGCCCTGGCTTCCATCTGGGCCGCGTGCGCGGCGTCGATCCTCCTCTTCTTCGTGAGCGCGAGGTTCCGCCTTCCGCTTGCCTCGATGCTGGCCGTGCTCGCCGGCGGCGCCCTCTGCAGGCCGGCCTTCTGGCGGGGCTGGTCGCCGGGGGCCCGCGCCGCGCTCGCCGGGCTTGTCGTTCTCGCCGGCGCCGCGGCCTTTTCCAACTTGGGGAACGTCCAGGATCCCTCGACGTTCGTCCAGGACCATGCGCTGCTTGCCCGGGCGGCCTACACGGTGGGAGACGATGCGACGGCCCTTTTCGAGGCGCAGGAGGCCCTCAGGATGCAGCCGTGGCATCCCGACGCCTTGGCCATCCAGGACGCGGTGAGGGCCGAGGCCGGGAGGAGGGAGCTCGGCCCATGAGCAAGTCCGCCGGCACCGCCCGGGCCCGGCTCGCCCTCCTGGTCTCATTGGGCGTCTGCGTTGCGGCGGCCTTCTGGACGTCCGATGGCGTGGCCCCCTGGGACGGCGACCTGCACAACGCCTGGCACCATTACGAGTACCTCGCGGAGGGCTTCGCGCACGGCCACACCTATCTTTCCATCGACCCGGATCCCGGGCTCCTGGCCCTGAAGGACCCCTACGATCCAGGCGCGAACGCGGCCTACAGGCTCTGGGATGCGAGCTACTTCAGGGGCAGATACTACCTTTATTTCGGCCCGACACCCGCGCTTTTCATGGCGGCGGTCCGGATCCTGTCCGGCCACATGATTCCACAGCGCCTTGCGGTCGCGGCGTTCGCGGCGGCCGGGCTCGCGGGGCTCGCCGTCCTGCTCTGGGAGGTGCGCAGGCGCCATTTCCCGGGTCTCTCCGCCGCCGCCCTGGCGGGGATCCTCTTCGTCGCCTTCAACGCCTCCTGGCTCCCGGTGGCGCTCCGGCGCTCGGCCGTGTGGGAGCTTCCCATCGTCGCGGCCGCGGCATGCCTCTGGTGGGCGATCTATTTCCTGTGGAAATTCCACGACTCGGGGGGAAGGGCCCGCTGGGCGGTCGCCGCCGGCGCCGCCGCGGCGCTCCTCATCGGCTCCCGCGTGACGTGCCTCTTTTCGGCGGCGGCGGTCATCCTCATGATCCTCGTGCCGGCGGGCGGGCCCGGGCACGGCGGGAGGCCAAGGTGGAACATGGGCCTCACCGCCGCGGGCATAGCCTTCGCGGGGGGCGCCGCCCTCCTCGTCTACAACCACGAGCGCTTCGGCAACTGGCTCGAATTCGGCGACACCTACCAGCTGCGGGGATTCGACGAGCGAAGCGTGGCGCATTTCAGCCTCGCAAACGTGGCCTTCAACGCGCGCGCCTACCTGCTCTCGCTTCCCGAGTTCGGCCCGTACTTTCCCTTCCTCCACCCCTACTGGACCGACGACACGCCGCCCGGGTTCATCGCCTTCGAGGACCTCTACCCCGTCCTCTTCATGATGCCCGTCCATCTTGCGGGCCTCGCCGCGCTTGGCTGGGCCTGGAGAAACCGGGCCGCGTCGGGAACCCGGGCGGTCTCGATCGCCATCGCGGCGGCCGCCAGCGCGTCCGCAATTGCCGGGCTGATCCTCTCCTCATTCGCGGGGGCCTGCTCGCGCTACGTGGTAGAGCTGGCCGCGGGCTCGACCGTGACGGCCTCCATCGGGCTCATGGCGGTCTTCGGATCGGACGAGGGGCCCCGGCTCGGGCGGCATATCCGGTCCTTCGCCGCCGCGGCCGCGTGCTGGACGGTCGCCTGCGTGTGGATCGCCTCGGCGGAATTCCGGGGCTTCATGAAGGAGACGAATCCGCGGACCTACCGCGCGGTCGCGCACGCGCTCGACTACCCCAGCTACTGGTGGGCAAGGGCGCAGGGCATCTACTACGGGCCGGTCGCCATCGTCGCGACGGCCCCCTCATCCCCCGTGGACAGGGAGACCATCCTCGTGGCGAGCGGACGGCCGCAGTTCTTCAACCACCTGGTGCTGGAGCAGCACGGGAGCGCCGCGGCCAGGCTGGTCCTCACCGTGAACCTGCATCACGTGCTCGAAACGCCCGACTTCCCGCTGGCCGGCGCCGGGCTCCATATCCGCCTGGGCGCGCCCTGGCTCTATCCGCCCGCCGAGTCGCCCTATTGGGACGCCGTCTCCGATCCGGCCGTCCGCCGGCGCCGCCAGACGCTGTTTTCGCTCGAGTGGGATTCGGGCGCGGCCGCCGTTTCCTCGGCGTTCTACGGGGATCCGGTGAGTTTTTCGCCCGTCTACCGGCTCCGGTCCGAGGCGGAGCCGGAATCCCCCTGCATCGAATCCTTCGCTCCGGCGCCGCCGCCATGATTCCCCCCGGTCAACGCCGCCCGGTGAAAGGGTCGGCCACGTTCTGGGCGGCGCTCGCCGCCTGCGCAGCCGTCGTGTTCTGGATCGCGGGTGGCACGGCGAACCTGGAGGTCCCCCGCCAAAGGGACGCATGGCACCACTACGAGTACCTGGCCGAGGGTTTCCTGAGCGGCCACACGTACGTGTCCGTCACTCCCGACCCGGGGCTCCTCAAGCTCAAGGACCCCTATGATCCCAAGGTCAACGCGCGCTACCGACTCTGGGATGCGAGCCTCTACAAGGGCCGGTTCTACCTCTATTTTGGCCCCGTGCCCGCCCTCTTCATGCTGCCCTGGCGGATCGCGACCGGCCAAGAGCCGTCCCAGCGCCTCGTGGTCGCCTCTTTCGCGGCGGCGGGCCTCGCCGGCCTGGCGCTGCTCATCTGGGAGCTGCGCAGGCGCTTCTTCCCGGAAACGCCGCCCGTCGTCCTGGGCGCAATCCTCGTTGTCGCATTCCATGCCTCATGGCTGCCGGTGATACTGAGGAGATCGGAGGTTTGGGAGCTGGCGATCGTCGCCGCCGCCGCATTCCTCTGGTGGTCGCTCTATTTCCTATGGAAATTCCACGAATCCAATGGGAAGGCCCGTTGGGCCGTGGCCACCGGCGTGTCGCTTGCGCTCCTCATGGGCAGCCGGGCGAATTGCCTTTTCGAGGCGGCGGTGATCGCGCTCCTCCTTTTTGTGCCCGTCGCCGGGAACGCCGCGCGGGGCGCCCCCGGGCGGGGCGCCGCGGTCATCGCGGCAATGATCGCATTCGCCGGCGGCTGCGCCCTGCTCCTCTACAACCACGAGAGGTTTGGCAGCTGGCTTGAGATGGGAACGGGCTACCAGCTTCCGGGCGCGGATTACCGCGGCATCAATTATTTCAAGCTGAGGTACATACCGTTCAATGCCCGGACGTACCTCCTGTCGCTGCCGAGGTTTGGCCCGTACTTTCCTTTCGTGCACCCGTTCTGGAGCGCCGATCTGCCGGAGGGATACCTCCATGTGGAGGACATCTATGGGGTTCTCTTCATGATGCCGATCCATCTCGCGGGCCTCTATGCGTGCGCCTGGGCGTGGGCGAACCGCTCCGCCGCCGGCGCCGGCGCGGCCGTGGTGACGCTCGTGGCCGCGGCATGCGCATCGGTCCTGTCGGGACTGGTTTTCTTCATCATGGGCGGCGCATGCTCACGCTACATCACCGAGATCCTCGCGGGCTGGACGGTCGTGACCTCGATCGGCATCATGTCGGTCTTCGGAGCCCCGGGCGGGTTGCGCCCCGGCCGCGTCGTCCGGGTCCTCGCGTGCGCGGCGGCGTGCTGGAGCGTCGCGTGCGTGTGGCTCGCCTCCGCCGAATACGAGGGATACATGGCAAGGGCGAACCCGTGGGCCTACGCGGTGGCGGCCCACGCGATGGACTATCCCAGCCAATGGTGGGCCAGCGCCAAGGGAATCCAGTTCGGGCCCCTGGATATTGCCGTGCGTTTCCCCGAATCCCGGGGCGCGAGCCAGACCGTGCTCGTCGCCACCGGTCGGCCCCTGTG
>Ga0302326_10003449_pt1 | contig 37207 bp, 39 predicted proteins | sample Palsa_T0_3_FD_202264 | JGI IMG/M metagenome (GOLD analysis project Ga0302326, IMG submission 202264) | Peat permafrost microbial communities from Stordalen Mire near Abisko, Sweden - Palsa_T0_3 | ecosystem: Environmental > Terrestrial > Soil > Palsa > Peat permafrost | place: Sweden: Abisko... | reverse complement strand
GGCGGGACAGCTTCACCGACAACCACGTGTGGATACCGGGCCTCATCGGAGTCACCCTGATCACCGCGTTCGTTCTGCACGCGCTGTACCGGACCGAGCATCCGCTCATCGACCTGGCGCTGTTCAAGAATCGTGCGGTGACTATGTCCAACTCCGCGATGTTCTTGTTCTCGGTCGGTTTTTTCGGCGCCGTCCTGGTGATTCCCAGTTATCTCCAGCAGCTGCTGCATGAGACACCGCTACAGTCCGGGCTGCAGTTGATCCCGCAGGGACTCGGCGCGATGCTGACGATGCCGCTGGCCGGGACCTTGATGGACAAACGCGGACCCCGCAATGTGCTGCTCGTCGGGATCGCGCTGATCTGTACCGGATTGACCGTATTCGCCTATGGCGCATGGCAACAGGCGGACTATATGCCGATCCTGATGATCGGGCTGGTCATCACCGGCATCGGGCTGGGCTGCACCCTGACACCGCTGTCCGGAGCCGCTGTACAGACGTTGAAACCCAACGAAGTGGCGCGCGGGTCGACGCTGCTCAGTGTCAACCAACACGTCGCGGTGGCGGTCGGCACCGCGATGATGTCGGTGATCTTGACCAGTCAGTTCAATCGCAGCCAAACCATCGGCGCAGCGGAGAAACTCGGGATCCTGCGAGGAAAATTCGGGAAGCACGGTCCACCGGTACCGGCCCACCACGACGTCTCCGCCGATTTCACCGTCCGGCTGATGCACGATCTCACCCACTCCTACACCCTGGTCCTGGTGGTGTCGATCGTCGTTGTCGCACTGACCCTCGTACCGGTGGCGTTCCTCTCGAACAAGCCGCCGCCCGCGGCGAAGCGGCTGCCGATTCATTAGCCGGTGTCGCAGTTACCCCTGCGCACCGCTGAGGAGATCGTCTACCTGACCGCTGCCGTAGTGGTCGCGATCTGCGGCGGCTAACAACCAGGCGTATTGGTAGGCAGCCTCTTTCCAGCGCTCATAGCGTCCGCTGATGCCACCGTGGCCGGCGGTCATCTGGGTCTTCAGCAGCACCGGATTACCGTCGGTCTTGGTGTGTCGCAGCGCCGCAACCCATTTCGCGGGTTCAACGTAGTAGACCCGGGTGTCGTGCAGTGACGTCATCGCAAGGATGGCCGGATACTTCTGCGCGGCGACGTTCTCGTACGGCGAATACGATTTCATGTAGTAATAGACATCACTGTCGCTCAACGGGTTTCCCCATTCGTCCCACTCGGTGACGGTCAGTGGTAGCGACGGGTCCAGGATCGTGGTCAGCGGGTCGACGAACGGTACCTGCGCCAGAATCCCGGCGAACAGATCGGGCGCGATGTTGGCTACCGCACCCATGAGCAGGCCGCCCGCGCTACCGCCCAGCGCGACCAGGTGCTCCGGTCGGGTAAGTCCGGTGTCCACCAGATGCTTTGCGACCGAGACGAAGTCGATGAAGCTGTTCTTCTTCTCCAAGAGCTTGCCGTGCTCGTACCACAGCCGGCCCATCTCCCCGCCGCCGCGAACATGGGCTACGGCGAAGACCATGCCACGGTCCAGCAGCGAGAGCCGCGCAATGGAAAAGCGTGGGTCTTCGCACATCTCGTAGGCACCGTATCCGTAAACAAGTGTCGGAGCCGGGAATTCGATGTCAGCACGATGCACGACGGAGATCGGCACCTTGGTGCCGTCGGCCGCGCGCGCCCATTCGCGACGTTCGACGTAATCCTCGCGCCGGTAATCCCCGAGCACCGGTTGCTCACGCAGCAAGGTGCGCTCACCAGTAACGAGATCGAGGTCGTAGACCCGTACCGGTGTGACGAACGAACCCGCGCCGACGCGGAGCTTGGGTGAGTCCCAGTTCGGGTTGCCCGCCAGTCCCGCTGACATCAGCTCGGAGTCGAACGAGATCTCCTCGGGTTGGCCGTAGTCTTCACCGTCTATGGGCCACAACTGAATTCGGGGCAAAGCTTCGCCGCGGTAGCTGACGACCAGGTGGCCCGCGAATGCGTCGACGCCGTCCAGTCGAACATCGTCGCTGTGCGGGATGAGGGTGCGCTGCGCGCTGGGGTCGTCGACAGGCGCCTCGACCAAGGTGAAGTTCACCGCCCCGTCGTTGTGCAGAATCAGAAACCGATTCTGCCCACCGACAATCGCATGCTCGACCGAGTATTCGATGCCATCGCGGCGCGGTAACACAGTGACGAACTCGGCATCCGGGTCCGCGGCGTCCGCGTAACGCACTTCGGAGGTGATGGCTGACCCCGCGGCGATCTGAATGTAGGCGTCACTGCGGGTGCGGCCGACTCCGAGCCAGTATTTCTCATCGGCTTCGTGGTAGACCTTTTCGGCGGGCAGACCCGAGGCCAGCCGGTGCCGCCACACGGTGTCCGGGCGCCATGCCGCGTCGACCGTGGTGTAGTAGACGGTGCGGTTGTCGGTGGCCCAGGTTGCTCCCGCGCCGATACCGACTATCTCGTCGGGGTACTGCTCGCCAGAGCGAAGATTCCTGAAGCGCAGGGTGTATCGCTCGTCACCGACGACGTCCACGGAGAAGGCGAGCACGTTTCCGTCCGAGCTGATGCTGGCAGCGCCCAGCGAGAAGAAGTCGTGTCCGTCCGCCTCGATGTTCTCGTCCAGCAGCACCTGCTCACCGGGAATCTTGGTGTGCTCGTCGAGCACCGGGGGGTTCCAGTCAGCAGGATCGGTTACCGCGCAACGGCAATGGACACCGTACTGCTTGCCTTCGAAGCTTCGGGCGTAGTACCACCAGTCGCCGCGGCGCACCGGAACCGAAAGATCGGTCTCCTTGGTGCGTGCTTTGATCTCGTCAAAAATCTTCTGCCGCAGCGGCTCGAGCTGAGCGGTCGACTCATCGGCGTAGTAGTTCTCCGCCTCCAGGTAGGCGAGCACCTCAGGATTGGACTTGTCGCGCAGCCACTCGTACGGGTCGACGAACACATCGCCGTGGAACTCTCGCCGGAAGTCGATCCGTTTTGCGACCGGCGGGTTGCTGGCGTCGGTACTTATGCGCCGCTCCTCAGCATCGCTGCGCTCTGCATCGTCGCCGGCGGTCATACGGTCGGGCCGATCCAGTCGTCGAACCGCAGCCCGGAGATCCGCTCGTAGGCCTCGACATAACGGGCACGGGTCGCGTCGACGATGCTGTCCGGGAGCGCCGGTGGTGGCGCGGATCCACCGCGATCCCAACCCGACTCCGGACCGGTCAGCCAGTTACGGACGAATTGCTTGTCGAAGCTGTTCTGCACCTCGCCGATCCGGTAATCGGCCGCAGGCCAGTACCGCGACGAATCGGGTGTGAAGATCTCGTCGGCCAGCACCAGGTTGCCGCTGGCGTCGACGCCGAACTCGAATTTGGTGTCGGCGATGATGATTCCCTTTCGCAGCGCGTGATCAGCGGCCTGAACGTAGGTCTGCAACGTGCGGTCACGCAATTGGTTGGCGCGGACGCCACCGACCATCTTGATCACCTCAGGGAACGAGATGTTCTCATCGTGTTGTCCCAGTTCAGCTTTCGTCGCCGGCGTGAACAGCGGCGTAGCGAATCTGCTGGCTTCGACCAGGCCCGGCGGCAGCGTGATGCCACACACCTTTCCGCTCCGCTGGTAGTCGAGCAGTCCGGACCCTGTCAGGTAGCCGCGGGCGACGCACTCCACTGGGGCCATCTCGAGCTGGTTCACGACCAGCGCCCGGCCAAGGACTTCGTTGGGAATTCGCGGATCATCTGGTGGACCCGCCAGATGGTTGGGTGCCTCGACGAGATCGAAGAAGAACACGCTCATCGCGGTCAGGATGCGTCCCTTGTCGGGAATCACGCTGTCGAGCACGTAGTCGAATGCTGAAATCCGATCGGTCGCGACGAACAACAGATGACCGTCGTCGATGCGGTACAGCTCGCGGACTTTGCCACTTGCCAGGTGGGCGTAGTCGGACAAGGCGGGACGCATCGGGACAGCCTAGCTGTGCTGAAAGATCGACCCTCAAACCAACCCTGTGCTGGGATCGAAAGATGAATTCGCGGTTTGTCCCCTACGCAACAACTCCGGGCCGGCTCCTGGCTCAATTGTTCAGCGACTTCGTCGTAGTGGTCTGGACATTCGTCTGGACGCTGGTCGGACTGGCGGTCCACAGCGCGGTGGCGACCATCGCCGACGTGGGTCGGCAGTTCGGTGGCGGCGCGGATGACGTCGCCGACAGCCTCAAATCCGCCGGTCGCAGCGCCACCCACATTCCGCTGGTCGGTGATGCCGTCAGCAAGCCGCTCACCGCGGCCAGTCGCGCCGCGCTCGATATAGCCGGTGCCGGCCACAACCTGGACGCCACCGCGACGTGGCTGGCCGTGGTACTCGCGCTAGCGGTCGCGGCCCCACCGATTCTCGGCCTGGTGGTGCCGTTGCTGGCGCTGCGCATCCGGTTCTTCCGGCGAAAGCGCAACGTCAGCGCGCTGGCCGCCACACCAGCCGGCCAACAACTGCTGGCGCTGCGGGCATTGGCCAACCGGCCGCTGCGCCAACTCGCCGAAGTCAGCGCTGATCCAGTCGGCGCCTGGCGGCACGAAGATTTCACAGCCATCCGCGGATTGGCCGCCTTAGAGCTCAGATCGGCGGGAATATCGGTCAAGTAGATGCAGCGTCAACGCATTTCGACGACGAGGTGCCGGATGCCGGTATGGCGATTGCTGCGGGTCCATTCGACATCACGCACCACCTGCACTGCGTGGAAACGTGACAGCAGTTCTTCGAAGAGCACGCGAAGCTCCAGCCGCGCCAGGTTCGCACCCAGGCAATAATGCACACCTTGACCGAAACCCAAGTGCGGGTTCGGCTTCCGGTGGACGTCGAATTCATCGGCCTGCCCGAACACGTCGGCGTCCCGGTTGGCCGAGCCTTCCCAGATCTGCACCTTCTGCCCTGCGGCAATCGACTGTCCGCCGAGCGTGACATCCCGGGTGGCGGTGCGTCGTTTGGACGGCGACGGCGATGTCCAGCGAACCATCTCTTCGACGGCAACGGGCAACTCGTCCAAATGGTCGCGTAGCGCCCGGAACTGCTCAGGATGGTCGGCCAGCGCCAGCAGTCCGCCCCCCACGGCGTTGCGGGTCGTCTCCGCGCCTGCACTGAACAGCAGACTGAAGAACAGATACAGCTCGAGGTCTGACATGGCCGGCCCATCGAGATCGTCGAGTGTCGCGTTGGCAACCACGGACAGCATGTCGTCGGTCGGCTGCGCACGCTTGGATGCGATCAAATCTTGGCCGTAGCTGTACATCCGCGATCCTGCCTCCTCGGCTGACAGCTGCGCGAGTGCCGCCTTGCGCGATCCGCCGAAGTCGAATTGCGGCTCGATGGCCTCGAAAAGCCAATGCCGTTCGGACTCCGGCACTCCCAGCAGGATGCAGATCATCTGCATCGGCAGCTCGGCGGCGATGTCGACGAGAAAGTCGAACGGTTCGCCTGCTACCACCGGATCCAGCAACCGACGGGTCCTGGCCCGCAGGTCGTCTTCGACAACGGCGATCATCCGCGGTGTCAGCCCGGAACTGACCAAACGGCGGATCTGCGAATGCCGCGGATCGTCCATCATGTTGAGCACCTGACCGGCGATGGACAAGTCCTGCAGCAACGTGCCACCGAACGGTCGATCACCACCGGTCACCGACGAGAACATCCCCGGATCTTTCAACACCGCAAGGGATTCCGGATAGGTGGCAACCGACCAGAAGCCCTCGGCGTCGGGAGTGTGCTCGGTAGGCCGATGCCAGTACACCGGTGCGTCGCGACGATGAATGGCGAACAGGTCGTGCGGGAAGCCGTTGGCGAAGTTGGCCAGATCGGTGAAGTCGATCTGCGCCAGCGTCACAGAATGGCACCCGGTGTGTACTTGGCCGCATCCGGATAGCGCGCCACCAACGCGTCGACTTCGGCGACGACCGCGTCAACCTGATCGCTTGCCGCGCCGATGAATGCGTTCCGGTCGGCCAGGGCGGCGTCGATCGCGGCCCGGTCCAGCGGCAGACGCGGATCGGCTGCGAGCCGATCCAGCAGATCAGGATCGATCCCGTGCTCGCGCATCGCCAATGCCGCTGCGACGGCGTTCTCCTTGATCACCTCGTGTGCCGATTCCCGGCCCACCCCCGCGCGAACGGCAGCCATCAACACCTTCGTGGTGGCCAGGAACGGCAGATAGCGGTCCAACTCGCGCTCGATCACCGCTGGGTAGGCGCCGAATTCGTCGAGCACGGTCAGCATTGTCTCGATCTGACCATCAACTGCAAAGAAGCTGTCCGGCAATGTAACTCGGCGCACCACTGAGCAGAAGACGTCGCCCTCGTTCCACTGCGCACCGGCAAGCTCGGCAGCCATCGACGCGTAGCCACGCAACACGACCTGCAGCCCGTTGACTCGCTCGCAGCTGCGGGTGTTCATCTTGTGCGGCATCGCGGACGAGCCGACCTGTCCGGCGGCGAATCCCTCGGTCACCAGATCGTGGCCGGCCATCAGCCGGATGGTGTGCGCCAGCGACGACGGACCCGCACCCAATTGCACCAGCGCCGACACCACGTCGTGGTCGAGTGAACGCGGATACACCTGGCCGACACTGGTCAAAACGGTTGTGAAGCCGAGGAAATCAGCGATCAGTCGTTCCAGCTGCGCCAGCTTGGCAACGTCACCGTCGAGCAGGTCGAGCATGTCCTGGGCGGTGCCCATCGGACCTTTGATGCCGCGCAGCGGGTAGCGGTCGATCAATTCCCGCAGTCGGGTCAGTGCCAGCAGAGTCTCTTGCGCCGCCGACGCGAACCGCTTGCCCAACGTGGTGGCCTGCGCGGCGACGTTGTGGCTGCGACCGGCCATCACCAGATCGCGGTAGGTCACCGCGCGTTCGGCCAGCCGGGCCACCACCGCCACGCCGTGCGAGAACACCAACTCCAGCGACCGGCGGACTTGCAACTGCTCGACGTTTTCGGTCAGGTCGCGGCTGGTCATTCCCTTGTGCACCTGCTCGTGGCCGGCCAGCGCATTGAATTCCTCGATGCGGGCCTTCACGTCGTGGCGCAGCACCCGCTCGCGTCCGGCGATCGAAGCCAGGTCGACGTCGTCGAGCACCCGTTCGTAGTCAGCGACGGCGGTCGCGGGGACCTCAGAACCTTTGACGCCCAGTTCTATCTGCGCCCGCAGCACCGCCAGCCACAGCCGCCGCTCGGCGACGATCTTGGCCTCCGGCGACCAGATCGCTACCATCTCGGCGCTGGCGTACCGGTTGGCCAGCACGTTCGGAATCGTCACAAACACACAGCTTAATGGCGTCGTGGCCGCGATGGATCGGGCACAGTGGGCCCATGCACTTTGTTGGGCTCGATCTCGCCTGGGGCGAGAAAAACCACACCGGTGTGGCGGTGGTCGATTCCGACGGTCGTCTGCTGCACGTCGGCGCCGCGCAGGACGACGCGAGCATCGCGGAGGCCGTGGAGCCGTACGTCAGCGGCGACTGCCTGGTCGGCATCGATGCGCCGCTGATCGTGCGGAACCCGGCTGGTGCCCGGCCCTGCGAGACGGCACTGAACCGCGATTTCCACCGATTCGAGGCCGGGGCTCATCCCGCAAACACCGAGAACCCGGCGTTCAGGGATCCGCGCGGCGCCCGAATCGCGATGGCACTCACCCTCGACATGGATCCCACGTCCAGTTCGCACCGACGCGCGATCGAGGTGTATCCACATCCGGCGTCGGTCGTGTTGTTCAAGCTGGACAAGACCCTGAAGTACAAGAAGGGTTCGTTCGAGACCCGGCGCAGTGAGCTGTTGCGGTTGATGACGTTGATCGAGGGGCTCGACACAGCAACACCGCGACTACGGGTCAACCACAACGTGTCGTGGGTGGAATTGCGCAAGCGGATCGAAGCGGCGAGTCGGCTGGTCCAACTCGACCGAGACGAGGACCCCGTCGACGCCGTCGTGTGTGCCTACGTCGCGCTGTTCTGGCATCACCGTCCACGAGACGTGACCATCTACGGCGACTACGCCACCGGCTACATCGTCACGCCGACCCTGCCGCCCGATCTGGCGCCGAAACCACGCCACCGCGCCAAAGCGCAACCGGACATCGAAGGACTCCGTGAGCGGGTCGCGCAGGTGGCTGCCCTGCTCGAGGAAGCGCAACGCGCGTTGAGCGCGATCCGCATCGCGCTCGATGACTAGGCGCCGACGGTTGACCGAGTCCTCGAATCCGACCATCGCAAAAAACGCCAATGACGTTGCGGTGGTGATGGCCAGAAAGAGGTTCTTGTGGTCCGCGGTGTGAAAGGCGACGATCCGGGAGTAGTCGGCGTGCCGACCACCGAGAAACGCCCACAGCGCAACGGCGATCACCAACAGCAGTCCGGTGGCTTTCGATGCAGGAGAGCACCACGTTCAGCTTGATGCTGTCGCCGACGCCGCGCAGATTCACCGTGCCCAGCACCGCGATGAATACCAGTGCCACGATGACAAATCCTGTTGTGCCTCAATTGAATTGGAAAGCGATGAAGAAGTTGGCCGCGAAAAACCGTGATGCGGCGGCGGCCGAGGTGATGCCCGCACACATCACCACGAAGGCGAGAAGGTGACGAAAGGTTTGTTGAATGCTTTCTGCGCGTAGAGCGCCGCACCGGCGGCCTGCGGATATTTTGTGACCAGCTCCAGATAACTCAGCGCGGTTATCGCAGCGATCACGAAGGCCAGCAGAAACGGAACCCAGGCTGCGCCACCGACTTCGGCGGCTACGTCGCCGATGAGCGCGTACACGCCGGTGCCGAGAATATCTCCGACGATGAAGAGTAAAAGGACGCCGGGCCCCATGACCCGGCGTAGTCGCGGCTGCTCGCTGCCGGCCTCGCCGTTGATCATGGCTCCTCTCGGGAATGACCTCTTCAGACGTTTGTACCAGCGTCCACTTCGCACCGCTCGGCTGCGCATTCTCTGACAACGCGCTTGAAAAGCCTTGCATGAGCGCGCTAATCATCGTCAGCGGCGGCGTGACCGGCTAATTCAGCGCAGACGTGATCAGATCTGGACGGGTCGCCGGTCGAACGGCGCCACCGCGTCGATGACATCAATCACAGTCGCGCGCGCGACGCTACGCGGGTCCTGGCTGTCGTCGACCAGGGCGGAAACCACGGCCCCGTCGATCGTGCAGATCAATGCCGAAACCACCTCGGCGCGCACTGTGCGGCCGGACCGTTCGATGACCGCGGCGACGGCGTCAACGCGCTGACGCAAGTTGTGGCGCTGGATCTCGCGCAATGCGGGCAGACGGGCACAGGCGATGTGACGTTCGTATCGCGAGATCAGCTGTTCGGTCAGGCATGGCTCGGATTCATCGCCGACGAGCAAGTCGACCAGCAGGTCGGCCGTGGTGTCGGCGCTGCGCCGCCGACGAGAGAGCGTCGCCACCTGAGCGCGCAGCCGGGCGACCTCCAGCATCCCGACGTGGTTGACGGCACTGGCGATCAGATCGTCGAGGCTGGAGAAGTAATAGGTGGTCGACGCCAGCGGAAGGCCTGCGCGGCGAGCGACGGCGCGGTGACGCACGGCCTCGAATCCGCCCTCGCACAGCAAGTCGGCAGCAGCGCTGACCAGCGCGTACCGTCGTCGTTCCCCCTTCGGAGTGACCGCGCCTTTAGGAGCGACGGTCACCTTGGGAGCAGCAGCGGGCTTCGCCGCGACGGGAGCCGGCGCAGCGTCGATGGCTGGCGCGGCGAGCGTCACCTGAGGAGCAACAGCTCCTTCTGGGGCGACGGCCGAGGTCACCTCAGTCATGCTGCCAGCCAGGTTGTTGCCGCATACCCCTTTCGGCCAAACACCTCTGACCGGCGCAGCGGCGGTCGGTGACCTTGCGGCACTTTATGATGACCCAATGCCAGAGCTGAGTCGTCGTGCCGTGCTGCGTCTGGGCACCGGCGCCGCGGCTGGAGCGCTCGGCGCCTACGCGATGGACCGATTGCTTCCCGGCCGACCCGCGGTGACGACACCGGTCGCGATGACCGGCACCGGGATTCCGCTGGCGCCACACCCTCCGTTGGATCCGCCGCCCGCGGCGGCTGCGCCGACGATGGTGACCGGCTCATTCGTGTCGGCGGCGCGTGGCGGGATCGCGACCAACTGGGCGATCGCCCGGCCGCCCGGCCAGACCAAACCGCTGCGTCCGGTAATTGCGCTGCACGGCAAGGGCAGCAGCGCCGGCACGGTGATGGATGGCGGCGTCGAACAGGGGTTGGCTCAAGCGGTCGGTGCCGGGCTGCCTCCGTTCGCGGTGGTTTCCGTCGATGGGGGCGGAAGCTATTGGCACAAAAGGGCTTCCGGTGAAGATTCGGGCGCCATGGTGTTGAACGAACTCATCCCGATGCTGAACTCCCAGGGGGTCGACACCTCCCGGGTCGGGTTTCTGGGCTGGTCGATGGGCGGTTACGGCGCGTTGCTGCTCGGCGGTCGGCTGGGCCCGGCCCGCACCGCGGCGATCTGTGCGGTGAGCCCCGCGCTGTGGTTGTCCTCGGGAGCGGCGGCGCCCGGCGCGTTCGACGGATCCGACGACTTTGCCGCGAACTCGGTGTACGGGATGCCTGCGCTGGCTTCTATCCCGGTCAGAGTGGATTGCGGGAACAGTGATCCGTTCTACTCGGCGACCAAGCAGTTCGTGGGACAGCTACCCCATCCGCCTGCGGGCGGGTTCTCCCCCGGCGGTCACGACCCGTCGTACTGGAGCTCGCAGCTGCCGGCCGAATTGACCTGGATGGCACCCCTGCTGACCGCGTGAACAGGCGATCGGCCGGAACCGCGGCCGTACCAGAAGCCTTACGATATTTGATACGGTAGCCGCCACATCGCAGGATCTGAGCGCACGGAGGTAACCCCATTGGCCAGGCAGTCCGTCACGGACAAGCGGCAACGGCGTGAACGCGGTTCGATCAGCGTCGACGAAATCATCAACGGAGCGTTCGATGTGGCCGCAGAGGTCTCGGTCGACGGCTTGAGCATGCCGCTACTGGCCAAGCATCTCGACGTCGGTGTGACGAGCATCTATTGGTACTTCCGGAAAAAGGACGATCTGCTCAACGCGATGACCGACCGCGCACTCGGCCAGTACGACTTCGCCACGCCCTTCGTCGAAGGCCAAGATTGGCGCGATTCGTTGCACGCCCACGCCCGCAAGATGCGCCAGACTTTCCGGGACAACCCGATCCTGTGTGACCTGATCCTGATCCGCGGCACCTTCGGCCGCGAGGCAACACTCGCAGCCTTCCAGAAACTGGAGCAGGCGATTGCGACCCTGGTGGAGGCGGGCCTGTCCACCGAGGACGCATTCGACACCTACTCCAGCATCTCCGTTCACACCCAGGGGGTCGCGGTGCTGGAGCGGCTGCACGATAAGTCCAGCAGCGGAGACGAATCCCCTCGCAACAGAGGCAACTCGGCCATTGATCCGGTGTCCATGCCACTCATCGCACAGCTGACCCGACAGGGTCACCGCATCGGAGCGGCCGACGACATCAACTTCGAGTACGGCCTGAACTGCATCCTCGATCACGCCAGCCGGCTGATCGAGGCAGGCTAGTTGGGCTAGACCTCGATCACGACGGCGCCGCCCTGGCCGCCGCCCGCGCACATTGCCGCCACGCCGATCCCGCCGCCCCGACGGCCCAATTCGTGCACCAGCGTGGTCAGCATTCGCGCGCCGCTGGCGGCGATGGGGTGCCCCAGGCTGCAGCCGCTGCCGTAGATGTTGACCCGCTCTTCGTCGAGTCCGTGTTCGCGGCACGCGGCGATCGGCACCGACGCGAACGCCTCGTTGATCTCCCACAGCGTGACGTCACCCGGCGACAGCCCGGCCCGCTGCAGGACCTTGCCGATCACCTTGACCGCGCCCAGACCGGTGTCCTTCGGCTCGACAGCGGCCGATGCCCACGCCCGGACCGTGCCCAGCACCTTCAGCCCGGCCGATCGGGCGAACTCGTCGTCGGCCAGCGTCAGCGCCGCGGCCGCATCGTTGGTGCCGCTGCTGTTGCCGGCGGTGATCGAGAATCCCTCGATCTCCGGGTGCAACACCTTCAGCGACGCGAGCTTCTCCAGGGTCGAGTTGCGCCGCGGGTGTTCGTCGACGCTGAACTCCACCAGGGCGTCGTCGAGACCCTTGATTTTCAGCGGCACAATCTCGTCGACGAACGCGCCGCTGTCGATCGCGCCGACCGCACGCTGGTGCGAACGAAACGCCCACGCGTCCATCTCTTCGCGACTGATCCCGACGGCCTGCGCGGTGTTCCACCCGACCGTGATCGACATGTCGCGACCAGGCGATTCGGGCGTCTCGACGTGAGTCGGCGGAATCCACCGTTCTTCGAATTCCAGGGTCGGCCCGGGAATCCGCCAGTTCATCAGCGGAGTCATCGACAACGACTGGACACCACCACCGACGACGACCTTCTCGGCGCCGGAACCGATCTGCGCGGCAGCGTTGGCCACCGCGGTGAGGCTGCCCGCACAATGCCTGTTCACGGCCTGACCCGGGACCGTGGACATGCCTGAGGCCGACGCGGCATACCGTGCCATATCGCCGCCACCGTAGTGGGATTCGGCGAAGATCACGTCGTCGATGTCGGACACCTCGACCCCCGACCGTCGCACTGCTTCCTGCAGAATCGTCGTGGCAAGCACCTCGGGTGGCGTGTTGACCAGCGTGCCCTTGAACGACGTGCCGATGGCGGTCCGGACTGCGCTGACGATGACGGGCTTTGGCATGGGGTCAACCTTCGATTGAGCTGAGTGCGGGTTACAAACGAGGCCAGAAGCGTAAAGCTTATCAGTTACCGTTGCACCGACGATATCGGGTGCTTGCCGACGTCTGGACGCGCTGAGACACTGAGCCGATGCAGCCGTTCGGATGGGAGCTGCCATACGGCTGGCCACGAAAGCCCGTCCTGGCGACGAACGTGGTGTGCACCTCACAACCGCTGGCGGCACAGGCGGGTCTTCGGATGCTCGCCGAAGGCGGCAGCGCGGTCGACGCGGCGATCGCCACCGCGATCACGTTGACGGTGGTGGAACCGGTCTCCAACGGCATCGGGTCGGATGCTTTCGCCATCGTGTGGGACGGTCGACAATTGCACGGGCTCAACGCGTCCGGTCGCTCGCCCGCCGCGTGGACGCCGGAGTATTTCGGCGGAAACGGAGTACCCGCCTATGGCTGGAATTCCGTCACCGTCCCCGGCGCCGTGTCGGCGTGGGTCGAGCTACACGCCAAGTTCGGAAAGCTGCCTTTCGAGCGGCTCTTCGAGCCGGCAGCTTCTTACGGCCGCAACGGTTTTCTCGTCTCACCGACGATCGCCGAGCAATGGGCGGCGCAAGTCCCGCTGTTCAGATCCCAGCCCGGTTTCGCCGAGGCATTCATGCCCAACGGCCGTGCGCCGAGGCCAGGCGAATTGGTCACGCTGCCCGATCACGCCGCAACATTGGAGACGATCGCCGCAACCGACGGTGAGGCGTTTTACCGTGGCAAGCTCGCTGCCGAACTCGAAGCCCACGCGGCGGCCCACGGCGGTGCCATGCGGGCCAGCGACCTCGCCGCCCATCACGCCGACTGGGTCGGCACCATCTCTGGCGACTACCGCGGATACACCGTGCACGAGATACCCCCTAACGGCCAGGGCATCGTCGCCTTGATCGCGCTCGGTATCCTCGAGCACTTCGACATGGCCTCGTTGCCAGCCGATTCCGCCGACAGCGTGCATCTGCAGATCGAGGCGCTGAAGCTCGCCTTCGCCGACGCGCAGGCCTACGTCTCGGATATCGACTACATGGCGGTGCGACCCGCAAACCTCCTCGATGAGGCGTATCTGCGCGAGCGCGCGGCCTTGATCGATCCGAACACCGCGCAATCGGCGTCGGCGGGGACGCCGGTTGGCGGGACGGTGTACCTGACTGCCGCCGACTCCTCGGGCGTCATGGTGTCGATGATCCAGTCCAACTACATGGGATTCGGGTCTGGCGTAGTCGTACCGGGCACCGGAATCGCGCTGCAGAACCGTGGTGCGGATTTCTCTGCCGCACAGGGGCATCCGAACCAAGTCGGGCCGAACAAGCGACCTTTCCACACCATCATCCCGGGCTTTCTGACCAAGGACGGCGCTGCGGTGATGAGCTTCGGAGTGATGGGTGGACCTATGCAACCGCAAGGTCACGTGCAGGTTGTGGGCCGTATCGTCGACCACGATCAGAATCCACAGGCGGCTTGCGATGGCCCGCGCTTCCGCTGGGCGCAAGGCTTGGAGGTTTGCTGCGAGAACGGATTTCCGGCGTCCACGCTGGACGAGTTGCAGCGGCGCGGCCATCAACTGATCACCACCGACGACTACAACCAGTTCGGCAGTTGCCAGGCGATCTGGCGGCTCGACGGCGGATATCTCGCCGTCAGTGACCCGCGCCGCGACGGCCAAGCGGCCGGTCTCTAGAGCCGGATCTTGCCCTCGGCGGCCGCCGAACCGATATCGGTACGAAAGTGACTGCCGGGCAACTTGATCGAACCCAGAATGTCGTAGGCGGCCGAGCGCGCCGCGGCCAGATCCGGTCCGCTGCCCACCACCGACAGGACGCGTCCACCGGACGAGACCACCGTGCCGTCGTCGCGACGGGCCGTTCCGGCATGCAGAACACCTTCGGCTTCCGATCCGACGATGGCGTCGCCGACTCGCGGCGTGCCCGGATAGTATTCCGCCGCCAGCACCACGGTCACGGCCGCGCCGTCGCGCCAACGCAACTCACCGAAATCGGCCAGCGTGCCGGTAGCCGCCGCATACAGTAGTTGGCCCAGCGGTGAGTCGAGCAGGGCGAGCACCGACTGTGTCTCCGGGTCGCCGAATCGGCAGTTGAACTCGATGACAGCCGGCCCCGTCGAGGTGATCGCCAACCCGGCGTAGAGCAGGCCCGAGAATGGATTGCCCCGCCGGACCATCTCGGCGGCAACGGGTTTCACGCTCTCACTGACTATGGCACGGTAGACGTCATCCGGTAGCCACGGCAAAGGCGCATAGGCGCCCATGCCGCCGGTGTTGGGGCCGGTGTCGCCGTCGCCGACGCGCTTGAAGTCTTGGGCCGCGAGCAACGGCACGACGGTCTCGCCGTCCACCACACAGAAAAGCGATACCTCGGGGCCGTCGAGGAAAGATTCCAGCAGCACCGGATGTCCGGACTCGAGTAGTTCTGCGGCGTGGGCCCGTGCGGCGACGCGGTCCGGCGTGACGACAACGCCTTTGCCGGCCGCCAGCCGGTCGTCTTTGACCACCCAGGCGGGCTCGCCGACAGCCGCACCGAACCGGTCCAGCGCCGCATCCAAACATGCTGGGTTGTCGACGATCTCGCTGGAGGCGGTGCGAACCCCCGCCGCCGCCATGACGTCCTTGGCGAAGGCCTTGGAACCCTCGATCTGGGCCGCAGCCTGACTCGGCCCGAAGCAGGCGATGCCGGCGTCGCGCACGGCATCGGCCACCCCGAGTACGAGCGGAACCTCGGGCCCGATGACCACCAGGTCGGCTCGGATCTCACGGGCCAGTGCGACGACGTCGTCAGCCGAAGTGATGTCCACCTGATACTGGTCGGCGAGTGAGGCGGTACCGGCGTTGCCGGGAGCAACGGCCAACGCTTCAACCTGCGGATCGGCACGCAGCGCAAGCAGCAGGGCATGTTCACGGGCACCGGAGCCGATCACCAGAACGCGCACGAAAAATTACTCTAGCGGGCGACTCGACCACTGCCGCTGCGCCGCGTTCCGTCAGGGAGTCACAGGGTTTTCTCGAGCAGCATTTTGGAGCCTCTCCGCTCCGCGGCAGTGCCGATGGCACGCGAATTCGGGCTCGGGATCACGCCATGGTCGCCGCTGAAGACCGGCGTGCTCAGTGGTAAGTACACCCGAGCGAACAGCCGGGAAGCACAAGGCCGATCGCGGCGCGCTCGTCGACCTTTTCCTCAACGAGCAGACCTATGCGCTCATCGACGAACTCGAGGTTGTCGCGAAGTCCCACGAGACGACGGCCGCGGCGGCGGCACTCGCCTGGGTCCACGCGCAGCCAGCCGTCTCGTCGGTGATCATCGGAGCACGCCGGCTCTCGCAACTTGAGGACAACGTCCGCGCCGTCGACGTGTATCTCACCGGCGAAGAACTGGCCCGACGGTCAACGGCGTCACAGCCCCGGTCTCCGAATTCGTGATGCCCGAATGTGCCCGGCCGTACTGACGCTAGTCACCGTTTCCGCCGGAGTGCATCTTCAGTGCGCCTTCGACGTTGGCCTTCTTGTCCTCACCGGAACCCTTGGCCGCGGACTTCTTTCTCTTGTTGACCACGGCGTCGACGGCGCCGTTGAGCGCTGAGCCCAGCGGGAAGCCGAGATAGTGGGTGAGGAAGACGGCCATCTCCTTGAGCTCGGTTTCGCTGAGCTCGTCGTTGAGTAGCGCGGCGTTGATCTGGATCTCCGCGAGGTCGCGGTTACCGATCGCCGTCACCGCCGTCAGCGTCATGATGCGCTTGTCCCGCATCGACAGCCCGGGACGGGTCCATACCGAGCCGAACAGGTGGTCGACGGTCAGATCGAAGAAGGCGTCGCCCTCGATGTTGGGCATCTCCCAGCCGTAGACCTCGTTCATCTTGTCGAGGCCCTTGCGCCGCAGCTCGTCCATTTACGTCTCTTTCTCTGTGTGCGGCACCCCGAGTCCGGCTGCCAGTCCCTCGTAGGCCAACTGGGCCAGCGGCAGGTCGACCGATACCGATTCACCCAGGGCCAGCGCCAGGCTCAGGTCCTTTTCCCCAAGTCCGCGGGCATGCAGGAATGACTGGTACAGGAAATGTTCCGGCTCAAGGTCTTTCATGTCATCGCGGACCATGATCGCACCCGGCCCGCTGGTGAGCGCATCGGTGTGACGGACCACCCGGCCAAGTGCCTGCAGATCCAGTCCCGCCGCCTCTGCCAACTTCATGGCCTCGCAGGCCGCGACGTATGATGTGAACGTCAACATGTTGCGGGCCAGCTTCATTCGCGTTCCCGCGCCCGGCTCGCCGGCGTGGATGACCATGCCCGCCCACTGTTTGAACGCCGGCTTGATCCGCTCGTACACTTCGCGCTCGGCACCGACCATCGTGGCGAGTTGACCTTTTTCCGCGGCGGCCCCACCACCGCTCACCGGCGCGTCCACGATGTGAATGCCCTGCGGCTTCAATTCGGCGGAAAGCTCTGCGGCGGTAGAGTCTTTGATGGTCGAGTGGATCGCGATGACGGTGCCCGGCTTGGCATGGGCGGCGAGTTCGGCGACGACCTCGCGCACCTGAACGTCATCGAGCACGGTGATGTGGACGATGTCCGCGTCGGCGACGTCGGCGATGCTGTCGGCCAGACTTGCTCCTGCCTCGGCCAGCGGCGTCATAGCCTCGGTTCGGATGTCGTACACCGTGACACCACCGGGTGATTGGGTCATCCGCTTCGCCATCGGAGCACCCATGTTGCCCAGCCCGATGTAGCCGAGTTTGAACTGCTCTGTCATTTTGCGCCGCTCCTCCTCATCGCTTCGTCCCCCTCGCCGCTGCGCGGCTGGAGGCACCCCCACTGCATCGTCGCCGGCGGCTATGACCGGATGTCCTGTCCGCCGTCGACATTGATGATCTGTCCGGTGATCCAGGAAGCCTCGTCGGACAGCAGGAACAAGCACATGCCAACCAGGTCTTCGGGCTGTCCCATCCGGGACAGCGGGAGCCCCTTGACGATGTCCTGAACGATTTCCTGGGGAGTGGTGGTCCGGTTGGCCTCGGTGTCGATGGGGCCCGGCGCGATCGCGTTGATCCGAATGTTCTGGCCACCCAGCTCGCGGGACAGCTGCTGAGTCAGGCCGTTGATCCCAACCTTGGCCAGTCCGTAGAAGTTTGAGTACAGCCACGCCGCGGTCGACGACTGGTTGATGATCGCGCCGCCACCGCGCTTTGCCATCTTCTTGTAGACCGCGCGGGTGCACCACAGTGCACCGTCGAGGTTGACGCTCATGAATTTCTTGTAGTACTCGGGGTCGACGGTGAGTAGGAAGTCGAGTTTCATGCCGCCGAATATCGCGGCGTTGTTGACCAGGTAGTCGATGCCACCGAACTCGGCCAGGGTGCGTTCGGCCATCGCTTTGGCCGACGCGGGGTCGGACACGTCGACCGGAATGCTGACGGCCGTGCCGCCGTCGGCGCTGATCTGCTTGGCCACGCCCTCGGCCGCCTCGGCATTGATGTCGGCCACGACGACGGCGGCACCTTCGGCGGCCAGCGCCTCGGCGTAGGCCCGGCCGATACCACCGCCCGAGCCGGTGACGATGGCAACCTTGTTTTCGAACCTCACGGTGTTCCTCTCTGGCTCGCGGCTAGACCGCTGTCGCAATAGTTTTGGTTTCCAGGTACTCCTCGAAGCCGGCCAGGCCCATCTCCCGGCCGTTCCCGGATTGCTTGTAACCGCCGAAGGGTGCATCGGCTGAGTACCAGACCCCGCCGTTGACATTGATCGTGCCTGCCCGCACCCGCGCGGCGATTCCCGCCGCCCGGTCCGGATCAGCACCAAACACCGTGCCGGACAGGCCGTATGGCGAGTCGTTGGCGATACGAACGGCATCGTCGTCGCCGTCGTGGGCAATGACCGTCAGCACCGGGCCGAAGATCTCCTCACGGGCGCACTTCGCGTCGTTGCCCAGACCCGCGATGACGGTGGGCTCGATGAAGAAACCGACGTCGCGGCCGGCCGGCCGGCCTCCCCCGCACGCGAACGACCCGCCCTCGGCGATCGCCGAGTCGAGATAACCCTGCACGCGATCGCGCTGCCGTGCCGAAATCAGTGGCCCGCAAATGGTTCCGGGATCGGTCGGATCGCCGGCCTTGATGCCGCCCACCGTTGCGGCGGCGAGCGAAACGGCTTCGTCGTAGCGGGCCCGTGGCACCACCAGTCGGGTGGTGATCGCACAGCCCTGTCCGGCGTGCATGCATACCGAGAATCCCGCAATGCCGACGGCACCGGCCAGGTCGGCGTCGTCGAGCACGATGAATGCCGACTTGCCGCCGAGTTCGAGGAACACCTTCTTGATGGTCGCGGCACCGTCAGCCATCACGGCGCGGCCGGTCGCCGTCGACCCGGTGAACGAAACCATGTCCACCCGACGGTCTTTGGACAACACTGCGCCCACCCCGTGATCGGTCGAGGTGACGATGTTGATCACACCAGGCGGAAAGTCGGTGTGCTCCGTGATGAGCTCCCCCAGCACCGCCGCGCACCATGGGGTGTCCGGGGCAGGCTTCAAGACCACCGTGTTTCCCGCGGCCAGCGCGGGCCCGATCTTGGCGAGATTGATCTGGTGAGGAAAGTTCCACGGGGTGATGGCGCCGACAACCCCGACGGCCTCCCGGACAATTGTCCGCCGGGTGGGGATGCCCATCGGCGACGCGTCGCCGAGATCCCGGCTGTATTCGTAGGATTCGGCGGTATCGGCTGCGAAAGCCAGGTCGTTGACCGGGACTTCGAGCTGAGCGATTCCGGTGAGCATCCGCGGTGCGCCCACCTCGGCGATGGTCAGGTCCCGCAGTTCGTCGAGGTGCTGCTGCATCGCCTCGCGCAGTTGGCGCACGCAGCGCACCCGCAGCTCGGTATTGCGCGACCAGTCCGTGTCGTCGAAAGCGTGCCGGGCCGCCTCGATCGCGCGATCCATGTCGTCCGGGCCGGCGTCGGCGGCGGCACCCAGGACTTCCTCGGTGGCCGGGTTGATCGTCGTGAACGTGCCTTGGCTGCCGCTTGTCAGCTTGCCGTCAATGAGCAGAGCGCTCACCCCGTCGGCCAGCAATGCCATCTTCGCCTCCGCGCCTCGTTGAGTGGACACATGTCCGGATTATTCCAGTCGAACATAGTCGGCGGCGTCCGTAAAGTGCAAGAGCCTGCCGCCGACCATTGCGGTGGTGCTAACTAAACCTGCTGTTCAAGTGGCGTATTGAAATTTCGGGCTTGCCACCCGTCGGTTCGATCGGATAACTTGGACATGTGTCCAGCGATCCAGTGATCGCGATCACTCCCGATGCCAGCGTTCCGGCCCGGGACGTGCCGCGCAATCGTCGACAAGAAGAAACCTTTCGCAAGGTGCTCGACGCGGGCATCGACGTCTTACGGGAATCGTCCTACGCCGACCTGACCGTGCGCGCGGTAGCCGCGCGGGCCAAAGTGGCACCGGCGACCGCCTACACCTACTTCTCGTCGAAGAATCACCTGATCGCCGAGATGTACCTGGATCTGGTTCGACAGGTCCCCTACTTCACCGACGTCAACGATCCCATGCCGACTCGAGTCGACAAGGCGCTGCGCCACCTCGCACTGGTGGTCGCCGACGAACCCGAAGTCGCCGCGGCATGCACGACGGCACTACTCGGCGGCAGCGGAGATCCGGCGGTCCGGACGGTGCGCGATCGGATCGGCGCCGAGATCCACCGGCGGATCACGTCAGCGATCGGCCCCGATGCCGACCCGCGCACGGTCTCAGTACTCGAGACGGCGTTCTTCGGCGCACTGGTCAATGCCGCCAGCGGGGCCTATACCTATCACCAGATCGCCGACCATCTCGCTTATGCGGTCGGACTCATTCTGAAAACTGGGGAAAGCCGATGACCATTCAAGTCGACAAGCCATTGCTCGACCCCTACGACTACGACTTCCATGAGGATCCCTATCCGTACTATCGGCGGTTGCGCGACGAGGCCCCGCTGTACCGCAACGAGGAACTCGGCTTCTGGGCGCTGTCCCGGCACGCCGACGTACACCAGGGCTTCCGCAACAGCACCACGCTGTCCAATCGCTTCGGCGTCTCGCTGGACCCCGCATCCAGGGGACCGCACGCTTCCAAGACGATGTCGTTCCTGGCCATGGACGACCCGGGACACCTTCGCCTGCGCACCCTGGTGTCGAAAGGCTTCACGCCCAGGCGGATTCGCGAGCTCGAGCCGCGGGTGACCGAGATCGCGACGAAGCATCTGGACACCATGATCGAGAAAGCGACTGACGGGACGGTCGACTACGTCGACGAGTTCGCCGGCAAGCTGCCGATGGATGTCATCTCCGAACTGATGGGCGTCCCGGATCCGGATCGCGCGCAGGTGCGCGCCTGGGCCGACGGCGTCATGCACCGTGACGACGGCGTCACCGACGTGCCGCCGGAAGCGATCGAGGCGTCCCTCAACCTGATCGTCTATTACCAGGAGATGGTCGCCGAACGCCGTGAGAAGCCGACCGACGACTTGACCACAGCGCTGCTGGAGGCCGAGATCGACGGCGACCGGTTGACCGACGAGGAAATCCTCGGATTCATGTTCCTGATGGTGATCGCCGGCAACGAGACCACCACCAAACTCCTTGCGAACGCGGCATTCTGGGGTCACCGCAACCCGGACCAGCTCACTGCGGTATATGAGGACCCCGCGCAGGTGCCGCTATGGGTGGAGGAGACGCTGCGCTACGACACGTCCAGCCAGATCTTGGCCCGCACAGTGGCCGGAGAGCTCACTCTCTACGACACGACGATCCCCGACGGCGACGTGTTGTTGCTGCTGCCGGGTTCGGGGCACCGCGACGAGCGCGTCTTCGACAGCCCCGACGATTTTGTCATCGGCCGCGAGATCGGTTCGAAGTTACTGAGTTTCGGCAGCGGCGCGCACTTCTGCTTAGGCGCCCATCTGGCCAGGATGGAAGCCAGGGTCGCGCTCACCGAATTGTTCACACGGATCAAGGGCTATCAGGTCGACGAAGCCAACTCGGTCCGTGTCCATTCCAGTAACGTGCGCGGTTTCGCACACCTACCGATGACGCTGGAGGTCTCCTAGATGCCCCGCTTTGCCCCGCTGCCCGAACGCCGACCGGCAATCGTGGCCGGTGCTTCCTCCGGGATCGGAGAGGCCACTGCGATCGAATTGGCAGCGCACGGATTCCCGGTCGCCCTGGGAGCCCGCCGCGTCGAGAAGCTTGACGACATCGTCGGCAAGATCAACGCCGATGGCGGCGAGGCGGTCGGATTCCATCTGGACGTCACCGACCCGAATTCAGTCAGAACGTTTGTCTCCAAGGCAGTTGACGCGCTGGGTGATATCGAGGTCCTGGTTGCCGGCGCCGGCGACACCTATTTCGGCAAGCTCGCTGAGATCTCTTCTGATGACTTCGACTCGCAACTGCAGATTCACCTCATTGGGGCAAACCGGCTCGCGACAGCGGTTCTGCCGGGCATGCTGGACCGGCGGCGCGGCGACCTGATCTTCGTCGGCTCCGACGTGGCGTTGCGGCAGCGCCCGCACATGGGCGCCTACGGTGCGGCCAAGGCCGCGCTGCTCGCGATGGTCAACAACTTTCAAATGGAACTGGAGGGCACCGGCGTGCGAGCGTCGATCGTGCACCCCGGCCCGACGAAGACATCGATGGGCTGGAGCCTGCCGGCCGAACAGATCGGTCCCGCACTGGAGGACTGGGCCAAATGGGGCCAGGCCCGCCACGACTACTTCCTGCGCGCCGCGGATCTGGGACGGGCCATCACATTCGTCGCCGAGACACCGCGCGGTGGGTTCATCGCGAACATGGAGCTTCAGCCCGAAGCCCCGTTGGCCGACAACACAAAGCGCCAGAAGCTCGCACTCGGCGAAGAGGGGATGCCTTCATGAAAACCTCCATCGTGCCCAGGGTTTCCGGTGGCGAGGAAGAACACGGCCACCTCGAGGAGTTCCGCACCGACCCGATCGGACTGATGAAACGCATCCGCGAGGAATGCGGCGACGTCGGCTGGTTCCAACTGGTCGACAAGCACGTCGTCTTCCTGTCCGGCGCCGAGGCCAACGAGTTCTTCTTCCGTTCGGCCGACGAAGATCTGGATCAGGCCGAGGCCTATCCCTTCATGACCCCGATCTTCGGCAAAGGTGTGGTGTTCGACGCCAGCCCCGAGCGTCGCAAAGAGATGTTGCACAATTCGGCGCTGCGCGGCGAGCAGATGAAAGGCCATGCCGCCACGATCGAAGGCGAAGTCAAGAAGATGATCGCCAACTGGGACGACGAAGGCGAGATCGAGCTACTCGACTTCTTCTCCGAGTTGACGATCTACACCTCGACGGCATGCCTGATCGGCCTGAAATTCCGTGAGCAACTCGATCACCGGTTCGCCGAGTACTACCACGAGTTGGAGCGCGGCACGGATCCGCTGTGCTACGTCGACCCGTATCTACCGATCGAGAGTTTCCGACGCCGCGACGAGGCGCGGGTGAAACTGGTTGCGCTGGTTCAGGAAATCATGAACCAGCGGCTGGCCAATCCCCCGACGGACAAAGCCGACCGCGACATGCTCGACGTGCTGGTGTCGATCAAGGACGATGACGGCAATCCCCGGTTCTCCGCCGATGAGGTCACCGGGATGTTCATCTCGCTGATGTTCGCCGGGCATCACACCAGTTCCGGTACCTCGGCCTGGACGTTGATCGAGCTGATCCGCCATTCCGAGGTTTACGCCGAGGTGCTTGCCGAACTCGAAGAGCTGTATGCCGACGGGCAGGAGGTGAGTTTCCATGCGCTGCGCCAGATCCCGAAGCTGGACAACGTGGTCAAGGAAACGCTGCGGCTGCACCCGCCGCTGATCATTCTGATGCGGGTCGCCAAAGGCGAGTTCGAGGTCGAAGGATTCCCTATTCACGACGGCGACTTCGTCGCGGCATCCCCGGCGATCTCGAACCGGATTCCGGAGGACTTCCCCGACCCGGACGCCTTCAACCCGGACCGGTACAACAAACCCGAGCAGGCCGATGTCGTCAATCGGTGGACCTGGATACCGTTCGGAGCGGGCCGCCACCGCTGTGTCGGCGCTGCCTTCGCGCAGATGCAGATCAAGGCGATCTTCTCGGTTCTGTTGCGCGAGTACGAGTTCGAGATAGCGCAGCCGGCGGACAGTTATCACAATGACCACTCCAAGATGGTCGTGCAGCTGGCCCGGCCCGCCAAAGTGCGCTATCGCCGTCGCAACAAGGAGTGATGATGGGTTACCGGGTCGAAGCCGACTTGGATTTATGCCAAGGCCACGCGATGTGCGAGCTGGAGGCGCCTGATTACTTCCGGGTGCCCAGACGCGGAAAGGTCGAGATCCTCGATCCCGCTCCGCCTGAGGAGGCCCGCGACGAAGTCGAGCGGGCCGTCGAAATGTGCCCAACCCAAGCACTACTCATCAAAGAAATGGAGACCTGACTCACATGACAAAGGCGTCATCACACTCGCGCGCGGACCTCGAGGCATGGGTCGACCGTTGGCTGCAGGCGAATAAGGACTGCGAGACGGCGGGTGACTGGAAGCCGTTGGGGGATTTCTACGCGCCGGAGGCCACCTACGGCTGGAACATCGGCCCGAAGGAAGACGTGATGTGTGTCGGCATCGACGAGATCCGCGACGTCGCGCTCGGCTTGGAGATGGAGGGCCTGGAGAACTGGGTGTACGAGTATCAGAAGGTGCTCATCGACGAGAAGCAGGGCGAGATCGTCGGTTTCTGGAAGCAGATCGTCAATAAGACCGATGGCAGCCAGGGCGAGATCTACGGTATCGGCGGCAGCTGGTTCCGCCTCAACGATGACCAACTCATCGAGTGGCAGCGCGACTTCTTCGATTTCGGACACGTCGCGAAGATGTTCGGCAACCTGATCGAGTCCGGCGACCTGAGCACCGGCATGCAGAGACGGATTGAGCGCAGCGTCGCCGGCGAGAAGCTGCCCGGCTACTACCCGCTGGGCCAGGCTCCGGTGCCGATCTGGTGATTGTGTCCGGCACCCCTGGTGACGGGGATCACCACTGTCCTACACTCAACCAAGCGGTTGCTTGCGTGCAGCTCGGGCCGTTCTCAACCGACGTTCAATGACGAAAGCAGGTTCACGGTGAAGACCAAAGGCGCGCTGATCTGGGAGTTCAACCAACCGTGGTCGATCGAGGAAATCGAGATCGGCGATCCCCAGAAGGATGAAGTCAAGATCCAGATGGAAGCCTCCGGCATGTGCCACTCCGACCACCACCTGGTGACCGGCGGCATTCCGATGGGCGGCTTCCCGGTTCTGGGCGGCCACGAGGGCGCCGGCGTCGTCACCGAAGTGGGCCCCGGCGTTGAAGACATCGCCCCCGGCGACCATGTCGTGCTGTCGTTCATCCCGTCCTGTGGGCAGTGTCCGACTTGTCAGGCCGGCCTGCGTAACCTGTGCGACCTCGGCGCCGGGTTGCTGGGCGGCGCCGCGGTATCCGACGGCACCTTCCGCATCCAGGCCCGCGGCGAGAACGTCTTCCCGATGACGCTGCTGGGCACGTTCTCTCCGTACATGGTGGTGCACCGCAGCTCGGTGGTGAAGATCGACGAGTCGATCCCGTTCGAGGTCGCCGCGCTGGTCGGTTGCGGCGTCACCACCGGTTACGGTTCGGCGGTTCGCACTGCCGACATCCGGCCCGGAGACGACGTCGCGATCGTCGGTATCGGCGGTGTCGGCATGGCCGCGCTGCAGGGTGCTGTCATTGCCGGAGCCCGCAACATCTTCGCGATCGACCCGGTCGAATGGAAGCGCGATCAGGCCCTCAAGTTCGGCGCGACGCACGTCTATCCCGACATCTTCGCCGCCATGGGCGGAATCATGGAGGTCACCCACGGCCTGATGGCCCACAAAGTCGTGGTCACCGTCGGCGAGCTACTCGGGGCCGACGTGGAGAACTACATGATCTTGACCGCCAAGGGCGGCACCTGCGTGCTCACCGCTATCGGCAGCCTGCTCGACACCAACGTGACCCTGAACCTGGCGATGCTGACCCTGATGCAGAAGACGATCAAGGGCACCATCTTCGGTGGCGGGAACCCGCAGTTCGACATCCCGCAGCTGTTGACCATGTATAAGGCCGGCAAGCTCAACCTCGACGACATGATCACCCGGCAGTACAAGCTGGAGCAGATCAACGACGGCTACCAGGACATGCTGGACGGCAAGAACATTCGCGGTGTGATCCGCTACACCGACGCCGACCGGTAACCGCGATGTCTGCCGAAACCGTTGAGCAATCCTCCGCGTTGGCGGCGTCGCAGTCGTCGTGGCGCTGCGTGCAAGCCCACGATCGGGAGGGCTGGTTGGCGTTGATGGCGGACGACGTCGTCATCGAGGATCCGATCGGCAAGTCCATTACCAACCCCGACGGCACCGGCGTGCGCGGCAAGGACGCGGTCGCCGAGTTCTACGACACCAACATCGCCGCCAACCAGTTGACGATCACCTGCGAGGAGACGTTTCCGTCCAGCGATCCCGCCGAGATCGCGCATATCCTGGTGCTGGGCAGCAAGTTTGACAACGGAATCACCAGCAGCGTGCGCGGTGTGTTCACCTACCGGGTCAACGACTTCGGGCAGATCGCGAACATGCGCGGCTACTGGAACCTTGAGGCGATGACTTTCGGCAACGAGGAGTGAGCCTGCTGCTCGCCGACCGCGGCGCCGTCGTGGTCGGCGGGTCGCGGGGCATCGGTGCGGCGGTCGCCCTGTTGTTGGCCCAGCACGGCGCTGCGGTGGTGGTCAACGGCAGAGATGCCGACGCTGCCTGGTCCACAGCGGAGCGCATCGTCGCGGCCGGCGGTCGAGCCGTCGCCCATCCCGGTTCACCGTCCGAGCAACACGCCGCAGAGTCGTTGGTGGACAGGTGTATTGACCAATTCGGTGGCATCGACGTCCTGGTCAACTGTGCGGGCAAGCCCGAGCCACCGGGCTCGTCCATCCTCGACATCACGTCGGCGCAGTTCGCTGATCTGCTCGATGCGCATCTGGGCACGGTGTTCGCGACGTGCCGCGCCGCGGCACCCAGGATGGTCGCGCAGGGCAACGGCAGCATCGTCAACACCAGTTCGTTCGCGTTCCTCGGCGACTACGGCGGCACTGGCTATCCGGCCGGCAAGGGCGCCGTCAACAGCCTGACCCTGGCGATCGCAGCCGAGCTGAAAGAGCATGGCGTGCGGGCCAATGTCGTATGCCCCGGCGCCAAGACGCGGCTGTCCACCGGGCCGGACTACGTCGCACACATCACCGAGCTCCATCGGCGCGGCCTGCTCGACGAGGTCTCGGTGCAAGGTTCGCTGGATGTCGCGGAACCGGACTATGCGGCGCCGACCTACGTCTATCTGGCCAGTGACCTCGCGAAGCACAGGACCGGTGAAATCTTCGCCGCCTCTGGCGGTTTCGTCGGACTGTTCCCGAAGGCCGCGCCGACGTTGATCGGCTACCGGGACCACCACGACGCGCCCCCATGGTCGGTGGCCGAGCTTTCAGCGCTGCTCGACGGCGGCGCTGCATAGGCCTTCACGGCGCAACATATGCTGACACGACAGCCACGCGTCGGCGACGATGCGGAGCGAAGTGACGAGAAGGAGCGGCGCCAATGACTTCGATCTTCAGCAGGATCATCAACGGCGAGCTGCCGGGCCGGTTCGTATACTCCGACGACGAGGTTGTCGCGTTCTTGACCATCGAGCCGATGACCCAGGGACACACACTGGTGGTGCCGCGAGCGGAAATCGATCAATGGCAGAGCATCGACCCGGCGGTATTCGGCCGGATCATGACGGTCGCCCAGTTGGTCGGCAAGGCGGTCACCAAGGCCTTCGACGCCGACCGTGCCGGCGTGATCATCGCCGGTCTCGAGGTACCCCATCTGCACGTCCACGTCTTCCCGGCCAAGAGCCTGAGCGATTTCGGTTTCGCCAACGTCGACCGCAACCCGTCCGCGGAATCCCTTGACGAAGCGCAGAGCAAAATCAAGGCGGCAATCGCCGAGCTAACCGACTGAATCGGCGTGGGCGGCGACGTCAGCGATGCGCGGAAGGCTGACGTAAAAACGGCAACCCTGCCCCGGCGCGGTCGTCACCGTGACGGTGCCGCCGTGCGCGCGGACAAGTGAGTCGACAATGGACAGCCCCAAACCGGAACCGCCACTGCTGCGTGCCCGTGACGAGTCCGCGCGATAGAACCGTTCGAAGACGCGCTGCGCGTCCTGCTCGCCCATGCCGGGCCCGTCGTCGATGACTTCCAGAACGGCGTGGGCGTCTCTCGTGCCGACCCGCACCGCGATACCAGCGGTGTCCGGGGTGTGCTCGACGGCATTGACCATCAAATTGCTCAGCACTTGACGCAGCCGGGCCTCGTCGCCGATGACCTGCGGAATCCCCGGTCCGTCAACCACACCCAGGGTGATCTTGCGTCGCGGGGCGATCGCGCGGGTGTCGTGCACGGTGTCGGCGGCCAATGCCAGCAGGTCCACTCGTTTGCTTTCCAGGGGGCGTTGGGCATCCAACCGCGCCAGCAGCAGCAGATCTTCGACCAGCAGGCCCATCCGGCGCGCTTCGCTCTCGATTCGAGCCATCGCCTGCTCCGTATTGCGCGCTGCCCCCTGGCGATACAACTCGGCGAAACCACGAATAGTGGTCAACGGGGTTCGCAGTTCGTGGCTGGCGTCGGTGATGAACCTTCGCATCCGTTCCTCGGAACTGCGCGCCAGCCCCGCCGATGTCTCCGACGAAGCCATCGCCGCCTGGATCTGCGCCAGCATCCCGTTCAGCGCCAACGACAACCGGCCCACTTCAGTTCGTGGATCACGTTCGGGCACACGGCGATCCAGCTGACCGCGAGCGATTGTCGCAGCCGTTTGTTCGACCTCGGCCAGTGGTCGCAGGCTGTGCGAAACCACCGCATAGCTGGCCATGCCCAGCACCAGCAGAACCGCCACTCCGATCCCCAGCTGCAGCCAGGCCAGCGACCGGTCGGTCGCCAGGAAATCCGAGAGATCGTAAGCGACGGTGACCAGCCGGCCATGCGTACTTCGCACCGACACCGCGCGCCACTTTGTGCGGGAATGATCAATCGAGCCAACTGTTCTCGGCGTCGGACCGACATCGTTGTTCGCCGGGATCGCGGGTTCCGGCCTGGTGTCGTTGGCTACCGACCAGGTTCGCCCGTCGGGGGTCGTGCTGCGGATGTAGTAGTTCGACGGCGGGCGATCGGCCGTGGGGAGGTGTAGTCCGGGCACCGTCGTTCTGGCCGCGAGGGCCCAGCCGCGGCTGGCGTCGAGCAGGTTGCGATCGACGCGGTGGATCTGGCTGTTGCGAAGGATTGCCTCGACCGCGACGCCCGACACCGCTAGCCCGCAGGCTGCCAGCACCAGGGTGGCCGCGACCAGGCTCACCCGCAGTGGCACGGTGGCCCGCAGTCGTTTCAGCATCAGCCCATTATTCGCTGGACGTGCGGGCTGGTGCAGGGAACCGCCCGGTTCTTACCGTGGCTCCCGCAGCACGTAGCCAACTCCTCGCAGGGTATGCAGCAGCCGCTTCTCGCCTGTGTCGATTTTGCGGCGCAGATATGACACATAGGACTCGACGACGTTGACGTCACCGCCGAAGTCGTAACGCCAGACATGGTCCAGGATTTTCGGCTTGCTCAACACCGTGCCGGCGTTGATGACGAAGTAACGCAGCAGCGTGAATTCCGTGGGCGACAACGAGACCGCCTCACCGGCCTTCCACACTTCGTGGGTCTCTTCGTCGAGTTCGATGTCAGCGAAGGTCAGCCGGGCACTGCGATTCTCGACGACGCCTTTTCCGGTGCGCCGCAAGATGACCCGCAACCGGGCCACGACCTCTTCCAAGCTGAACGGTTTGGTGACGTAGTCGTCACCGCCGAGCGTCAGGCCAGCGACCTTGTCTTGCAACGAATCACGTGCGGTGAGGAACAGGGCGGGCGCGTCGATACCGTCGGCCCGCAACCGGCGCAGCACCCCGAAGCCGTCCATTCCGGGCATCATCACGTCGAGAATCACCGCGTCCGGTTTGATCTCGCGCGCCAGATCCAACGCCGACTGCCCGTTGGTCGCGGTGTGGACCTCGAAGCCCTGGAATTTCAGGCTTACCGAAAGCAATTCAACTATGTTGTCCTCGTCGTCGACGACAAGGACACGTGCTTCGGGTAGCGCTTCTTCCATTGCTGCTGACATGTGGTCAATTCCCTCGCACTTAGCTAAGGGAATCCTCCAAGCTGGCTGTGTTCAGGCTGAGAGTTCGTCGCAAGCTGGATCGAGGTTACCTGCCGCGTAGTTTTGCCCATCTTGAATAGACTCGGAGGATGAATCTTGGAATAAGCCTGGTGAGCATCGCCACAGCGCCGATGCGGGTCGGGCTTGCCGCCGCGGACGCGGGCCTCGGCGTGGCAACCACGGCCCTCGCCATGGCGCATCGCAGTCTGGACGAGGCCGGCTCAGCGGGCGGCCCCAACGCCGTCGTGCACATGCTCGGCATCAACGACGCGGTCAACCGGGCCAACCGGCTGGCCCGGCTATTGGACGATGACGCGCCACTGGGCCGTGCCCTTGCCACCGACGGGCCGATCGACCGGCTGCTGCGCCCCGGCGGGCTGGTCGACATGGTGACCCAGGACGGCGGCCTGCTCGACCGGCTGACCGCCGAGGGCGGCGGGCTGGAACGTGCACTGCAGCCGGGCGGACTGGCGGATCAACTGGTCGCCGACGACGGGTTGATCGAAAGATTGCTCGCCGAGGACGGGCTGGCCGATCGGCTGCTGGCCGAAGGCGGTCTGATCGACAAGCTGACCGCCCGCAACGGTCCGCTTGAGCAGCTGGCTGCCGTCGCGGACACCCTGAGCCGGCTGGCGCCCGGAATGGAGGCGTTGGAGCCGGCCATCGCCACGCTGCAGGACGCGGTCATGGCGCTGACCATGGTCGTCAACCCGCTGAGCAACATCGCCGACCGGATTCCGCTGCCCGGTCGCCGTCCGCGGCGGCCCGGAGCGCCGCGGACGGTGCGTTCCCAGCGCATCATCGAGCACGACGACTGATTCGTTAGGCTGTCACCGGTTAAAACCGGCCTCCTTAGCTCAGTGGTAGAGCACTCGCCTTGTAAGCGAGCGGTCGTCAGTTCAATCCTGACAGGGGGCTCCACCCGATGGCCCTGTCTACCTGCGCAAACTCTCATTGTGTTGCGGCGCACGGGTGTTCGAGAGCGTCTCAGTGTCACGAGCGTGTCACAACCTCCTGCAAAGTGGCCGCCGCCGCCGTCAGGCCGCCGTCCTGCGCGTGCAAGTAGGTCCGCATAGTGAACGCTGGGTCCGCGTGCCCGAGCCACCCGGAGATCACCGCAATCGGCACCACTGCGCGTGCATGATGCTGGCGCAGGAATGCCGTGCATCGTGCAACCGGATCTGCCTCACCTTGGCCGCGCCGCACAGTTCCCGCCAGAAGTCGCTGAGGGTGTCGGGGTGATACGGGCGCCCAGCGTCGTCGACAATGACGTGCTTCCCCTCGCCGAGGTAGTGCGGGCCAAGCCGGAGCCGCTCAGCGGCCTGGAGCGCCTTGGCGCGCTTGAGCGCCTTAGCCAGCGCCGGCGTCAATGGCAGGGTCCGGGCGGACCGCTCAGTCTTGGGGTCAGTGTCGTGGATCTTTCCGCCCACCGAGACTCTGTTATGGGCGATGGTCAGTGTTCCAGCGTCGCGGTCGATGTCGAGCTGCACGTCGGACCATTCCAAGCCGCTGATCTCGCCTCGCCTTAGGCCAGAGAGTGCGAGGTGCCACGCGTGACCGAGGAAGTCGTTCTCGACGTGCTTTAGCAGTTGCCGGACCTCCTTTTCGCTAAAGGTAGTCAGCTTGGGCTCCGGTCGCTTTAGCCGCTTGACCAATGCGGCGACATCGCGGGAGAGGGCGCCTTGCCTGACCAGGTCGGCGAGCACCCCGCGAGATGAGATTCAGCATCGGGTTAATCGAGTTGGCCGTCCATGGCCTCTTGTGACCCGGGAAAGGCCCGGCGTTACGAGCTGATCGAGATGCGACTTAGTCAACTGCTGTAGCGGCATGTCACCGTGGCGGTCGCGTAAGGGCTGTAGCGCGTGCGTGTAGGCGGCACGGGTTGTTGGTTCAATGTCGTGCATCCCGGCAAGCCAATGTCGGCATGCCTGTTCGATCGTCAAAACGGAGCGGGCGACGAACGTGCCGTCGACGACCCCGCCGGTGATCTTGGCCAGCGCGTCGCGCGCTTCCCGCTCGGAGGAGTAGCGCCGTCGCACCTGGCGGTGCCTGCCGTCGACGGACTTCCCAGCGTCGACCGCGAGCTGGTACCGCCCAACGGTCCGGCCAGTTTTGCGATCATGTATTTCGACTTTGCGGATTTGCGGTGGCAATTGCTGTCTCGTCATCCGTTGCCTCTCGGTGCCCTCGAAGTAATAGACAATACCGCTGGACACCGACACACCCCAGAAGACCACATCATGACCAGAAATTCAAATGCCGCCAAATGATAATCATTGAGTTTATCGATCCACTCTGCATACTCATTTTCCGAGCTCACTTATATCATTGATGACAACTCAACTGCAGCGGTGATCCTGCTAAATGCACTGCTCAAAGCACGAAATCATTTTAAGAATTCGCTGCGACTGTTTGCAATCGCCTTGATCAAGCCTTCGCTCTATGTACAGAATTGCGTAGTGGTACTCAGCAGGATAGAACCAGATTCCCCACCACAAGGAAGTGACCAATGGACAAGACGAACTTACCCCCTCTCGTAGCGATCCCCGATGTGCCGAACTACCTTGGCGATATTTCACGGTCAAAGGTTTACGAATTAGTAGCTAGCGGTGAGCTAACGCGAATACGCATCGGTCGCCGGGCCTTTATCTCGGGTGAATCCATTGCTGGATTCCTCGACAAACTGCTGACCAGCGGTGATGCCGCATGACCGGCAGCATGGCGGGCTTAAGTTGGGGCAGGACGTGGCTCCCACCCAAATCACACCGCCTGGACCGTGACCGAACTAGCTGGCCGGCTCGCGCGAACCAGCACAGCATCGGAGTCGGGCTCCCAGGACTGCTGCCAGAACCTGGCGTACGCGAAACGGGCCGCGGATTCACATCCGATTGATCGGCACCGAGTAGCGCTCAGCTTTGCCAGGCCCCGTCGGTTGCAAGCGAGCCGAGGCGGTGACTGTGCCTCAAGATGAAGTAAGCCCGGACCAACGGGTCCGGGCCAACTTAAGTCGCCGCCAAACGACGGGTCTGCTGCACGAATAGGTGACATCTGAGTTGGCTTGCCCCGCTGGGGTCGGCTGGAAGGATGTCAGTGTGCCCAAGCCCTACCCCAGAGAGTTTCGTGACGATGTCGTGCGGGTCGCCCGTAACCGCGAGGATGGTGTGACGGTCGAGCAGATCGCCGCCGATTTCGGGGTTCATCCGATGACGTTGAGGAAGTGGATTCGTCAGGCTGACATCGACGACGGTGCCGTACCGGGCAAGACGACCGGGGAATCGGCCGAGCTGCGCGAGCTGCGTCGCCGAAATCGGCTGTTGGAGCAGGAGAATGAGGTGCTGCGGCGGGCGGCTGCGTATTTGTCGCAGTCCAATCTGCCGGGAAAAGGCTTTACCCGCTCGTGAACGAGCTCGCCGCCGACGGGATCCCCGTCGCGGTGACGTGCCGGGTACTCAAGCTTGCCCGCCAGCCCTACTACCGCTGGCGGGCCAACCCCATCACCGACGCCGAACTCCTCGAGGCCTACCGCGCCAACGCGCTGTTCGACGCCCACCACGAGGACCCCGAGTTCGGCTACCGCTATCTGGTCGAGGAGGCCTGTGATGCCGGCGAGCCGATGGCCGAGCGCACCGCCTGGCGAATCTGCGCCGACAACCGGTGGTGGAGTGTGTTCGGTAAGAGGCGTGGCAAGACGGCAAGGTCGGGCCGTCAGTGCACGACGATCTCGTGGAGCGAGATTTCACCGCCGATGCCCCAAATCAGTTGTGGCTCGCCGATATTACCGAGCATCGGACCGGCGAAGGGAAGCTCTACCTGTGTGCGATCAAGGACGTCTTCTCCAAACGCATCGTCGGCTACAGCATCGACTCCCGGATGAAATCGCGGCTGGCGACCACCGCCCTGCACAGCGCGATCGCCCGCCGCGGTCCGGTACCCGGTTGCATCGTCCACACGGACAGGGGGTCGCAATTTCGTAGCCGAAAATTCGTCCACGCCCTACACCGCAACGACATGGTCGGCTCGATGGACCGCGTCGGGGCGGCCGGCGACAACGCCGCCATGGAGAGCTTCTTCAGCCTGCTGCAGAAAAACGTCCTGGACCGCCGCCGCTGGGACACCCGCGAACAGTTGCGTATCGCCATCGTCATCTGGATAGAACGGACCTACCACCGCCGCCGACGCCAAGCCGCTCTTGGCCGGTTGACCCCGATCGAATTCGAAGCAATCATGACCACACCGGCCAGTCAGGCCGCGTGACCGAGACTTTCGCCTGATCATGCAGCAGACCCGTGCTTATGATTGGACCTGTGTGTCAGCCGGTGCGCGTCGAACCGATGGAGATGCAGGTGGCCAGCAACCACCTGTTCGATGGAGCCGAAGAGTACGTGCAGAGCACGACACGGCACATGAGCGACTTTTCGGATGCCGTAGAGCGGTGGCGCGGAGCTGCTTCGAGAGAGGCGTTGCAGGAAACCGTCGAGCGGTGGGAAATACGGCACTCTGTTCATCGGCAGCAGGTACAGGCGGTAGGCGAGAACATCATCGGTTCTGCACGGCAATTTGTCGCCGAAGACCAACGCTCTAGCGACGCGGTCAGCCGCGTCGGATCGGTCTGATTGAGTTTCGGTGGGTGAACTAACCCCGGACGACGTGCGGCACTGGGATTTGGACGTCGTTCATCAGATGTTTGAGACCGCCGCGAAAATCCACGGTGCTCATCACGAACTCGGTGAAGCCCTACAGAACGGACATCAGCGTATCCAGGGCTGGAAGGGTGAAAGCGGCGACGCGTGCCGCGAAGAACTAGACAAGGCGCGCCGCGACGTCAACGAGTCAGGCCGCGAGGCCGAACGAACCTACCGAGCCGTGCGTTTTGCTGAAATGGACATCAGCGGCGCCAAGGTCGCTCTCGATGACGTGGACAACGAAGCCGCAAGCTTCGGCTGGACCGTCACCGAGAACTGGACCCTGGATACGTCGCCCACCGGCGGAATAGGGCTCGACCGTGCGACGTACCTCGCTGAAGTCACGCGTCTACAAAACGAAATTGCGCAGGCGAAGTCGCTCGCCGAGCGCGCCGACCACGAGCTGGCCGTCGCCGTGCGCGCCGCAGTCGGCGACGCCGAACTCACACCCGATGGCCGCGAGGCCCACGGGCCGCCGCAGGCACCGCCGCCACCCGCGCCCGATAAGGTGCCCGGGCCACACAAAGGGGATCCCGCCTACGCGACAGGGCTCAAGCCCACTCTGGCCGGCGACCCCGGAGATCACCCGCCCATGCAGCTCGGTGCGAAATCGTCGGACACCGTGAAGCTTTCCGACAATCCGCCCGGCTTTAACGGCCCAGCTGGGGCGGAACGCGACGCGGCCTGGAAACAGTATCTGTCCACCCAAGACGGGACCAAAGCCGGAGTTGTGGGCAACGGGATGGTGCTACCCAATCCCGGCGCTGTATCTGACCCAGGGCTGAAAACCCTTGGCGCAGCGGCGAAACAACAGGGCGTGAGCTATGCGTGGGGCGGCGGCCACGAGCCGGGCAAGACCGGCGTAACGAAGGGATGGCCACAGGCTGGCGACCGGTCAGAGCAATACCAGGACGGCAATCGGACCGGGTTTGACTGCGCTGGGCTGGCGCGGTTCGCGACATCGGAAGGGCATTCCGGTCTGGACATCAGCGCTGGTGACAAGAATCCCGGTAATACAGTTGGCCAGTATGCCAAGTTAACCGCACAGGGCGGCGGCGGAAGAGTGGTCTCTGATGCAGAGCTCAAGCCAGGTGACCTGGTCTATTTCGGAGCGGCGGGGGATTCCGAGCATGTTGCGGTGTACGCCGGCAACGGGCTAGTCGTGCAGGCCCACCAATCGGGGGAGCCGGTTGAAGTAAGTCCTCTGGATGTGGGATGGACGCACCGGGGAGTCCACATTGGCAGTTAGCGGAAGGATTGAGAGATGCAATCGCTAAGTGTGATGGCGAGACTTCTTGCAGTCTGGTGTGCCATCGTGGCCGCCGCCGGTTGCGCGGAAAACGATCACGCAGTCACCGCGACTGCGGCACCTCATTCACTAATTGCTGACTCGTTGATCCTCAATGTCGAGGATGTCCAACGGATCGCCAAGTTCGACGACCTGACCTCCGATCCGCAACAAGACACACGTGCACCGGGCAATCTGGATGCGCAGGCACCAGCTCCGTGTCGGGCTGTCTTCGATCAGCAGGCCGCATTTGCGCAGGGTTGGAACAGTTTTCGCTCGGTGTGGTACAGCGGCGCCAGCAACAAGGGCGTGACGCAGGCAGTCGGCGTCTACCCCGACGAGAGCGCGGCACGCAACGCTTTCGGCCGTGTCTCCTCCGACCTGGCCGCCTGCGCAGCGCTGCACGCGGACGGGTACAACTTCACGACCCAAACACCGACACCCTCGACGGTCGAAGTTTGTTTCGAGAAATGCCGTGTTGTATATCGCTGGCAGTCATCAGTATTGATCGACGTTTCCGTTCAACACTTCTCTGATGCAGACCGCATTGCCGCAGAGGTAGTCAAAGCGATCGCCGACCGCATCAATGGCGCATGATGAAGCGTCCAATCGCAATCCAGCGCCACACGCTTCACACGTTAACTCTGTTGCGTATTCACTGATCTGAGTGTTAGTGAGCGAGAACGTGCTATTGCTGGTGGCCGGGCCCCGGAAATTGGTCCACCGCGTCTGAGAGTCGTCGAATGGTAGTCGAGGGTCAGCCTAGCGGGCAAGCCGCTTCCCCGTCGGCTGGGAGAACGGGCGAGGCGTCTCAGATCTAAAGAACCGAGATGTTTCACATCCTGTCTCGCTCGAATGCCTAATGCCGTCTATCTGGCTCTCGCTAAGATGCCGCCCCCAGCAAACCCGGATCCTTGCCGTAGCACGTTCACAGGCAAAGAGTCCCCTACAGGCACAGGTCGTCACTACCTTGGCGAGCATCACCCACCGAATAGAGAAGGGAACAGCCATGCGGATGCGGTCCTTGACGGTGGGGGCGACAGTGGCGGTGCTCCTTGCCCTTACACCTGCAGCAGTGTCGGCCACGCCGGCCCATGCAGATTGCGGAGATCCTGG
>Ga0302326_10003447_pt1 | contig 37210 bp, 24 predicted proteins | sample Palsa_T0_3_FD_202264 | JGI IMG/M metagenome (GOLD analysis project Ga0302326, IMG submission 202264) | Peat permafrost microbial communities from Stordalen Mire near Abisko, Sweden - Palsa_T0_3 | ecosystem: Environmental > Terrestrial > Soil > Palsa > Peat permafrost | place: Sweden: Abisko... | reverse complement strand
CGCCGCCAGCCTGCTCTTCTTCACGCTCGCCTGGAGCGCGGCGCCGCAGGACATCAACGTCACCCAAAAACTCGAGGGCTTCGATGCCTACATGGCCAAGACCCTCAAAGACTGGAATGCGCCGGGCGCCGGCGTCGGGATCGTGGTCAACGACAAACTTGTTTTCGCCAAGGGCTACGGCTTTCGGGATTATGAGAAGAAGCTCCCGTTCACTCCCGCGACCATGAGCCCCATCGCGTCCAATACCAAACTGTTCACCGCGATTGCCGCCGGCATGCTCGTCGAGGAAGGGAGACTGACCTGGGACAAGCCCGTCCGCGAATCCGTCCCATCCATCCGCTTCTACAACGACCAGCTCAACAACACCGTGACCCTGCGCGACATGCTCTCGCACCGCACCGGAATCACCCGGCACGATACCATCTGGTATAAGTCCGATTTCACGCGCAAACAACTCTTTGAGAAGCTGGTCTACCTGGAGCCGCAGGAACCCATGCGCACGACCTTCCTGTACAACAACCTGATGTTCGCGGCGGCCGGGTATCTGATTGAACTGCAGTCGGGGAAAACCTGGGAACAGTTCGTCAGGGAGAGGATCTTCGATCCGCTGGGGATGCGCTCCACAATCTACAGCATCGCGGACATGTTGAAGCGTCCGGAGTTCGGCGTCGGGTTTACCGAGAGACGCGATTCCTTCGAGATCTACCGGATTCCGTATTACGAGGACATATCCGGCGTGGCCCCGTGCGGCGCGATCGTTTCCAACATTGAAGATATGTCTCACTGGCTGATCGCGCTGATGAACGACGGGAAATACGACGGCAAACAAGTGCTTCCGGCGGAAGTATTGAAGGCCACTTTACAGCCGGCCATCGCGCTGCCCAACACGGCTCTCGAAACCAGGGGTTGGTCCGAAGTTCTCAACGCGGCTTATGGCATGGGGCGGCAGACCGTTTCCTACAGGGGCCATCTCCTCACCCTGCACGGCGGCGATCTGCCCGGGTTTCACACGCAAGTCTCATTTATGCCGCGGGACCATATCGGCGTTATCGTTTTTGAGATTGGGAATCATAGCCAGCCGCTTTATAACATCCTCACCTACAACGTGTACGAGAGACTGCTGGGCATGGACCAGACGCCGTGGAGCGAGCGTCAGCTCGCGATCCGGCTAAAGAACAAAAAGGCCGGGACCGAATCGCGAGCCAAAGCGGGAGAAGGACGGGTTACCAATACCGAGCCGTCCCACCCGCTGGCGGGTTACGCGGGCGCGTACGAAAATCCCGCTTACGGCGTGATGAATATCGGGCTGAAAGAGAACCAGCTAGTCTTCGACTTTCATAAGATGCGCCTGCCCATGACGCGCTTCCACTACGACCGTTTCGACACGCCCGACGACGAAGAAGACGGCAAGTGGTCGGTGAACTTCCGCACGAATCCGCAGGGCGATATCGACCAAGCCGTGATGTCCCTGGACGAAGCGGAGGCCGTATTCGTTCGTAGGCCCGACACCATCGATGCGAAGCTGATGTCTCAGTTCGCGGGCGCTTACGAAACGCCCGGCGGGGTGCTGATTCACATCGCGCTGGCTCCGGACGGTAAACTGTCGCTGGTCTTGCCCGGCCAACCCGTGATTCCGTTGAGCCAGGTGAAGGGGCTGACGTTCCGGACGCCGGAGTTTTCCGACTCGACCCTGGAATTTGTAGTGCAGGATGGCCAGGTGAAGGGACTCAAACAAAAGGACCCGTCGGGCGAACTCACTTTTCCGAAAAAGTAGCCGCGCCCGCAGCTTCATTCATTCAATCGGCTTCCCAGCCACAGAATTCGCGGCAGCAGCACCATCGCCAGCAGCAACGGTAGCATCGCGATTCCGATGCCTTTCTCGTACCCGGCGAGCGAGCTCAGGAGTCCCAGCAGCCCAGCCAGGATGCTGACGACGCCCAAAACGCGAGCAGGCAGGCCCCGCATTGACAGATAAAACGGACCCTCGAACAGAATTACGAGAAAAGCGCAAGCCCACTTCACGAGCGAGTGCGGGCGGATGGACGCCCAGGCAGCCGGGTTGTGTTGCTCCGTGACGCCCAGGATCGCCAGGTTCTCGGCCACGTCATAACCTGCGGCGACTAGGATCAGAACCGCGCAGACCGGGCCCAGCGCGGCGATCCAGCGCCGATCCGACCTCCACTGCAGAATCGCGATGCAGATGAATAGCGCCGTGTAGCTCGGGATGTATCCGAAGTCGACGTATTGTTGGCGGGTCATTTCGGCCATGTTTTGGCCGGGCGCGAGCATCGCGGCGGGCCACGGCTCCTTGGCCATTTGCATGGCGAGCACCGGGTTATTGACTCCGTACGGCAACGCGGCCGGCCGCGTCCAGTGTATCGCGAGCGAACCCTGGAACCAGACACCAAAGAACAACACGGCTAACGACGCAAAGAAGCCCACCAGCCAGACGGTTCGCGTGCGAAGGGTCATTCTCTGTGATTGTACGCCGAATCGTGAGAGAATACGCCGAAGGAGAAAATGCATGTCACGACTGTGTGAAGCGGTCTTCCTGGCCGCCGGCACTCTATCGTTGCTCGCCCAGACGCCGCCGGCGGCACCGGCAAATGCGGCCGCCGAAGAGAAACAGTCCCCCATCCCCGCCGAAACCACATCCGTCACCGACCACGATCTGCAGCTCGACGGCAAGACACTCCACTACAAGGCCACCGCCGGCACACTCCTGATCGACGGCGACGACGAGAAACCGTACGGGATCGTTTTTTATGTCGCGTACACGCTGAGCGGCGTCAGCGACCCGCGCACGCGGCCGGTCACGTTCCTCTACAACGGAGGGCCTGGGTCGGCGAGTCTGTGGCTGCACATGGGTTCCATCGGGCCCGTGCGCGTGGCCACCGCCAGTCCCGAAGCCACTGGCGCCGCGCCATACCAGGTTTCGCCGAACCAGTACTCGCTGCTGGACAAGACCGACCTGGTTTTCGTGGACGCCGTGGGAACCGGCTACTCGCGTCCCGTCGGCAAAGCCACCATCAAGAACTTTGCCGGGACCGACCAGGACGTGCAGGCGTTTTCGAAATTCATCCAGCGTTATGTCGAGGTGAACCACCGCTGGAACTCGCCCAAATTCCTGTTCGGCGAATCCTACGGCACCACGCGCTCGGCGGCCTTGGTGGACGCGCTGGAGAATGCCGGCATTTCGTGCAACGGCGTCATCTTGATGTCGACGATTCTCAACTATTTCACGCTCGCGCCGGGCAGCGATGCGGTCTTTATCGGCAACCTGCCGTCCTACGCGGCCATCGCTTGGCATTACGAGAAGATCGCGCACAAGGGACGAGATGAAAAGGCGTTCCTCGATGAAGTGCGGGCCTTCGCGCGCGGCCCTTACGCGGAGGCTCTGGCGCAAGGACAAAATCTGCCGCAGGCCCAGGTGGACGGGACGGCTGCCAAACTCGCGGGCTACACCGGGTTGAGCGTCCAGTATATTAAGGAAGCCAATCTACGCGTCAGTCCGACCCGGTTCCGCAAGGAGTTGCTACGCGACCAGCGCATGATTCTGGGACGATACGACGCGCGATTTGAAGGCACCGATACGGACGCGGCCGGCGAGACTCCCGGTTACGATCCGTCGAACTCCGGCATCACCGGCGCGTTTGTATCCGCCTTCCACGACTATCTCGACCGCGAGCTGAAATACACGACCAAGGAGACTTACTTCCCCAGAGGTCTGAAGATCAACGAGGAATGGGATCACCAGCATCATCCGCCGACGGCGGGCGGACCGGGGCCGCCAGGGCCGCCGCTCAGAGACGCATATGTCGCGGGAGACCTGGCGGATGCCATGCGGAAGAATCCGCGGCTGAAGGTACTTTCCGTGAACGGGTTGTTCGATCTGGCGACGCCGTTCTTCATTACCGAGTACGATCTGGCGCACATGCAACTGGAGCCGAAGCTGCGCGGCAACATCGAATTCGCCTATTACCATTCGGGTCACATGATTTATCTGAACGTGGATGCGTTGAAACAGTTGAAATCCGACCTGGCGAGCTTCTATTCCCGTGCGGAATAACATGGCGCACGCACTCGTGCGTGCCGTGTCCCGACTCATCGGGACACAAGCTCTGACTGTCGCCTTGTTGGCCACCAACGGTCCAGCAGTCTTCGCGAACCACTGCGCCGGCTGCCACGGCAAAGACGCGCGCGGCACCGGCAAAGGTCCCGGCCTCGCCGCCAATCCGCGCCTGGCCGGTCAATCCGCCGCCGACCTCCGCGCCCTGATCCAGCGCGGCTTTCCGGATTCCGGCATGCCGCCTTTCGATCTGCCCGCCGCCGAACTCGATGCGGTGGCCCAATATATCCGCGAACTCAATGCGGGCGTGCAGCCGCCTATCGCGCCCGCCAGCCCGCGGGTAACCTGGCACGATCCGCAGCCCGGCGACTGGCTGACTTACAACGGCAATCTCAGCGCCAACCGCTATAGCGAACTCAAACAAATCGACGCCGCCAATGTTAGCGGCCTGCATTTGAAGTGGGTTTTCCCGATCCCATATTTCGGCCTGGAGGTCACGCCGCTCGAAGCCGATGGCGTGATGTATGTCACAGGGCCGAACCAGGTGTATGCCATCGACGCGCTGACCGGCGCGGAAATCTGGAAATACGCGCGCCCGCAGACACACGGCCTGGTGGGCGACGCATCGCTTGGAACCAACCGTGGCGTAGCCATCCGCGACGGCTATGTTTTCTTCGTCACCGACAACGCCCATCTGATCGCACTCGATCGGGCCACTGGCAGTCTGGCTTGGGAAACGGCCATGCCCCCGATATCCGGCGAGCCGCAACACTACGGCGGCACGCTGGCGCCGCTGGTAGTGAAAGACACGGTGATCGCGGGCGTGTCCGGCGCCGACGAGGGCATTCGCGGATTCGTGGCATGTTACAAAGCCGCCACCGGCGAGCTGGTGTGGCGCCATTGGACCGTTCCGCTGCGCGGCGAGCCCGGATCGGAAACCTGGAAAGGGAGCGAACCGGTAATGGGCGGAGGCTCCACATGGCTTACCGGCTCGTACGATCCTGAAACGGATACGTTGTACTGGCCTACCGGCAACCCATTCCCCGATTCGGAAGACGCCGAGCGCGGCGGCGACAATCTCTATACCGATTCCATACTGGCCCTAAACGCCGCGAACGGCGCGCTCAAATGGCACTTTCAATTTACGCCCCACGATGTAAGCGACCGCGACGCCACCGAGCCGCCCGTGTTAGTAAATACCCAATACCGGGGCAAGCCGCGCCAGTTACTGCTCCATGCGGACCGCAATGGATTCATCTATGTGCTCGACCGTGTGACGGGCGAGTTACTGCTAGCCAAGCCATTTCTGCGCCGCGTGGATTGGGCGTCCGGGATCGCGGCCGATGGCCGTCCGCAAGTGAAAGACCCGGCCGGCTGTCCGGACGATGCCGCCAACTGGAGCTCCACGGCCTACAGCCCGGTGACCCGCCTCTACTACTTCGTGGCGCTCGAAGAATGCGTGGGCGAGCGAATGGGATATCCGGATCAAACTGGCCAGCGCTATCTGCGGGCGGTCGACATCGAGACCGGCGCGATTGCTTGGGAGATAGCGCAACCGGGCGCGGCCAAGGCAAAGTCGTGGACGGGCGTGCTGGCGACGGCGGGCGGCTTGGTGTTCTACGGCAAGCCCGACGGCGGTTTCGACGCGGTCGACGCGCGCTCCGGCGAAACGCTGTGGCATTTTCCGACCAACGTGCGGATGAAAGCTTCGCCCATGACGTTTAGCGTGCGCGGGAAGCAGTATGTGGCCGTTGCGGCGGGTCCGAACATCCTGTGCTTTGGGTTGTGACCGAAGCCCGCGTGGGCATCCATTTCTTGTGGGGCGGGCAATTCTGCCTCAGGGTCCCCTCAAGCTTTGCGCTGAATGACGATTTCCACGCGGCGGTTCTTCTGCCTCGCCGCCGGATCGTCGGTGCCGTCCGCCTTCGTATTCGGCGCCGCAAAATGCGTGGCGCCGAATCCATGCGTGGCGAACTTCTCGTCATGCAGTCCCTCCCGCTCGATCAGCCACTTCTGCACCGATTCAGCTCGTGCGGCCGACAGGCGCAAGTTGTAGTCCGGCGCCCCCTTCGAGTCCGTGAAGCCCCCAATCTTGACCACCCCCGTACTCTTGGAACGGATGATCTCCGCGACCCGGTCGAGCGCCGCCTTGGCGTCCGGACGAATCGCCGCCTTGTTGAAGTCGAACAGAACATCGGCTGCCAGCGTCAGCCGAAATTCCCGCGGACTCTCTTTCACTTTGATCAGTGCGCCGACGGGCTTATACAGTGAGACTGGCTTTCCATTCGTCAACGACGTTGTGCCATTCGTCAGCGACGTTGTTCCATTCGTCAGGGCGACTCCCGCCCCCGGGGTCAGTCGTGTGTCTTCCGGCTTTACGCCCGCGCCAGTTGCCTTTCCGTCAAACGTGGCTGCGCCGGTAACCTCAATCTCGTAATAGCCGCCCAATCGAATCACCGCGTTCGGAGATTGGACCCGGATAATTATCTTAAGCCGATTGGGCAGATTCCCGGGCCGCACCAACGTCTCCATTTTACCGACCGAAGTAATGGAGTTTTGAGTGATTGGCTTATCGTCTTCCTCAAAGAGATCGAAATTCAGCGCCTGCCGAAGCGGGTTTCCGAAAACGCCCATCTCCTTGAATGCATAATGCATATCCACATGGCCCGGCCCCCCGTAGAAGTAGTAGTAATTGGGTCCGTTTTTCACGTTATCGACGTTGCCCTTGTTGACTCCCGGTCCGAGAGGCGTCGGTTTCTTCGGATCGTGGGACTGTGCGCCGCAGATTGCATAACTCCCGAGCAGCAGGCCGGCTGCCAGGATTGAGCCTAAGGTCATGGCAAACATTGTACTCCATTCTGTGAAACGAGGATCGGGCTGGAATCCCTGTAAGGCAAGCGCACCACATTCAGGATTGCTAGGGCGGGACAGATGGCGGCCAGCCATATGCGGGTCTGATCGGCGACTCGGCTGGGGACCTCTACGGGACCGCCACCATCGGCGGGACGCAGGCGGGCGGAGTCGTTTTCAAGCTCACCCCATGACGCATATCATCGTCCGGCTAATCCGAAGCGAAACGAGTATCCGACTCCTACGAAGCGATCCACCGCGGGCGCGGAAAGTCCGATTCCCACATGCAGATCGACCTGCTGCCGCGGTCGAACCTTATAAGCCGTTCCGAAGTGCAGTAGATGCCGGGATCCCCCGGCCTGCGGAAAATCGCCAGCGCATTCTGTAAACGCATCCCAAGCCTTGGTCAACTGCCGGTCGATCAGAATGGTAGATTCACCGACAACCGTGTGGACCCCGTTTTCGGTCGGCACATAGACCGACAGCATGCCTGCCACGGTCCAATTTGCGGAGAGCGGGCTCGACCAGGGGAGTTGGAAGGAAGGATCGTAACCATGGCTGGAGATCGCGGCCGCCCCCGTTGGGAAGCTGAGCGAGACCACGGCCGCCACTTCGAAACCGCCCTGTGCGGTGCGGAGCTGCTGTTTGACGCCAACGGCCATGTCTCCAAAACCCGATCGGAATCCGCCGGGAGTCACGGAGTCCTGGTAATAGTCGGGCGCCGTGAAACGCAGCTCCGTGCTCGGGCCAATCCCGACGCGAATCAGCGTCTCTGGCAAGTCCCAAGTAGCGTGCCCATAATTGTATGTATCAAGTACGCCGTTTTCGACCTGGAGCGTTCCGCTTGGAACCACCGCGCTGGAATCCGTGACGGCTGGGCGATCGGTCGCAATCGTGGGCGCAGCGCCGCCCGTATCGGGCGTCTGTGCGGCGGCGGCGAAAATCAATCCGCCGGTCAGCAAAGGTAGCCAGATCGGGCGCCGGCTGCTAGGCATGCTTCCCGCTCCCGGACATCACTCGATTAGCGCGGCCAGTTTTTGAAGAGATTCCCTGCATCCGATTTCATTATCCGCGGGCGACACGCCTTCCGGTATGCCATCGCTGAGTATGGTGACTTGCGTCCCTCCTCCGACGTCCGCCCGGCAACGGAGCCTTGCAGCCCGTCGGAACTCTGGCGCATGTCGCAGGCCGTCAAAGACAAATATACACGCACAGAGCGAGCTTCGCTCGCCGGGGCCGATAGAACAATCGGCCCGCAGGATACTATCCTGCCCCACAAGCCATAGCCCCGCGATGCTAAATTGAAAAGAGATGCGAGCTTGCTTCGTTCGGGCATTGCTGTTGGTGGTGGCGTTGTCGATTTGCGTCCACGCACAAGAAAAAGGTATCGAGCCGGAGTGGGACATTCGTCCCGTGCTGAAGGAAATCGCCGCGCATGCGCAGCGCATGGGTCCGGTGCTCGAACAGATCGACGTCCAGGGAATGGCGAAGAACGGCGCGCCTGATACCTACATCTCACAGATCAATGAGAGCAAGGTGCAAGCCAAGGCTCTGGCCACCGAGGCGGCCGCGCTGGCCAACTCGCCAGACAAGCTTTCGGCCGATCTGGCCACCTTCTTCCGCATGTTGTCGCTCGAAAAGACCCTGTTTTCCATTGAAGAAGGGATTCGCAAATACTGGAATCCGGCGGTGGCGGATCTGCTGAACAGCCAGATGGCCGAAAACGGCGCGAATCGCGAGCGCTTCCAGCGTTATATCCTGGACCTGGCGGCCACGCACGAACAGGAATGCGCCGTAATGGATCGCGAAGCGCAGCGCTGCCGCGGCATCCTGGCCAAGCAGCCCAACGCCGCTTCGAAGACGGAGAAAAAGTAGTATGCCGTTCCACTGCACGATCTGCGGAGAGGAATCCACGCGTATCTGCGTGTGGTGTACCAAGGACACCTGCGCCAACCACCTGTGCGCGAAATGCGGGCGATGCAGCGATTGCTGCGAGTGCGAGGTGCCGCTGGAGGAACGTGTCCACGCGGCCGCGCCGCCTGTCGAAGAGCCTACGCCGATGCCTGGCGAGCCAGCGCCGCCTGTCGAGGAGCCTACGCCCATGCCCGGCGAGCCTCCGGTGCCTGAGCCGGAAGCCGTGCCGGTAGAAAGCGCGCCCCTTGAACCCGAAGTGCAGGCCTGAACATATGCGTGTGCTGTTGCTTGCCATGCTGCTGGCTCCTGCTTCCGCGGCAGCCGCCGCGCGAATCTACGACATCAAAGATTATGGCGCCACAGGCCGCAAATCCGGCGATGCGCGCCCCGCCATTCAGCACGCCCTCGACGCGGCCGGCGCGGCGGGCGGCGGCACCGTGTACCTGCCTCCGGGCGAATACACTTCCGGCACGCTGCATCTGCGCAGCCACGTGCGATTGCTGATCGATTCCGGCGCGACGCTCTACGCCTCGCTCGATGGCAAAGCGTTCGACAAAGCCGCGCTGCTCTACGGCGAGGGCGTCGACAACATCACCATCGAGGGGCGCGGCACGGTGGACGGCCAGGCGAGTTACGTTTGGCAGGACAACGGCAGCTTCGACGACGCCTTGATCCGCGAGAACATGCTGCTGGCCGCGGCCCTGGCGAAGGCTCAGGGCAAACCGTTGATGCGCTCGTTTCCCGCAGGCTTTGAGAAGGAAACGATGTACCCGCACCTGATCCTATTGCTGCGCTGCAAGGACGTGCGTATCGCCGGGTTGTCGTTCGTGCGGTCGCGAAGCTGGACTATCAACCCGTACGCGTGCGAGCGCCTGACGATCGACGGCGTTTACATCCAATCGAGCCTGAAAGAGGCCGTGTGGGCCGATGGCATCGATCCCGACGGGTGCAAAGACGTGCACATTTCAAACAGCACCATCGAGACCGGCGACGACGCCATCGTGCTCTGGTCGTCCAACATCTACGGCCCGCCGTTGCCTTGCGAGAACATCACGGTAACTAACTGCCGGCTTTCGTCGGCTTCGAGCGCGCTGAAGTTCTGCGATGGCAATATGAATTGCATCCGGCATGTCACGGTGGATAACACAGTCATCCGGGACTCGAACCGCGGCATTGCTTTCATGCTCTACGACGGCGGCTATGTGAGCGACGTGGTGCTTTCGAACCTGACCATCGAGTGCCGGCGCCACGATTGGTTCTGGTGGGGCGATGGCGATCCTTTTCATTTCGAAATCAAACGGCGCAGCGAGGTGGATGGCCAGCCGCACCCCGGCCAGCCACCCGCCGGATCGATTCGCAATGTGCTGATCCGGAACGTGGTGGCGCATGGGCAGGGAACTTCGACGATCCACGGCCATCCGGATAGCTATCTTGACGGTGTCAGCCTGGATAACATCAAGCTATTCCTTTCGAACGATCCGGATTCGCCCTTGCAGAAGACGGTGGACGCTTTGCAGGTCCGCTGGGCGCGGAACTTGAAGCTCAGGGACGTGGAGGTGATCTGGGACAAGCCGGCGGCGGCGAAGTGGCGGAGCGCGCTGCGAGTCGAGGATGCGCGGGACCTGGAACTGGATGGTTTTCGGGGACGGCCTGCGGCGGTTGGCGCGTCCGCCGTGGCGTTTAAAAACGTGGATGGCGCGACGGTGCGGGATTCTAATGCGCTTCCGGGCACGGATTTGTTCTTGGAAATCGCAGGGGCAATGAGCCGCGGCATTCGGTTGATTGGGAACGACCTGGGGGCGGCGAAAACGCCGTATCGGGTAGGCGCGGGCGCGAAGGACGATGCCGTTGCGCAATAGCGTATGCCGCGCCGCGGCGCATGGCGCCACCCTACCGATCATTTGCGATAAGGGGCGGCTTTCTCGGAATGGCCCGACTCGTCATACAACGTAACGAGATCCCGGCGCGCGTCCTGCAGCCAACCGATCGCGGGGTTGGCCTGCTTGGCGACGATCCGATAGCCGGCCAGAAGGTGACTCTCCGCTTCGTCGTAGCGACGCTCGCGCAGGAACGTTCGTCCCAGCCTGAGCTGCGCGACACCGGTATTCAAATGATCGGCGGATAGCGCTACGGTTAAGCGCGCAATTACTTCCCCGAGTAACTGCTCGGCGCGTGCATATTGCTTCTCTTCCAGGTAAACGCCGCCCAGGTTACTCAACGCGATGGCGACCGAATAATGCTTGTCGCCATTCACCGTCCGATAAATATCCACCGCGCGGCGGAAGCGCGCCTCCGCGTCATCCAGCTTTCCGCGCTTCACCTCCACGTTGCCCAACTCGTTGAGCGCCAGCGCCACCTGGTTGTGCATGGGACCATAGACACGCTCCAGAATCGCGAGCGCCTGCAACAGGGCCTCTTCAGCCTCGTCATAGCGGCCTTCGCGGCCCAGGGACTGCCCCAGTGAAGTCAGGCTGGATGCGACCTCCGGGTGATCTTTGCCATACCAGGATTGGTCGATCTCGAGCGCCTGGCGCGCAAACGCTTCGGCTTCGGGATTGTGTCCCAGGTTGTACTGGATGGCGCTCAGGTTGATCAAATCGTCGGCCACCAAAGGGTGCCGGCCGCCATACATCTGGCGGTGCATAGCCAGTAGCCGGCGGTTCAAGGAATCGGAAATACCGTAGTGCCCGAGATAGAAATGGGCGTTCGCCAGTTCGGTCAGGCTCTCCGCCAGATCGGGAGCCGCGGCGCCCGGTGTCGACTGCCACCGGATGGCTTCCTCAAGCAGCGCGATGGCCTGCGGATACCGGCCGCGATGTTCCAACGCTTTACCTAAGGCGGACGTGGCTCTGGCCACCAACGGGTCGTTGGCCGGCAGCATCCGGCGGCTCATTTCGAACCCCTCGCGGACCAGCCTTTCGCCTTCATCGAGCCGCGCCTGGCGGATGCGCAGCAAGCCGAGCGCTACCAGGCTCTCCGCCACTTCGGGGTGCTCGCGGCCATAGATCGCCCTGCGCCGATCGAGTGCGGAACCGAGTAGTGCGTCCGCCTTATCGAGTTTGCCCAATTGCTGGTAGAGTCCGCCCAGGGTCTGATAGAGTGCGGCCTGCACGGCGGGCTCGCGATCCAGGATGCGCGCCTCTTCCGCGCCGCGATCAAGCAGCGTCACCACGCGCAGATCGTCGGCGGGGCCGGCGGTTGGATCGCCGAACAGGTTGAGCATGAAGCGTTGGATGCGCTGTGTACGGGCCGCCTCGGCCAGCGTCCGGTGGCGCGCCGCCGCCAGCCTCACCGTAACGAAGATCAGCAGTGCGCCAACGAGGGCGAGCGCCGCGGCCGCGGCGCTTAGAGAGCGCCGGTTACGGCTGGCGAACTTGCCGAAGCGGTAGCGTAGCGTGTCGGGCCGCGCTTCCAGCGGCTCGCTGTTCAGGTAATGGTCGATATCGCGGATCAGCGCCTCAACCGACCGGTACCGCCGCAGGGGATCTGGGTGCATGGCCGTGAGGCATAGCACGTCCAGGTCGGCCCAGGCCGCCTTGCGGGCCAGCTCTTTGGCCACGACCGAAGGTTTCTCGGGTTGACCCTCCGCGATCAAGGTGGCGGCTTCCGCGGGCGTACGCTTCGAAAGGTCGAATGGAAGGCGGCCTGCCAGCAGTTCATAGAGAATCACTCCCAGCGAGTAAACGTCGGTGTAGACTCCCACAGGGGCGCCGCGGACCTGCTCGGGCGCGGCGTAGGCCGGGGTCATCATACCCAAGCCCGTGAGGGTCCGGTCCACCGGCTCTTGCATGCCGCCGAGTTGTTTGGCGATGCCAAAATCGAGCAGCTTCACGGCTCCGTCGGGCTTCACCAGGATGTTCGACGGCTTCAAATCGCGGTGGATGACGGCATGCTCGTGCGCGTACTGCACCGCCTCGCAAACGGAGCGGAACGATCGCAGCCGCTCCGGGATGGACGACCGGCGCTGCCGGCAATATGCGGTGAGCGGCAGACCATCGACGTATTCCATGGCGAACCAGGGGGTCCCGTCGGCGAGGGTATCCGCGTCGTAGAGCCGCGCGATGGCCGGATGATTCAGTTGCGCGAGCGTGCGCCGCTCGCTGAGGAAGCGCTCGCGGCGGGCGGGCGAGAGCCAGGCGTCGCGCAGGATTTTGATGGCGGCCAGGCTGCCAAGGTCGTCGCGTTCGGCCAGATACACCACGCCCATGCCACCCTCGCCGAGCAGGCGGCCGATGCGATACGGGCCAAAATCATTGGGAGCGAACGACGCGGAAGCTCCGTTGGCGACGATGCTTTGCGCAAGGTTGGCCACACCGCGATCCAGGACGGACGCGCCTCGGGAATCCTCCTGCAGCATGGCCACCACGTCCGCCATCAGGCCATCGTCATCCTGGCAAGCGCCCTGCAAGAAGGTGTGCCGTGCGAGTTCAGGAAGGTCCGCCGCTTCGTGAAACAACGTCTGCACTCGCTCCCACCGCGCACTGTTCATCGTGGCTTCCTACAATCCGGACTTATCCCGCACGCCGCAGCTCATGCGCCAGCCACGCCTTGGCCGAGCGCCAATCGCGCAGGACGGTAGCCTCCGACACATCCAGCAGCGCCGCGGTTTCGCTGACGTCCAATCCCCCGAAGAAGCGGCTTTCCACCAGCAGCGCCTGCCGGGGGCTCATGCGCGCCAGATCGTCCAGCGCGGTATCCAGCGCCAGCAGGTCCTCTCCGCAGGCGGCCTCGTCCAACGACTCGTCGAAGACCACCATGAAAATTCCATCGCCGCCGCCGCGTTTGTGGGCGTGCCGGCGGCGGGCTGCCTCAACCAGGAGTTGGCGCATGGCGCGCGCGGCGATCCGTTTGAAGTGCAGGCGGGAGGTGTGGGCCAAATGCGGCGAGTTCGCCAGCTTCAGCCAAGCTTCGTGAACCAGCGTGGTGGGGCTTAGGGTGGCGTTCGGGTCGCCGCGTTTCACGGTGGAGGCCAGGCGGCGCAGTTCCTCGTAGGTGAGGCTGAACAGATGGTCCAGGGCGCGCCTTTCCTCGGGAGTCGCGCTGAGCTCGCAGGGAGTGAATCCGTGTGCCGTTCCAGTATTTCGAAAGCGCATGACGGTTTTTGCGGCGCTTCTGCGCAATGCGTAGTAGGTCCACTGCCCTTGCAAATTTCGGAGTGGGTGGAGAGCGGCCTATCGGAATGCTATCACCCGCTGGGCCTGGCGGGCAAGTAATGGAAGTTCTAGGCCCTTAGGGGAATTATGCCATCTTCGCGGTTTTTATTGAAAACATGGGCGGCTTTGGCCGTCGTGCTGCTGTTCGCCGCCGGTACTTCGGTGGCGTCCGCGCAGACCTTCCAGACGGTGCCGGCGCTATCGTTCACTACCGTTGCAGGTGGCGCAAATCCGCTCCCGCAGGTGGTCGGCGTCGCCAGCACTGGGACAAATTTTACTTTCAGCGCCACCCCGTCCACCACCACCGGCGGCAATTGGCTGACGATCACCCCTTCGGGCGGAGAGTGCTGCAACACGCCCATAGGCATCACGGTTTTCGCAAGCTCGGCTTCCCTGACCGCCGCAACCTATACTGGGCAGATCCAATTCGCCTCCTATCCGAGTGGCGCCATCACCATGACGGTGCCCGTAACTCTGATTGTGGCGCCGGCGGGCGGGAAATTCTTCGGTGATGTGGCCGGCCAGGCAAGCTTTTCGATGGCGCCCGGCGGCGCGCCGCCATTCCAGACCATACAAATCGATAACGGGGGAACGGGCACCTTAAGCTGGAACGTGACCAAGAGCACCGCGGACGGCGGCAACTGGCTGGACGTTCCCGTGACGACTGGCACCGCGCCTTCGATGGTTAGCGTCGGCATCACTCCCGCGTCCTTACCAGGAGGCGGCTCGGCCGCCGGGACCTATGTCGGCCAGCTTTTGTTTACGGCTACCGGCAGCAGCGTCACCGTCCCGGTGAGCGTGACGGTGGGTAGCACTGTTTTCACCCAGGTGAATCCGATCGATTTCACCATGCCGCAGGGCGGGGGCGCACTGCCCCAGGTGTTGGGCATTGCGAGTCCGGGTTCGAACTTCACCTTCAGTACGGCGGTCTACACCGGAACTGGCGGTAACTGGCTGAGCATCTCCAACCTGGGCGGCGAGTGCTGCAACACGCCGTTCTCCCTCACTGTCAGCGTCAACGCCTCCACGCTAACCGCGGGAACGTATGGCGGCGAAATCGTCCTCCTGCAATATCCGCAGGATAACCTGGCCATGACCATCCCGGTAACCTTGACCGTGGCGGCGCCGGGCGCCACATTCTTCGACAGTATGCCCGGTGAACTGAGTTTCTTCCGCACTACGACCGAGACTCCGGCCGCGCAGGCCGTGCCCATCCGGAACGGTGGAACCGGCACGCTGAACTGGACCGCGTCGGCCAGCACGGCGGATGGCGGCAACTGGCTGATTCTGTCCCCTGCCAACGGGACCGCTCCCGATATCCTGACAGTCAGCATTATGACGTCGGCTCTGCCGAGTGGAGGTCTAAGTACGGGGACCTTCGACGGCCAAGTGTTGCTGCAAAGCGGGACTGATACGGTCACCATTCCGGTCAGTGTGGTGACTGGCCCCAACGTCTTCGGCCAGGTAAATCCGATCTCGTTCACAATTCCAGAGGGCGGCGAGGCTCTGCCGCAGGTGTTGGCAATCGCGAGCTTGGGCACGAGCTTCACCTTCAGTTCTTTTGTGTACACCGCGAATGGCGGCAACTGGCTGAGCATCTCTAACCCGGGCGGCGAGTGCTGCAACACGCCGTTTGGCATGACGGTAAGCGTCAACGCCGCCACGCTGACACCGGGGGTCTATTCCGGTGAAGTCGTGTTCAAGCAATATTCCCAGCAGGACATGGGAATGACGGTGCCGGTTACTTTGACCGTGGAGGCATCGGGCGCCGCCGCCTTTTTCGACAGCTTGCCAGGGCAAATGAGCTTTACCTTGACCCAGAACGCCGTCGCCCCGGCGCCCCAGGCGATCCAGATCAGAAACGCGGGCGCCGGCACCCTGCATTGGACGCTGTCGACAAGCACGGCGGATGGCGGCAAATGGTTGATCCCGTCCGCTACGAGCGGCACCGCGCCTGCCACTGTCGGCATGTCGATCAAACCGAGCCTGCTTCCCTCCAACGGATTGGCGGCTGGGACGTTCAACGGGCAAATCGTATTGCAGTCGACCACGGGCGACGAAGTGACGATTCCCGTCAGCGTCACAGTAGGGCCCAATGTCTTCGCGCAAGTCAATGCCATCAACTTCACTATGCCGCAGGGCGGCGGGAATCCGCTGCCGCAGATTCTGGCCCTATCGAGCACCGGCTCGAATTTCACGTTTAGCTCGACGGTTTATACCGCTACGGGCGGGGCCTGGTTGAGCATCTCCAACCCGGGCGGCGAGTGCTGCAACACGCCGTTTGTCATGACGGTCAGCGTCAACGCTTCCACGCTCACCGCGGGAACATATATGGGCGAGATTACATTCGTCCAATATTCACAGCAGGATCAGGCGATTACCGTACCGGTGACTCTGACCGTCGCAGCGCCAACCTCCGCCTTCTTCGACAACATGCCCGGGCAATTGAGCTTCTTTATCAAACCGGGCGCCACGGCTCCTTCGCAGAGCGTGCAGGTCCGCAACGGCGGTACTGGGACCTTGAGTTATACCGCGAAAGGGACTACCGCGGACGGCGGCGCATGGTTAACCGTATCCCCCGCCAGCGGAAAAGCGCCTTCTCCCGTGACTGTCACCGTAGTCACCAAGAACCTTCCCGGTCAGGGACTGACGCCCGCGACCTACAACGGGCAAGTGGTGTTTACGAGCGGGACCGACGTAGTTACCGTTCCCATCAGCGTCACGGTGGGACCGAACGTCTTCAGCCAACTGAATGGAATTAGTTTTGTCATGGCCGAAGGCGGCACGAACCCGCTGCCGCAGGTCTTGCCGGTGGTGAGCACCGGCACGAACTTGACTTTTAGCTCCTATGTGTACACCGGGACCGGCGGCGACTGGCTGAGCATCTCCAACCCGGGCGGCGAGTGCTGCAACACGCCGTTTGCCATGACAGTCAGTGTCAACGCTTCCACGCTCGCCGCGGGGACTTATACCGGCGAGGTCACGTTCGTGCAGTATTCGCAGAGAACCATGCTGATGACGGTGCCGGTGACTCTAACCGTGGTCCCGTGCGGATCGAACTTCGACAACGTGCAGGGCCAGGTGAGTTTCTCTTTTGCGCCGAGCAGCAGTAATCCACCGGCCCAGACCGTGCAGATCCGAGCCGCGGGATCCGGCGCGCTGAATTGGAGCCTGTCCACGATGACATCGGATGGCGGCGCCTGGCTGACCGCGTCATCGGCCACTGGAACAGCGCCATCTACCGTCACTATCCACGTGAAGACGGCGAACCTCCCGGGCGCGGGACTTACTTCGGGAACTTTCACCGGCGAACTGGTATTCAAGGCGGCCGGCGGCAGCGTTAGCATTCCGGTGAGTGTGCTGATAGGCGCGAATGTATTCAGCCAGGCCGCGACGCTGAACTTCAGCATGCCCTTGGGCGGCTCGAATCCAGCGCCGCAAGTATTCGCGGTATCCAGCACCGGCACCAATTTTACCTTTAGTGCGTCGTCGTTCACCGGGAACGGCGGGGCTTGGCTGAGTATCTCCCCCAAGGGCTCCGAGTGCTGCAATACACCCGATAATATTACCGCCACGGTGAGCGCCACCACGCTGCCCGCGGGGATCTACACGGGGCAAATCGACTTCGTCGAGTATTCCCAGCAAACGATGTCGCAGACCGTGCCTGTCATTCTCACAATCGGCGATCCGCACGTGCCGGCAACCATCGCCGCCACCAGCGGGACGCCGCAGAGCGCCACCGTCGCCAAGCCTTTCGCTAACCCGCTCGTGGCGACCGTTAAGGACTCATCGGGCGATCCTGTATCGGGGGTGCTGGTGACGTTCAACGCTCCCACCAGCGGGGCCAGCGGTACCTTTGCCTGTTCGGGAAACACGGCGATTACCAACAACGCAGGCGTGGCCACTTCGCAAGTGTTTACGGCCAACGACACGGCGGGCAAATACACGGTGACCGCGACGGGCGCTGCCCTTACCACCAACCCGGGCTTCGCGCTGACTAATAAATCGGGACCGCCGGCTTCGATTACGGCGAGCGCCGGGACGCCGCAGGCGGCAACCGTCAACACGGCCTTCGCCACGCAGTTGGCGGCTATCGTGAAGGACACTTTTGGCAATCCGGTGGCTGGTGCGACGGTGACCTTCACCGCGCCGGGCAGCGGCGCCAGCGGGACGTTCGCGGACGGCGTGAATACGGCTACCACTAACGCCGCGGGTGTGGCCACCGCGCCAGCGTTTACGGCCAACACCGTAGCGGGCGCATACACGGTGACCGCCAAGGTCGGGGCGTTCACGACCAGTCCGGGTTTTGATCTGACCAATGCGGCGGGAGCGCCCGCTGCGATCGCGGCCACCGCTGGAACACCGCAAACCGCCACTGTTAATACGGCGTTCGCCACGGCAATGGCTGCGACGGTGGCTGACAGCTTTGGCAACCCGGTATCCGGCGCGACGGTGACGTTCAATGCGCCGGGCAGCGGCGCCAGCGGGACCTTCGCGGGCGGCGTGAATACTGCCACTACCGACAGTCTGGGTGTGGCTACCGCGGCGGTTTTTACTGCCAACACCACGGCGGGCAGCTACGCCGTGACAGCCACGGCCGGGGCCGTGACTACCAGCCCCGGCTTTGCGCTCACTAATCAAGCCGGTGCGCCGGCGTCGATCGCGGCATCCGGCGGCACGCCCCAAACCGCGACGATCAATACCGCCTTTGCCAAGCGTTTGACGGCTACCGTGAAGGATTCCTTCGGTAACCCAGTGGCCGGGGCGACGGTTACGTTCAACGCTCCCACCAGCGGCGCCAGCGGAACTCTTGCCGGTGGCGTGAATACGGCTAAGACCAGCGCGGCGGGGGTGGCTACCGCGGCCGTTTTCACCGCCAACGGAACGGCGGGGAGCTACACGGTTACGGCGAAAGTGGGGGCGGTTACCACCAGTCCGGGATTTAAGCTGACTAACCAAGCGGCGAACTAAAGCTGGTGCAGAGCTGCCATCGCACGAACATCACATTCGTGCTATCCTGCTCTCGCGATGCACATTCCGGACGGCTACCTCAGCCCCTCAACGTGCGCGGCATTGGCCGCCGCCGCCGCGCCATTCTGGTATGTCGCGCTGCAGCGCGTGAAATCGGCTTTGCACACGCGGCTCATTCCGCTGATCTCGCTGTTCGCCGCGTTTTCGTTTGTCGTCATGATGTTCAATCTGCCGCTGCCCGGCGGCACTACCGGCCATGCGGTGGGCATGGGAGTGGCCGCCATCGTCCTCGGGCCATGGGCTTCCATCTTGGCTATCTCCATCGCTCTGACTATTCAGGCGGTGCTTTTCGGCGATGGCGGCATCACGGCGATCGGCGCGAACTGCTTCAACATGGCGATCGTGGGATCGTTGGTGGGTTATGCCACTTACCGGCTGATCGCCTGGCGGGCGGCGCTCAGTTCCGCGCGCCGCGTGGCGGCCGCCGGACTCGCCGGTTACACGGCCATCAACGTGGCGGCCCTGTGCGCGGCCATCGAGTTCGGCGTTCAGCCGCTGCTGTTTCGCGACGCTTCCGGAGCGCCGCTCTATGCGCCCTATCCGCTACGCATCGCGATTCCCGCCATGATGTTGGGACATCTGACCTTGGCGGGCCTCGCGGAACTGGTAATCTCGTCGGGCATGGTCGCCTATCTGCAGCGCACCGATCCGGAACTGCTGCGGCTGACCGCGCCGGACGCTCCGCCTTCGGGCGAACTGGTGCGGCCGGCGAACAATGGCATGCGGCTGCCCACGCCGCGCAAGTTGTGGCTGGGGCTGGCGGCGCTCCTGATACTGACCCCTCTAGGGATTTTGGCCGCCGGCAGCGCCTGGGGTGAATGGAGCGCGCGGGATTTCGCCGATCCGCAAGTGCGGCGGGAAATCGCCGCGGCGTCCCGCAACCTTGCGCCGCCGCCCGCCGCGCCGCGCGGCCTCGCGCGTCTCTCGTCGATCTGGACTGCGCCCCTCTCGCGTTACGCGCCGCCGTTCATTCGCAGCGCATCGTTCGGCTATCTGGTTTCCGCGATGGTGGGAGTGGGGCTCGTCATCATGCTGGCGCTGCTGTTCATTTGGCTGCTGGCGCTCGGTACGCCAGCCGCGGGACGCCGCCGCCGCAAGGGTTTCGTCGAAAAGACCGCCCGCGGTTTGCTCGCAGCGACCGGGCAAGCGGTGTTCGCCGAGGACATGGCGGCGGCATCCGGCTTTCTGCAGCGTCTGGATCCGCGCGTGAAATTGGCCGGCATCGGCGCGCTGATCGTGGCCGCCGTGGCCGTGCATCGACTCTGGGTGCTGGCGGGCATTCTGGCCCTCGGCGTGGTTCTGGCGCTGGTCTCCCACGTCCCCATCCGCCTGCTGACGGCGCGCGTCTGGCTGGCCGTGCTGGCATTCACCGGCGCGGTCGCGTTGCCCGCGATTTTTCTGACGCCCGGCGCCGCCATCTGGCGTGTTCCTCTGCTCGACTGGCCGGTGACGCAGCAGGGATTGCGCAGCGCCGGTTTCCTGATAATGCGCGGCGAAACAGCGGCTACCTTATCGATGCTGCTCATTCTCACGACGCATTGGACGCGCCTGCTGCGCGCGCTGCGTTACTTTCGCGCGCCCGTCGCGATCGTCGCCATTTTGGGGATGACTTATCGTTATATGTTCCTGTTCCTGGCCACCGCGCGCGATATGTTCGAATCGCGCGAGAGCCGCATCGTGGGTGTGCTCGAGCCGGCCGACCGCCGCCGCCTGGCTGCCGCCAGCGCGGGAGTGCTGCTCGGCAAGACGCTGCAGGTGAGCGGCGAGGTACACATGGCCATGATGGCGCGCGGGTTTCGCGGCGAGATTCGTCTGCTCGACGAATTGCAGATGCGCCCGAACGACTGGCTGCGGCTGACGGCTTTCGTGGGCGCGGCCACGTTGGCGGTATGGCTGGGACGATGACCGAACTAGCCTTCGACGTCCGCGACGTGTCTTACCGCTATAACCACGTGGCGGCTTTGAACTCGCTCTCGATGCAGGTGCGGCGCGGGGAACGCGTGGCGCTTTTGGGCGCCAACGGATCGGGCAAGTCCACGTTACTGCGCCTGCTCGCGGGGTTGTGTTTCCCCGAATCCGGCGAGATCTCGTTCTGCGGAGAAAGCCTCACCGAGCCGCGCCTCCAAGACGAGCAATTCTTCTTTGGCTTCCGCCGCCGCGTGGGGCTGGTCTTCCAGAATGCGGACGTGCAGTTGTTCAGCCCCAGCGTGTTCGACGAGCTGGCTTTCGGTCCGTTGCAACTCCGCTGGCCGGCGCGGCAGGTGCGGGAGCGCGTGGAAGAAGTGCTGCGGGCCATGGATATCGCGCATTTGCGGGATCGCGCGCCGCATCGGCTTTCCGGCGGCGAGAAGAAGCGCGTGGCGCTGGCGTCCGTGCTGGTGCTCGATCCGGAGGTGCTGCTGCTCGACGAGCCCAGCGGCGCGCTGGACCCCAGCAGCCAGGCGCGCATTGTGGATTTCCTGGTTTCATGCGGCAATGGCGCGAAGACCGTGATTATCGCCACGCACGATTTGGACACGCTGGAGGACATCGCCGACCGGTGCTGCATCTTCGCCAACGGGCGGGTGGTGGGCGAAGGCACGCCGCTCGAGATTCTGCACGACGTGGCGCTGCTGGAGCGCGCCCGGCTGATCCGGCCGCACGGGCACGTGCATGCGCAGGGGGAAGGTGGGGTGCAGCCGCACCCGCATGTGCATCGGGGCGAGGGGGACTGAGCCGCACGTCAGCAAGCGATCCTGTTGCGCGGTATGCCTAGGAAAGGGCCGATCATGAGTGGCAACGCCATTCCTTCGTACCTGGAGATCATCGATTTCATCGCTGGAGGCACTACGCCGCAAGCCGTGGCCGACTACCGCCCGTCCGCCGAGGCCCAACAGCGGGTTGCCGAACTGATCGCGTTGGAAAAGGAGGGCGCGCTGTCGCCCGAAGAGAAAGCGGAACTCGATCACTTCATGGATCTGGAGCACATCCTGCGGGTAGCCAAAGCGCGCGCCCGGCAGATCCTAGCCAGTGGCTCGTGAAGTAGACGACGCCGCTCGGCGTCTCGTGATCGAGCGCGCGCGTCGACGTTGCGAATACTGTCTGACGCATGAGGACAGCACGCGCTTTCATCGTCAGACTTGGAATCGATGTGGGACCTCGCCTTGATCCATGGTGAAGCCGAGATCGGCGACCACTTGCTCGAAGGAGACGCCGCCTTCGGGGTTTTGGCGGAAGTACTCGCGCGAGGCGGCAGTGGCGCGGCCGTCTTCGTCGGTCAGCGGTTCGTCGTCCGGCTCGACCATGACTTCGAGAAGCTGCAAGACCGCGGCTATCTGGTCCGCGCTGAGCCGTTCCAGTAGTTCGTGCGCGTGTTGTTTGGCCTCTACGTCCATATGGGTATCCTCGCAAAGGCGGTCATCCGGGGTCAAGCGGCTTACCGCGAGGGACTCACCGCTTATAGCCGATCATGCGCAGAAAATCGTGGCGGGCGCGCGCGTCGGCTTTGGTCTCCACGCCCTTGGGCGGAAATCCGTCGATCACACCCAGCACGCCGCGGCCTTGCGCCGTCTGGGCCACCACCACCTCCACCGGATTGGCGGTAGCGCAGAAAATCGAGCATACCTCGGGCACTTCCTTGATGCGGCCCAGCACGTTGATGGGATAGCCATTCAGCAGCGCGATCACGAAGGTGTGGCCGGCCGCGATGGCCGTGGCGTTGCGCGCCGCCAGCGCTTTCAAGGCGTCCTCGTTGCCGTCGACGCGCGTCAGGCAGGGGCCGGAAGCCTCGTTGAAGGCGATGCCGAACTTCAGGTTCGGCACGGTATTCACCAGCGCTTCATACAAGTCTTCGACCGACTTGATGAAGTGCGCTTGCCCCAAAATTACATTGCCGCCTTCGGGAATCTCCAGGCGAACCGTCGTCAGATCCATGGCCCCAGCATAACGCCGTGGCAGGCCGCCGTGAATCCGAGTCATATACTTGAAAGATGACGACGAGATCGCTGGGGGCGTTAGCAATGGCATTGGCATCGGCCGGCGGGATGCGCGCGGCAGCCGCATCGACCAATGACAGGTGCGAAGACCTGCTGCGGCAGGCCTTGGAGAACAAGAATCCGGATACGCGCAAGCAGGCCGTGGTGGCACTCAGCCTGGCCGCCACGCGCGACCCGGTATTCGCGCGCCTGGAAGGGGTGCTGCAAGATCAGGATGTCGAAGTGCGTCTTGCGGCCGTGGCGAGCCTGGCCGAGGTAAAGACCGATAGCGCGCGGGCGGCGCTGCGCAAGGCGCTCGAAGACGATGTGCCGGAGGTAAGCTTTGCGGCGGCCAAGGCGCTTTGGGCGATGCAGGATCCGGCGGGCGAACAAGCGCTGCTGGCCGTGCTCGGACGCCAGGCCAAGACCTCCTCGAACTATATTTCGAAGCAGAAGCGCGATGCGCTACGCATGCTGCACACGCCGCGCGTCCTGTTCCTGTTTGCCTTCCGCGAGGGCATGGGATTTGCGCCGGTGCCCGGTCTGGGACAAGGCATTGGCTCAATGGAGGCGCTGCTGACGGATCCCAGCGTCTCGGGCCGCGCGACGGCGGCGCTGCTGCTCGGCAAGGACAAGGGGCCGGCCACGCTGGACGCGTTGAAGGATGCGCTGCTCGATATGGATTGGTCGGTGCGCGCCGCAGCCGTGCATTCGCTGGCATTGCGCGACGATCCGGCGCTGAAGTGGAATCTGGAACCTATGTTGGACGACAATAAGACGCCGGTGCGGCTGCGCGCGGCGGCTGGCGTGTTGCGGCTCTCGGCTATTGAAGAGGAGCAGGACAAGAGGAAGGTCGATAAATAGACGTGGCGCACGCACTCGCGCGTGCCGTGTCCCGACGCATCGGGACACGCGCCGAAGGCGCCGCGTTGTCGGCATTGGATCGCCGGGCGAGAGCACCTTCGCCGACAGCGCGACCCCGAGCATCAGCGCGGCCACTCCCGCGAGCACCAGCGGCCGGCCCGGACCGGTCAGCAGCAAGCTGCGCAGCGCAGCGCCCACCACGATGCCGGCACCCGTCAGCAGCAGGCTGCCGCGCCAGTCCTAAGTGCCGGGGCAGCTTCGCGGCGACCGGGGCGATTTGGCCGGCAGCGCTTGGCCAGCCTACTGGACTGTAAAGGATACTGGCGAAGTGGCCGTTCCATTCGGCGTCGTGACGGTGATCGGACCGCTCACCGCGCCTGCCGGCACGGTGGCGAAAACATAGTTGGCACTGACGTTGCGAAACGCGGTTGCGGCCGAGCCATTGAAACCGACCGCTGTAGTGCCCAGCCTTCTCGCCCCAGATGGTCACCTGGGTTCCTACCGCACCGCTGGTGGGGATCGGCCCGTGGAGCTTCGGCAGCGGCTTGGGCAGGCCTAAGTCCCAGGTCCAGGCCGTGCCAAGCGCGACTGGACCACCGTTCATGGTCGTTCCGTAGAACTTGCCATCGCTTCCCTGGGTCAGCCAGCAGGGGCAGTTCCCGATCTCGGCGCCGTTGAGGATCTGAAGCTGTTCGTAGTTCCCGGAGGGGCTGATCCGATACAATGTGTTAACGCCGCCGAGTTGTATCTCTCCCTGTGTCACTCCGTACAGGTTCCCATCGGTGGCTTCGGTGAGGAACGTGGGGCTGCCGTTGCGGAAGTCCGTGTACTCGTGCAGCACCTTGTAATCGCCGTTCAGGGAGATCTCGAAGATAGCGCCGGCGCGCTGTGAACCGCCCAACGCGGCGGTGCCATACAACTTGCCGTTGGCCGCCTGGAGGAGGGTCTCCTGGAATGTCCCGGGGCCGTAGTGCTGCCGGCCATCCGGATAAGTCGCCACGATTGTCAGGTTGCCCTGCGGCGTCATCCGGTACACCATCGCCGAGGTGCTGTTCGCGGGATTGCCGGTGCCCAGCCCGGAGATCCCGTAGAAGTTTCCGTCGGATGCCAGGATTGGCAGGACGTACGGAATTCCCTCCTGGACGGAGAAGCTGTGCAGGACCGTCAGTGCCCCGTTCAGGGTCATGCGCACGAACATATTGCTGCCCAGGTATGTTGCCTCGGTGCCGTACAGGTTACCGTCCGGCTGTTGGACCGAGAGATCAGGGGGGGTGACGAGGGCCTTAGGGTAGGTCTGGAAGCTGCCGTCGACGCCAAGGCTGAAATTCACCTCCGGTCCCCCCTGTGCTCCATAGAGCCGCCCGTTCACGGCTTGAACGAGTGTCTGGATAGGGAACGCATTCGCGGGGAAAACATACGTGGAGTTAAGGGCACCCTGGCTGGTAAGAACAAATGCGCGCGGGCCCGAACTGGGCGATACGGCTATGCCGGCGAAGGTACCGGACGTGACCTCCACCAGTCGCCCAGGCTGGGTGAATCCCTGGCTGAAGTCATTTAACGAGGTAAGTTTACCCTTATTCGTGGAGGAGCCGGGCGCTGGCGATTGGCCCGGCGCCGCGCCCGCCGCAGTCAGAAGCAGGGCCAGTGGCAGCGCGCGCGCGGCCGCACTCGATGGCATGATCATGGGTGGTCTCCTTGCGCGCTACGGGTTCTGGTATTCGGGGAAGAAGACTTCCACGCCCTTGTCGTACGTCGGCACGTACACGCTGCCGTTGATTACGGTCGGCTGAGCGAATATCGATCCCAGAAAAGCTGGGCTGGACCATATCTCGTCGACGCTGAAGTTAGGCGTTCCGGTCTGGGGCGGGGCGGCTAGCAGGCTGTATGCCTTCAGCTTCGCCTGAAAGTCCCCCGGGTCCGTGTCCGGTTCCACGTACGGGACGGCCGTAGATTTAGTGGCAATGGCCCATAAGATGGCGTACGAGTTGGAAAGCGTGCAGTCAGTTCCGGTACAGGCGGCCGAGAGCACCATGCTTCCGCCCGGGAAGCCGGAGGGCTCAAGGCCGTCGTTCGAATACGTTACAGTGTTAGGCTGGCAGGAAAAGAGACCGCTATCCCAGTAGCACCAGTCCAGGTCCTCGCCGCGAGGCCACACGAACAACCAGGAATTCCAGTACACCGGGCTGCTGATGGAGTCGCATGGGCCGCCGCCCGTCCCATCGTTGCAGGTGGTGCCAGGGGCGGTGAGCGATCCTTCGAACTTGCAGCCCGTGCAGTCGGAGGTGCTGTAGCCGGGAAGGCTGCCGGGATTCAACACATAGCCTCTGCCGGTCTTGTCGAACGCGACAAGCTCGCTAGTACCACCGGTTAGCGTGTCGGTCACCACGACGCCTGAGTTACCCATATCCTGGTCGTTGTTATTTAACGTCGCGTAATTTCTAGGCGTGTAGAACTCGATGGGACTGCACTGACTCGGGGAACTTGTGGTGGTGCAGGTTGTGCCCTGGAGGAACGAAACCACCGAACTTCCCCAGCCGGGGAGCGACCCGCCCGCCAGTACGCCCCCGTTGCCGGTGCCGACCACCACGTAAGTGGATTCACCAGACGTATAGATGGCCGGACCCTTGCCCGACATCCATATGCCTCCGCCTAGGCCACATAGATTGGTGATGTTGGCGTTGTTGTTGCTGGGGACGTTGCTGCATGACGTCGTGGTGTTGGTCGAGTCATAGTTGGGCGTGGAGGCGAACGCGAAGGTGGCAGTGGTATCCAAGGTGTCCTGTACGCGGTACCCGATAAGCCAGCCGTGGTATGGCCAAGAGTAGTCAGTCTCGCTTGAGCCCGTCCCTCCCCCCACTGCGAATGCGATAAAGAGTTCGCCATTGTTGGCGAGCAATAGGGCCGCGCGCTGGAGCTGGTATGCGGCGTTGAAGCCCAGGGTGCAGTTCACCGTGCAGCCGGTGGTCGCGCCCGCGGCCCCGCCAGCCGAGGGCACATAAACGCCGTTGCCCACATCAATGGGCGTAAACGAATCGCTGCCGTCCGCAAGGCTTAGCCCGTGCAGGTACCAATGGTGGATGTGGTCGGCCGTGCTTTCGCAGCCGCCTACGACATAGAGGACCTGGCCGGTCGAGTAAATGAGGGGCGTCGACAGCACGCCGGCGGTGGGGAGCGACTGGCCGGGGTTCGGTATCGGCTCTCCCGCCCCACCGCTATTGCAGTCTCCGGTCGTCCCCAGGTCGGTGATCAGGTTTCTTGTCCAATACGAGTAGCCCACGGCCGCGTTGCACGGGTTTCCGCTAACCTGCTCCGAGGCATCGTAGGCGAAGATCTGGTCGTTCAGGGTGGTGACGATTACCAAGTTGGCCTTGCCGCCCTCGGCCCCGGTAACGGTAGCCTGGTAAAAATAGAGCGGCTGCGTGTAGACCGGGTTGAAAACGCCGCTCGGGCAGCAGGCGGCGGTGGTATTGTCGGTTGAGCAGGCGCTAGGGTTGGTGGGCACAAGGAACTGGATTTGCTCGGGCATGTTGCCTGTCACCACATTCGCAGGCGTCAGGCAGTTCTCCTGCACGTTGGCTCCTGTGCGTTGGTTGCTGTATTGGGATGTAAGCACGTTGACACTAGCCGCAGTGCACGTGTAAAGGGTTTGCGCGAAGCCGCCCGTGGACGCCAACAACGCGAGTCCCGCGAATATCGGGGGGGGGGGCAAGTTGAACAGTTCGCATATCGTCTCCTCTATATAGGCCAGTATTGCGCCATTCTCAGATTTCGATAGGTCCCAGGTTGCTGCGTTGCCGCAGGTTGATTAAGTATGCGCCAGGGCGCTCATCTTGTCAAGGTCCAAAATAGGAGCAATTTCGGCACGATTCGGGCGGGCGTGGGAGAATAGTGATAAAATGCCCCAGCCATGGAAAATCGCGGGTTCCTCAAGGATGTCACGTGATTCAGGACTACCTTGGCCGCCTGCTTCTGTATCCGCCGAATTCGGAACACAAAAATGAAGCGCTCGGCGGTGGCATTTGCGGGAGGAATCAACTCGGATTATTTGCCTGTTTCTCGGTTCGCCGTGCATCGCCGGCGTTGCAAGGCGGCCCCCGGGCACGGACCAATGAATGTTTTGATCTCGTCTCGGCACGGCCAGCAACACCTGCTCGCCCGCCGAATCTCACTCCTCCCGCAACGCCACCGCCGGGTCGATGCGCGCGGCCCGCCACGCCGGTACGGCGCCGGCCGCCAGCGCGATCCCGAGCATCAGCGCGGCCACTCCCGCCAGCACCAGCGGTCGGCCAGGACCGGTGAGCAGGAAGCTGCGCAGCAGCCGCACGCCCAAGACCGAAGTCACCGATCCCACGACAATGCCGGCGCTGGTCAGCAGCAGGCTGCGGCGCACCACCAGTCCGACGACGTCGCCGGGCGCCGCGCCCAGCGCCATGCGCACGCCCACTTCACGGCGGCGCTGGGTCACAAGCTGCGACAGCACGCCGTACAGCCCGATGGCGGCCATCAGCAGCGCCAGCACGGCGAACATGCCCAGCAGCGCCGCGCGGAATCCGGGCTTCGAAAACGCCTGCTCGTTCAGGAACTGCCGCAGGCCGGTGACTTCGGAAAGCGGCAGCGTGGGATCGATCTGGGCCACGGTGCGCCGCAGCGCCGCCACTAGCGTATCGAGCGGCCGGTCGTCCGCGCCCAGCCAGCGCCCGCCCGCGCGCATCATCACCGCCAGATTTCGTCCGCCGTTCGGCTCGCCCTGCGGAAACGGCACGTAAACGTGCGGCTGCACCTTCCAGTGCATTTCATCGAAAGGGTTGGTCTCCTTGATATTGCCGGTCAGGCCGACCACCGTTCGCCAGGGCGAGTCGCTGCCCAATTCGCCCAGCCGGATGGGCTTGCCCAGAGGGTCCTGGCCGGCGAAATAGCGGCGCGCGAATTCGCGATCCACGATGGCCACGGGTTCGCTTTGTGCGGTATCGAGCGGACCAAACTCGCGCCCGGCGGCGAGCGGCAGACCGGTCACGCGGAAGTATTCCGGAAAAACGAGGGCGCGTTCGATGAAGGCGGTCTCGCGCGCCGCGCGGCCGCCGGCGGCCTCCGCATGCGTCAGCTTGCCCGATCGCACGGTGGCTTCGAGCGTGGGCATGGAATCCAGCGATTGCGCCAGACGGCTGCAAAACCGCAGCCGGTCGGGCAGCGTGGGATAAGCGGCCTTGGGCAAATCGAGGCGGGCAAGGACCAAGCCTTCCGTGCGGTATCCGAGCGGCTCGGCGCGCAATCGGAAAAGACTCTCGATCAGCAGCGCCGCGCCGGTCAGCAAGGTCAACGATAGGGCCACCTCGACGATCACCAGCAGGCTGCGGGAGCGTTGCTCGGCGCGTCCGGCCGAACCGCCGCGCCCGCCCTGCTTTAATAAATCGTGCAGCCGGAAGCGGGATGCCTGCAGGGCGGGCAGCAGTCCGGAGAGGACCGCCGTCAATACGGCCAGACCCGCGGCGAAGGCCAGCGCGCGCCAATCGAGCGAAACGCTTTCCGCGGCAACCCCGATGGGCAGTTCCACAGGCTGCACGGCGAGGAAGAACCGCAGCCCGGCATACGCCAGCAGCACGCCCGCCGCCGCTCCCAGCGCGCAGAGCAGCAGATTCTCCGTCAGGATCTGGCGGATGAGGCGCCCGCGTCCCGCGCCCATCGCGGTGCGGATGGCGATTTCGCGGCGGCGCTCCAGCGCGCGGCCCGCCAGCAGGTTGGCCACGTTGGCGCACGCGATCAGCAGCACGAAGGCGACGGCGGCGAAGAGCAGCAGCAATCCGGAGCGCAGTCCCCTGCCCGCCAACCAAGTGAACTCTTCCTGCAAGCCGCGCACCATTGCGCCTGCGTGCAGGATCTCGTCCGGGTCGGTCCGTTCGAGCGCGGCGCGCAGAGCGGCGATCTCGGCTTCGGCGGAGGCCAGCGAGACGCGCGGGCGCAGCCGGCCCACCACGCCCATCCCATGGAATTTCGCGCTGGCCTGGCGGGCCACATCGGCGGGGGTGAGCAACGTCCAAAACAGTACTTGGCGGGGATAGAATTCGAAACCGCGCGGCATGATGCCGAGCACGGTGTAAGCCCTGCCGTCGAGCGTCAGCGCTTGTCCCACGGCGCCCGCCGCGCCGCCGAAAAGCGCTTTCCATCCGGCATCGCCGAGGACCACGGCGGGCGCTCCATTCAGGTCGCCCGGGCCAAACGTGCGGCCCTGCGCGGCGGGCACACCGAGGGTTTCAAAGAAGCGCGGCGTGACGGTCTCGCCCAGCGCGCGGCGCGGGTCGCCGCGGCCCGTAAGCGTGTATTCGACCCACTGCCATCCGGCGATGCCATCAAAAGAGCGGCTCTGGCGGTCGAAGACTTCCACATCGCGATAGCACGCGAACACTTTGGGATCCCAGTTGTGGGTGGTCTCCCAGATGGCGGCCAGCCGCGCCGGATCGCGGAAAGGCAGCGGGCGCAGCAGGATTCTATCCACCAGGCTGAAGACCAGTGCATTGGCGCCGATTCCCAGAGCCATCAGCAGAATGGCGACGGTGGCGAAGCCGGGATTTTGGCGCAGCGCGCGGGCGGCGTAACCAAGATCGGCAATGGTTTCGCGCATGGGATTTGGTCCAAGATATCATAAGCGGCTGACATCTTCGGTAAGTACGGTTCCGAACACCTCAGAAACGGGTGCCCGCTGTACAATGGTCCGCATGAGAACGATAGTTCTAGCAGTACTCAATCTATGCCTCTCGGCCGCTGCCTTCGCCCAAGCTGGCACCTGCGCCGGCATGAGCCTGGGTCCGCTGGCTTCCTTGAACGGGTTCGTGCCGTTCCCGTCCAATAACCTGTGGAACACGGACATCTCGAATGCGCCTGTGGATCCGAATTCCGCGAACTATATCAACTATATCGGCGCGACTGTGACCCTGCACCCGGACTTCGGGAGAGGCAAATACGATGGCAGTTACATGGGCATTCCGTATCAGATCGAAGCCGGCACGCAGCCGTCGGTCCCGGTCAAGATCACCGGGTATGCCGGCCAAAGCGATCCCGGCCCGATGCCCATCCCTGTTGATGCGCTGATCGAGGGGTACCCGAAATCGGGCACCGGCGACCGTCACGTGCTGGTCCTGGACAGCGGCGGTTGCTGGCTTTACGAGCTATACCATGCCCGGATAAACAACGGCGCGTGGTCGGCCGGGTCGACGGCCATTTGGGACATGACCATCAACGAGCAGCGTCCCTACACGTGGACCTCGGCCGACGCAGCCGGTTTGCCTATCTTCGTCGGCCTGGTGCGCTACGACGAAGTGGCCGCCGGCGCAATTAATCATGCCGTGCGGTTCACCGTACCCACCACGCAAGTGGCTTTCACGCCGCCGGCGTCGCACTGGGCGTCCAACACGACCGATCCGAATGCGCCGCCGATGGGCATGCGGATGCGATTGAAGGCCAGCTTCGATATATCGGGATTTTCGCCGCACAATCAGGTAATTCTGACGGCGCTGCAGCATTACGGCATGATCCTGGCAGACAACGGCAGCGCCATCTACATCACCGGCATGCCCGACGACAATTGGAGCAACAACGACCTGGACGCCCTCAAGAGCATCACAGCCTCGAGTTTCGAGGTGATCTCGACGGACCCGTTGTACACGCCCGCGAACGTGCCGACGGGGCCATCGCCCGAGGTGGCGAGCTTCACCGCCAATCCGACGACGGTAAGCGCGGGCCAGCCGGTGACATTGATGTGGAACGTGAGCGGGTCGATCTACAATATCGTGAGCCCGCAAGTGGGGCCGGTGCGGGGAAGCAGCGTGATCGTGAATCCTACGGCGACCACGACTTATGAGCTTTATGCGACCAATCAGTATGGGAGGAAGGTCGCGAAGGTGACGGTGACGGTGCAGTAGGAGGGGTTGAATAAAATCGAGCAGACGAACCGATTTCAGGGAATCCGCTTGAACTATTCCTTTGTTTACAGATTCTTGCGGGTTCTACCTAAAGTATCCGATTCGATCAAGAGGGGCCTCGCCGGCAACGAGAGAGCCGTTGCGGACGGCTTGATATTCGGTTTTCAAATAGCGAGGGCGACAGAGCCTTACGTGAGGATGGCCCGAACGTTTGAAGTAGGCCTTGAACCTACATTCAGGGAAAACGCTGACGGCAATGGATTTCCGAGGCAATGAACCGGCAGGCTGTCCGGCAGGGCGCGAAACGGCCGAGCGCGGCGACCCTTGCTTCCCGATCTGAGGATAGCACGGCCGCGGACGGAAGTCGGGGCGCTATCGGCGTTGGCCGTTTGTTTTCAACGGCGCGCGTTCCGCGGCGATGCGTGACCCATAGAGGGTCAGGTGTCCCGCACCACGCGAAACCCGATGTGACACGTGGAAGTATCCGGCGCGGTGCCCGTACGGGCGGCATTGCGGTAACGCCAGCAGTAGGATTCGTGGCAGAGATACGAGCCGCCCTTCATCACGCGAGTGGCCCCCGATGGCGGCCCGGCCGGATCGACACGCGTAGCCTGTACGTGCCAGAGCGGGTCGAACCCATCCGCGCACCATTCCCAAACGTTGCCTACGGCGTTGCACAGTCCGAAACCGTTGGGCGGGAAGCTATCAGCCGGCGCGGCTGCCGTGAAACCGTCTTCGCCCAGATCGGTATCCGGAAAAACTCCCTGCCAGATATTGCACATGTGGCGGCCCTCGGGCGTGAGTTCGTCGCCCCAAGGGTAGATGCGCTGGTCGAGTCCGCCGCGCGCGGCGTATTCCCACTCGGTTTCGGTGGAAAGGCGGTAGCCGGCCCATGCGCAGTGCGCCTGCGCGTCGTTCCACGAGATATGCGCGACCGGGTGGTGCGGACGGCTGACGATGGAGGTGTCGGGGCCTTCGGGGTGGGACCAGTCCGCGCCATCCACGCGCACCCACCAGGGCGTGCCGGGCATGGCGTACTCCGCGGCATCCTGGCCGCGCATGGCGCAGCCCCACTCAACCAGGTGGTTGCGAAAGACGAACGACCAGCCGAAGCGCTCGGCCTCGGTGCGATAGCCGGACTTCCGCGCGAATTCCGCGAACTGCTCGTTGGTGACTGCAAACCGGGAGATGTAGAAGGGGGACACGGTCACTTCGCGGACCGGCCCTTCGCCATCAGTGGGGAAGGCTTCGGGCGATTCACTGCCTGCTCCTCGGTTTGTTCGTGATTTACGTGCTTGACGATGTGCGCGGCGTGGAACAGCTCCGGATTGCGGAAGTTTTCGCGATTGGCATGGTAGAAGGCTTCGACTTGCGCGGCGGCGGGCTTGGCGGCGCCGGCGGCCAGCTCGCGCGTAGTGCGCTGGATGCGGATGTGCTTCTCGGCCCACTGGCGTACGGCGGTGTCGTCGAATGCGGTGCGGCAGTTGGCGCCGGACTTCATCTGCTGAACTTCGCGCTCGATTAGCTGGGAATCGACGGGCCTCGGGTCTTGAGCGGCGGCCTGCTCGACGAGGATGCGACCGATGGCGGAATTCTCCGCAGCGGCCCGTATCTGCTTGACCCGCGCTGCCTCGCCGGGGATACCCTGCCAGCGTGGATCGCGGCCGATGCGCTCGCCTTCCTCGCGAATCAATGCTTCTGGCACGGCCTGTCCATTCACGATGTAGGGCATATTACTGGGGAGCCTTTGCGGTATTGACGAGCACATAGACTCCGCTGACACTATCGGGCTCAACGATATCCGGCACCCCGGCCGAGCGCGGCTGGCCGTGTAGGTTGAGCGCGAACAGATCGGTCGGGTAGGGTCCCGTGCCGAGATAGAAAGGCGCGGCGAAAGTGCCATCGCCGTTGCCCAGGAAAATGGCGACACTGCCCTGTTCGTCGTAGGCGATGTCGGGGATACCATCGCCGTTAAGGTCGGCCACGGCAATGGTACCGGGGCCAATGGGGCCGGATAGGATCTGTCCCTGGGTGAAGCCGCCCTGTCCGTCTCCTAAGTAGACCAGGACGCCGCCATAGACCTCCGGGACGATCGCATCCAGGTTGCCATCGCCGTTCAAGTCCGCGAGCAGTATCCCGCCGGGCGCCTCGTACTCGCCCGTTTCAAAGGTGGTTTCGGTGAAGCCGCCAGAGCGATCATTGAGCAGGACGTAGATGGTGTTCAAGGAGTAGCACGAGATAACCACATCCGGCCAGCCGTCGTTGTTGACGTCCCCGGAGGCGATGAAGGTGAACCCGCAATACGGGAAATCCTGGATTAACGGCGTGGGGCTTTGAAAGGTCCCATCGCCGTTGCCCAGAGCCCAGACGTTCCCCGCGGTGGCGAAGTCCAGGTGGCCGTCACGATTAAAGTCGGCCAGGGCAAGATAGTAGTTGCCAGTCGGAACCGGTGTGGTGCTTTTCAAAGTAAACGTGCCGTCGCCGTTGCCGAGATAGGCTGCCACTGCGCCGTCCGTGGCAGGCGGCGGGTAGGAGATCGGAACTACCAAGTCAGGAATGCCGTCCCCATTCAGATCGCCACTGACGGGGCAGCCAGGGTATGTCACCGGGAAGGTCGGCCCCAGCGTGAAGGGCGCTTCAGCTTTCCCGGTGCCCAGCAGGACCGCGACCGTCTGATCGCTTCCGCTGATCAGGGCGAGGTCAGGCTTGCCATCGCCGTTGTAGTCGGCGGCCGCGCCGCAGCCTGCCCCACCGGAGACCGGGGTCGGGACGCCGTCCTCATACGTCCCATTGCCTTGGTTCAGCAGCACCGAGACCACGCTTGCCGCGCCCTGCACTACCAGATCCATGAGGCCGTTGCGGCGCAGATCGGCCGCAACCATGTTGTAGACGCCGCCCCCGTCCGCTCCGGATTGGATCGGGTAGTATACGGGCGCCCCAAACGTTCCGCCCCCTTTGCCGAACTCCACGTATGCGGCTGCGTTCACGAGATCGGGGATTCGGTCGCCGTTTACATCGGCGAGCGCCGCGAGCCGCGGTCCGGGAAGGTATACGTGAGTGGGTCCGGCGAAGCCCCCCAACCCGTCGCCGAAGAAGATGGAGGCGTAGTCCGAGCGGCCGGCTTGGACCAAAATATCCGGGTGGCCGTCCCCGTTGACATCGCCGACGAGGATCTGGAATGGGGCTAGATTCGTGTCGAAGATTTTTGGCGCTTGAAAGGTTCCGTCTCCATTGCCGAGGAGCACTGCGAAGCCGTGGCGCCGGGCCACCACCACGTCGAGCTTGCCGTCGCCGTTTAGGTCGCCAGTCGCGAGGACCCGAATGGCGCCGCGCACGTGGCTCAAGGGCGTGAGGACGCCGGGCTTGAATTTCCCGCCACCCGTGCCTATGAACATCCAGAGGCCCTTGTCGCCGACTGTGGCGGCATCGGGGATGCCGTCGCCATTGAAGTCTCCGATGACGACGCGGTAGAGTCCCTTGTCGTCGCCCGCTCGGTAGTAGACCGGCTGCTGAAACGTCCCGTCGCCATTTCCCAGGCAGACCCCAATTCCCTCGGGCGGCGTTTTGACTTGCCATCCGCCGACGAGCACCAAGTCCACCTTGCCATCGCCGCTTACGTCTGCGGCGGCAAAAGAGGTGCCGTTAATCATCGTGAGGGTCGATGAGGGCCCTCGGGTGAAGGTACCGTCACCGTTTCCGAACAGGACACTGGCATCGCCGCCGTCGCCGGCAATGATATCGGGAACACCGTCGCCGTTGGTGTCCGCCACAGCGACGGCGAGCGTCGACGGCACCGGATAATCGCGGCGGGCGTAAAACCCGGGCCGTACTGGTGCAGCGAAGCCTACGAGTGCCGGCCATGCGGCGAGCGCCGCACCCAAGCCCATCAAATGAAGCCGCGCGGATCGCGCCGCCCGCATTACTAACAGCTCCCCGCCACAGGCACGGTTTGAGCGTAGGACAAGAAGTTCCCTAACGCGGTGCCGGACCAAGCGGTGGTGTTGTACGCATTTTGTATGTAAGACTGGCTCGGGATCGCGTAAAGTTCCGCTGAGACGACGGCGCCGAAGGCACTGTTATAAGCCGATGCTTCGGTTTCCCAGGCAGGCGTGCCGCCGTTGTTATAAAAAGCCTGATTGCCGACTTCCTGGGGATTCGGCGACAGGCTTCCATTTGGCGAGTAGTAGTAGAATTCAAACTCCTGCGCGGGCGTCGCCGGCGTGCCTGTCAGAAGCGGCTGGGTCTGGGCCGGATTGGGTGGGTCGTCCCCCTGCCGGGCAGGGCTGGGCCAGTAGCTGTAGATACCGAGTTTACCGCCCCCGTAGGGCGGTGCCTGGTTCGCATTCACCGAAATGTCCACCGTGCGGAAGGCTATGGCGTGGCTAGGCGCGGGCGTCCCGGGTGTAGGACAATTTTTGGTGCCTGGAATGATCGCGGAGAGATCCTCGTCGCAGGTATGCAGGACGTAAGGCTGCATCGTTTGGCCATTGACGGGGCTGGCGAGCGGGATGTTCGACAGCCGGCGCTGCTGCGGCGCCGTGCTGAATATGAAATCGTGTATGGCCTCCCGCCCTGCCAGGTAGTTGACCAGATCGTTCGGATTGTTGCGCCAGGTGTCGTTGCCGAGGACGAGCCAGTAAAGGAAAGGCAGGATGTCTACGGTCGAGCAGAGATATGGAACAGGCACCGTCCCTGGAAGCTGGCCGACGAGCCGGATGTAGAGCGGTACGTTCATGACTTCGTCGTAGAGCCCGCCGCCCTTGCGGTGCATATTGTGGGAGCCGCCGTAGTCGCCGTGATCGGAGAAGAATATGATCGCGGTGTTGTCGGCGAAGTCACTTTCCTGGAGCGCCAGCAGGACCCGCCCGACCTGATCGTCCACGCATGATTGCATCCAAAGATAGTAGTTGAGGAACGTAAGCCAGCCGTTGGTGGTCTTGATGGAACCGTCGGCCTGGTCCGTCGTATTCTGGAAATACCATTGCTCTGTGGGCTTTCCGTACTGCTGAGTAGGGCTGCCGACCCCGTAGCTATAGAAGTTGCCGTATTCGTACGTCTTCGGATCGTTCGAGTTGTTCCACGGGGTTCCACCGCTTGGCAACGGGCCCGTTGGCGCCGTTGTGTAGGCGTCCAGAAGGGCGGGGAGGTACTCATCCGAGTTCTGGACCGTCCCGTTGCCACCGGTCGGCGGAATCTCGTATCCGGCCAGCGGCGGATTGGACGGTGCTCCGAAGTCCGTACTGGGCGGGGGAGGGGTTAGGCCGTACGCGTACGGAAAGTGGGATATGTCGTGAGGGTTTACGAAGCTGACGGCGGCGAACCACGGCGTGGTGGGGAACTGTTGTTTCGCGTGGGCGACCCAAAGACCGAAGGCGTCCGCGATTCCGCCATCGTCGAGCAGGTCGTCCGGGGTCGACCCACCCGGATAGGAGGTGCCCGTTCCTGGCGGCGTTCCCGTGAGAA
>Ga0302326_10003446_pt1 | contig 37227 bp, 37 predicted proteins | sample Palsa_T0_3_FD_202264 | JGI IMG/M metagenome (GOLD analysis project Ga0302326, IMG submission 202264) | Peat permafrost microbial communities from Stordalen Mire near Abisko, Sweden - Palsa_T0_3 | ecosystem: Environmental > Terrestrial > Soil > Palsa > Peat permafrost | place: Sweden: Abisko... | reverse complement strand
GTGGTCATTGAAGACGCAGAGGCCATCGACAAATCTTATCCGGATTTTTATGAGGACCTCCGGGTGTTGGGGGGAAACGTGGAAATTTCGTGAACCGCGGGGACGCGGGGATACTGCCAATGTTGGAGGGAAGTTTAAATATAGAGTTATGAATACTTTCGGCCGCCTTTTCCGGGTGCATATATTCGGCGAGTCCCATGGGGAGAGCGTAGGCGTCAATATCGACGGCTGTCCGGCGGGGATGGCGTTGCCGGTGGAGGATTTCCTGCCAGATCTGGAAAGGCGCAAGGGTGGGATGCAAAAGGGTACGACTCCCAGAAAGGAGGATGACCTGCCGATCTTTAAGAGCGGTCTTTTCAATAAAATCAGCACGGGCTCGCCCATCACCATACTTTTTGAAAATAACAATACCCGTTCGGGAGATTACGAGAAGCAGCGGGCGGTGCCGCGGCCCGGGCATGCGGACTTCGTGGCGCACTCAAAGTTTGGAGGTTTTGAGGACTATCGCGGCGGCGGCCCTTTTTCGGCGCGACTGACGGTCGGGCTGGTGGCGGCTGGTGTGATAGCCAAGAAACTGTTGAAAGGTATCGGCGGGGCCGCGGCTGCCTCCTCGGGCGGCGGCGCGCATATCAGTTCCTCTATCCTGGAGATCGGCGGCGAAAAAGACCTAGAGAAGGGGCTTCAGAAGGCCATAGACGCCAAGGATTCCATTGGCGGGATCATCGAATGCCGGGTCAGCGGTCTGCCGATCGGGCTGGGTGAGCCGTTCTGGGATTCGGTCGAGTCTTTGATCGCGCATGCGATATTTGCCATACCGGCGGTCCGTGGTGTCGAATTCGGTACCGGCTTTGCCGCCGCCAGGATGTTTGGAAGCGAGCATAATGACGCCATCGACGATATGCAGGGCCGTACCCGGACCAATCATGCGGGCGGGGTAGTAGGGGGCATTACCAATGGGAATGAGCTGGTATTCCGGCTGGCGATAAAGCCAACCAGTTCTACGCCTAAGGAACAACAGACCCTGAACTGGGACACGGGCCAGCAGGAGACCTTTTCGGTAAAGGGGAGACACGATCTGTGCGTAGCATTGAGGGCGCCGGTCATCGTAGAGGCGGTGACGGCGATCGTGCTGGCGGACCTTGCGCTGCTGGAGCAGCGGGTGCCGCGGATAAGCCGAACTGGGCTTTGAACGCTGAATAAATTTTTATTATATTGAGGCATATATGAACTACCGAAAGCGAGGCGCTACATTGCTTTTCCCGATCTTGTTGTTGCTAACCCTGATGGCCTGTCATGATCAACCCCGTAAAGAAGCCAAGGATGAGGTAAAAACACCCGCCCAGGTGCAAGCACTCGTGGGTTCCGATCTGAAGTCGATGCTCCAGTATGCATCGGACAACAAGGACAAATTGAACGATTCCATTGTTCTGGTTTACCGCAAGTTGGAGGACACGCTCTACGACAGTAACGGTTACAAGCCGCTCTGGAGCGATAAGGAGCATTGGTTGCCTGCCGGGGACAGTTTGCTTGCTTTTATCGGCAATAGCAAGATGTATGGTCTTTTTCCGTCCGATTATCATTATACAGCCCTTTCTTTTATTCAGCGCGTCATCGACGAGGATACGATGGCGAGGAAGAATCCCACGCTTTGGACGAGGGCCGACCTGATGCTGACGGATGCTTTTTTCAGCATCGTCAAAGATCTTAAACAGGGGCGGCTTGACTACGATAGCGTCACCCTGCGAAAGGACAGCGTGCTGCCGGACAGTCTGTTCTACCAGACCCTGGCCGCGGCCAGGCAATCCGGTCATATCGTGGGGGTGTTGGACAGTCTGCAACCGCGCCATCCGGGTTATGATTCGCTGAAGGCCTATGTGCAGGATTTCCTTGCCACTGCGCACTTCCGATATCTGACCTGGCTGGAGTATCCCAATAAGGATTCCGCGGCCTTTTATACAGCGCTTACCGATCGACTGAAGGAAGTAGGCTATCTGGATTCCGGTGTGACGCATCCCGATACGGCTCAACTGGCCGGGGCTATCCGGAATTATCAGCAGACCAATAAACTGAAAGTGACGGGAAAGGTGACACAGGAGATGGTGGCCCTGATGAATAGTTCCGACTGGGAGAAATTCAAGCGGATCGCCATCAACCTGGACAGGTATAAACTGCTGCCTGATACTTTGCCCAAGACGTTTGTATGGGTTGACCTGCCCGCGTTCAGTTTGCAGGTGGTCGATTCTGACAGGGTAGTGATGGAGTCGAAGGTCATCGTAGGAGCGCCCAAGACGAGGACCCCGCTGCTGACCAGCGAAATCTCCAATTTTGTGACCTATCCGCAATGGACGGTCCCGGTGAGCATTATCATGAAGGAGATGCTGCCGGCGATCAAGAAGAATATAGACTACCTGCGTAAGGAGAACCTGATGATTGTCGATGACAATGATAGTGTCCGGGACCCTTCGACGATCAATTGGCGGCGGCTGAACAAGAACAATTTCCCCTACCAGATAAAACAGCGTCAGGGGGATGACAATTCCCTGGGGGTCATGAAATTTAACTTCAAAAATAAGTATGACGTATACTTACACGATACCAATGTGCGTTGGATGTTTGACAAGACGTTCCGGGCGTTGAGCCATGGTTGCGTTCGGGTGCAGCAGTGGCGGAAATTGTCGGATTTTCTGATCCGGAAGGATACGATGAAATATCATCCCGATACGCTCAGGGCCTGGATCCGGCGGCAGGAGAAGCACACGGTGTATGGTTTTGCCAGGGTGCCGATCTTTATCCGCTACTATACTGTTGAGGGAAAGAAGGGTAAGATCGTTTTTCATGACGATATTTACGGTGAGGACAAGGAGTTGAGGAACCGGTATTTTGCAAATAAGCCTATCTATTGATATTTGTAAGCCGATTTATTGTATTGCGAATGGTTGACTTGCCATTGGTCGCATTATTCGCGGTGTCGCTACAGGCCACCGGCCAGCGGCTGGCGCCGGCTAAAGGACCAGTTAAAGTACAGTATGGCACTGCCAGTTTTTACTCCAATAAATTTGAGGGCCGGAAGACGTATACCGATGAGATCTTTACGCAGGACAGTTTGACCGGCGCCAGCAATACGCTACCCATGCATGTCTGGGTCAAGGTGACCAATCTCCGGAACAACAGAATGGTTTTTGTGCGGATCAATGACAAAATGCATCCCCGCAACAAAAGGATCATCGATCTGAGTCATGCGGCTGCGGTGAAGCTTGGTTATGCCGGCCGGGGGCTCACGCGGGTAAGGATCGACGTGATAGGTAGAAAAAAGCCGCCGGAGGCCGAGGATGAGACGGCGGACCGGCGGCAAGGGCAGGATTAATGCTTCATTTTTTTAAAAACACTGATCATACCGTCTGTGGAAACACAGAGCAGATAAGTCGCTTTTGGCCCGATCATCGTAACATAGTAAGAGACACCGGCGTTGGCGTCATTGTATTCGATGGCTTCTCTCTCTATGAAGCCGGGATATTGATTCTTCAAACTCATTTGGGCGGTCAGTGAAAGATCACTGTTCGCGATGGAGCGGCAGGTGGCCAGGAGGTTGCCGTCGAAGTCGAAAAATGCCTGTAGCCGCATGGTATTCCACATAAAATTTACTTCTGTCAATTCCCCCTTAACTTTGTAGCTGACATCGGTCGCGTTAGGGAACTCCTGTTTGAAGGTTTCGACGCCCTTGAAGGTGGGGTCTTTGTGGTTGGTGGCATTGGCTCTCGTGGTAGTCAAGAGAGTGAAAAAAAGTATAATAGCAATTGATATCTGTTTCATGATGACTGTTTTTGTATTTTTTATTGATTAGCTAGCTGTATTCAATAGGACCAATGCAATGCCAAAGAAGTTACAGGGCGTAATGCGTTGATAGTTAACGTGATCATTTTTTTGGCTTTGGACGGAAGTGTTCGGTTCCGGACGTTTTGTTGTACGGTAGTGGACAAAAGCGAGTTTTAACACCTAAAATATCATTTTATGAATGCAAGCATTGGCATCACTCCTGCGAATCTTCAGGCTGTGGCCACGGAATTGAGCAAGTTACTGGCGGACGAATTTGTGTTGTATACGAAAACGCGTAATGCGCACTGGAATGTGGAAGGGCCGGACTTTCACACCAAGCATATCTTCTTCGAAAAGCAGTACGAGCAATTGGATGAAGCGATGGACAGTGTGGCGGAGAGGATCCGTCAGTTAGGGCATTATGCGCCTGCTACCCTTCAGTATTTTTTACAGCTGACTCATTTGACGGAGAAGTTGGGTCAGCCGAACGATAGCCTGGGTTTTATCAGGGAATTGCTGACGGATCACGAGAACATCATCATCTTCCTGCGGGAGAATATCAACCGGTTTGCCAATGAGTATGGGGATGCGGGTACCAGTGATTTTATTACGGGATTGATGGAGGAGCATGAAGCGATGGCCTGGATGTTACGGGCGCATTTGAAATAGACAATCTTTAGGTGGCGGCGCCCGCCGCCGCCTAATTCTTTGCGCCGAAAAGGCGCTTGAAGAAGCCTTTTTTCTTTGGTGGCGGAGGGGTGTTGTCTGCGTCCTTGACCGTGATCTTCACGGAGCCTTCTTTGCTGGATTTATTTGCTTCCTGCAATATCTTCTGTTCTTCGGGTGAGAGCTTCGAGTCTATCGGCACAGTTGGCGGGCTGATGTCGATGTATTGGTTGGCTTTGCCGTTACCTTCATTGGCTCCCTCGGCGCCGGGAGGCGCGATCTTTTCGATGTGCATATAGTCGTACATCATTTCCTTTCTTATATTTTCCGGCTGGATGAATTTGGCGTTGCGATCGATGCCCAGGGTCTTGTCGGCCAGGACCTTGGTGAAGAAATATTCCCAGATGGGGCGAGCTGCCTGGGCGCCATAGCCGAGACCGCTTTCCAGGTGGATGAAGCGGTCGTCGCAGCCTATCCAGGAACCTGCCATCAGCTGGGGGGTATAGCCCATAAACCAGGCGTCGGAGTTGTCATTGGTGGTACCGGTCTTTCCGCCCATTTCCGAGATGCCGAGCCGGTTGCGCAGACCTGCCGCGGTGCCGAAGTCGACGGGACCCTGCATCATTCGCGCCATGGTATAGGCAGTCCCCTGGCTGATGACCTCTTTGCGTTCGGTGTCAAAAAGCGCCAGCACATTGCCGTTCTTGTCCTCGATTCGGAAGATATAATAGGGCCGGGTGCTATAGCCGCGGCTGGGAAACATGGTATAGCCCCATAACATTTCGTAGAGGGAGAGGTCGCAGGCGCCGAGGGCCATGGAGGGGTAGGGGTCTATGCGGGTGGGGATGCCGATCTGCTTGATATATTCGGCGAAGCGTTTGGGTCCTACCTGCTTCATGATATACGCGGCCACGCCGTTGATGGACCAGGCGAGGCCGGATGCCATAGTCATGGAGCCGCCTTCGTGTTTGTCCGCGCGGGCGGGGACATAGCCAAAGCCAGGGAAATATTGCTGGCTGGTCTCGCATTCGGTCTCGGGCGTAAAATTGTAATCTTCGATACCGAGGCTATAGAGAAAGGGCTTGATAGCGCTGCCCACCTGGCGTTTTGTGTTGATATTGGCGTGGTCGAACTTGTACGTCTTAAAGTCGATGCCGCCTACCCAGGCTTTTACGGCGCCGGTGACGGGGTCCATGACCATAAAGGCGGTCTGGAGCATCTGCTGGTTGTATTTGATGGAGTCCAGCGGCGTCATGACGGTGTCTTTTTCGCGTTTGGAGTTCCAGGCAAAGACTTTCATGGCGACGGGCTGGTAGAAGGTTTTGCGGATGTCGGCGTCGTTCAGGCCGTCGTCTTCGAGGTTATGCCAGCGTTCGCTGTTGCGCATGGCTGCGTCCAGGATATTGGCGTGGTCTTTCCAGATAAGGCCCTTGCGGATATCATACTGGGCGCTGAGGGCTTTTTGCAGGAGGGGCATTTGTTTGGCGACGGCCTCATCGGCGTAGAGTTGCATCCGGGGATTGATCGTCGTATAGATCTTCAGACCGTCCGTATAGAGGTTATAGGGCTGGCCGGTGGCTGGGTTCTTGTGTTCTTTGCACCATTTCTGGAGGTCGCCGCGAAGGACGTCCCGAAAGTAAGGTGCGAGTCCGTTGTTCTCATCTACCTTTTTGTAGTTGCTGAGGTCGATGGGTTTGCTTTTGAATTTCGCTGCATCGGTTTCCGACAGATAGTTGTTCTTGACCATCTGGTTGATGACGGTGTTGCGGCGTTCGATGGCCATCTTCGGGTTACGCCTGGGGTTGTAGAGGGTATTGCCTTTCAACATCCCGATGAGGATAGCGGCTTCGTCGACGGTGAGCCTGTCGGGCTCTTTTTGGAAGAAGGTGCGGGAAGCATTCCGGATGCCATAAAGGTTATCTCCGAACGGTACTTCATTGAGGTAAAGGGCGAGGATCTCCTGTTTGGTGAAATTGCGTTCCAGCTTGATGGCGATGATCCACTCCTTTAGTTTTTCGATGAAGCGGCGGACGAAATTCTTGGAACCCTGTTCGAGCAGGTTCTTGGCCAGCTGTTGGGTCAGGGTGCTGCCGCCGCCGTCGCGGCCCAGTTTGACGACCGCGCGCATCACGGAATAACCGTCGATGCCCGAATGCTGGTAAAAGCGTTCGTCTTCAGTGGCGACCAGGGCGTTGACGACGTTGGGGGAGATATCTTTGAATTCGACGTTGCTGCGGTTCCCTTTGTCTTTGTAATATTTTCCCATCGGGGTCCCGTCTTCTGCGAAGACCTCGGTTGCGAGGGTGATGGAGGGGTTTTCCAGTTCTTTGAGAGAGGGCAGGGAGCCGAATACACCCAGGTTTATAAGGATGAGGAAGAGTATAAAAGTGCCCAGCCCATAGAAAAAGATCTTCCAGAAAATACGGACAAGTTTTATCGAAGACATATGAGATTTTAATGTAATAGCTGTTATGGGTAAAAGTACTGTTAATCCCTGTTAAATTGTTTCCAAAAAATGGGGTCTTAGAATTTATCGGGATAAGCGGCCGACAGGAATTTCCTATAAACGTTCATATCCTTGTTTTTCAGCAGTAAGTCGAGGTTATTGGCGGATATGATCAGGAAGCTGTATTTGCCTGCGGGCATCCAGGGGATTATGGCCCTTGGCGCCAGTGCTTTTACGTTCTTAAGGTAGTCCGTGGCGCTGTCGGCATTTCCGAAGTTGCTGATGACCAGCAGCTTCAGCGAGTCATTGAGCGATGCATTCTGTGTCGTCAGGCCCAGGCTGTAATAGGTTTCAGTGTTATAGCGATTGAAGGCATTCCCTGCTTCCGAGACGTATACCGGATCCACCTTATCGAGGACCATGATCACCGCATGGGATTTGTCCGGGGTAAGTGTGAATACAGAATTTAGAGTACGCAATTTTGCGGCCAATTGCGCGGTATCATTCCGCAATTTCTGCAGGGCGGCGGTTACGGAGTCGGACTGGTGTTTCAACCGGGCGGATTGGAGGGAATCTGCGCTGGCTTTGAGCATGGCGGCATGCAGGGAATCCTGCAATTTGTGCAGGTTGTCCAGTTTGTTGGCGTCCATGGTGATCTTGTTCATGCTGGACGTGTCCAAGTTCGGTTTGCCGGCTGTTACGTTTGGTTTAGCCACTATGTGGGCCAGGGAATCTTCCCGATGTTTGGCCCGGGCCCAGGAGGAGGTGTCCTCTTTTACGAGCATATTGGAGTCATTGCGGACCAGGCGTGGTTTTGTATCCGCGGGGCGGACCGAGGTGGTAGTCGTGTCGACCTTGTCGTCGTCGTCGGATTTACGGGTTACCTGCAGTTTGGTGAGGTAATCTTCGATCTGCCTGCGGCGGCTGAGCACGTCGAGCAGGGTGGCTGCTTTTGCGGCCATAGGCGTTTTGGGCCATTTATTCATGATGCTCGTGAGGGTCGATCTCGCCTGCATGTCCTGGTTTGTCCGGATGAAATAGACCGATTCGATGTATAAAAGCTGTGGCGTCCAGTATTTATCGCCATAGAGGCTGTCGGCCAATTTCTTTTGCGCCAGGGCTTCATTGAAGTGTCCCTCTATGAAGGAAATATAGACTTTTTCGTATTGGTGGGTAGCATTGATCCGGAGTTCATCCGCGGCCTTGATGGCGGAGTCGGGGTTGACCGCTCTTGCGGTGAAGGCGCCGTTGGGGTATTGCCGGGTCATCATCCCGAGGATGCGTTGTGCGTTCTCCTGGTCGCCGAGCTTGGTATAGCAGTAATAGAGATTGAACAAGGTCTCTTCGTAGTGGTTGGTTGCAGGGAATCTGTTGAGCAGGCTATCATAGGTGTTGATAGCATAGGGATAATCGGGGATGCCGTCCTGATAGGCTCTTCCCAGGGCGAACAAGGCGCCTTCGATGGAGTCCATGGACTTCTTCATTTTGTCAGGCGTCAGCGGAAGGTGGCTCAGGAGTGTTTTGAAATCGATGACGGTCGCGGCCGAGATTTTGGCGAGGCTGTCGGTCATATCGGGGGTATTTCTGCCTCCTGGTCCGCGGCCTCCCACGCCGGTTTTCATGATGGAGGAGATCTGCCAGTTGTCGACGTTGGGGCGGGTGCCGAATTTGGTCCGGAAGTCGGAATAGCCTTTGGCTTTCAGGGTCTGGTTGTCAAAATACCAATCGGCGCCTGCGTTCGAACTAAAGAGATCGGGTGCGCTGCTATTGTTGTTCCGGAACGGGGAGTTGAGGTCGAAGTTGCTGTCTGCTTCGTCGCGGAGGCCCTGTTGTTTACGGAGGTATTTTACCAGTCTTTTGACGTAAGCGTCGCGTTGAGGGGGTGGCATTGCTGCGATCCTTTGCAGGCTGTCCTGCCGGTAGATGACGTCCATGTTCCTAACGATTAGGGCCAGGGCTCTTTTGCGATCGGGCAGCCATTGCAGCTCGCCTTTGGGCCCGACGTCGGCGCCGGTTATGAGCAGGCTGTCATAAAAGTTCTTGGCGGACCGGTAGTCCTTTGCTTCGTAGGACAGGTTGCCCAATTGGAGGAAGGCCTTGTTTCGCTGGTTATTGGTGGAGCCGATGGAGTTCTTGATACAGAGGCGGAGGTCGGCTATGGCGCCGGGTTTATTGTGGCGTTCCAGCTCCATCTGGGCCGCGGTATAATAGATGATGTCCCTGTAGGGTTCGTATCTATCGCGACGAGCCATCTTCATCAGGGCGTCGATATTCTTAGCGATGAAGTCTTCGCCGCCTTCTTTATTCTGGCGGATGGCGTTCAGGCGGGCGTAGACATCCAGGACGGGATTGTAGGTATGGATGATGGTTCTTTCGTAGAAGGTGCGGGCGTTGTAGCTGTCGCTATCTTTTTCGTAGAGTTGGGCGATGAGGTATTCCCAGCGGGCGACCTCTTCGCGGTTCTCGGCTGCCGGCAGGGCCTTTTGCAGGTAGATCGCGGCGCTGTCATAGATATCCTGTTTATAGTACCAGAGGGCTCTTACTTCCTGCAGGTTGGGCATCAATCTGGGTGGGAACTGCGGGTCGTGCAGGAGGATCTCGATGAGCGCAGATGCTTCGGCATACCTGTTCTGGGCGATATAGGTCTTCACCTTCCAGACGAGTCCGTCGTTGCGGCTGGGTGGGAGGGAAAAGACCTTTTGGAGGATGTTGGGGTCCTCCTTTGTGGAGATGATGCTGGCGTTATTACCCTGGATCTCGTTGGCGTTGCTGCCGATCGTCTCGTAGTAGCCGTCCTTATCCCGGGGGGCGAAGGCCCAGTTGAGGAATTGGAGGGTGATGTAGGCGGAATCGAAGTTTTCTTTATAGTAGTAGGTCTTGCCGATCAGGAAATAGAGGTTGTCGATCCAGTCGTTTCGGACGTCATGGATGAGGATACCCATGGTGCATTTGTAGATGACGGAGTCCAGTTCTTTTTTCTGGGCATAGGTCGCGTCGAGGCTGTAGTTGTAGAAGGGGAGCAGGCGGGCATAGTCGTCGCGGAACTGGAGTTTGGCCTTGGCTACGACCATATTCAGCTTAAAGTTCGCGTTGTAGTAGAAATTATAATGGGTGATGGTGTTTTGGATAAAGCGGCGGCTTTTTTTGAATTTCTTGCCGTTGTTGGAGGTTTCGGAGGCGAGGATGCGATTTTCGAAGCGTTTGGGTTTTAGGCTGTCGATGTCATAGTCCACCCCTACCTGAGCCGATACGGTCAGATAAAGACAAGATAAAATCCCTAATAGCAGAATCTTACTATACGCCACGCTGCAAATATATATCGGACTCTGGTCCCGATGGCCCATCATTAATTATGAGTAATAACTGTTTTTAAGGAAATTTATTTTGTTATCTTTATCCTGCAACAGCCCAATTAATCCAATATGGCCAAATTCGATGCCAATTCCACCTTAAAACGCCTCCAGAACCGTTATCGACTCGTAGTCATGAATGACGATACATATGAGGAGGTGGTTACCTTTAAGTTATCCCGCCTGAGTGTTTATACCGTTCTCTGCACGATTTTTGTATTGTTGACGGGGCTGACCGTGGCTTTGATCGTTTTTACGCCTTTAAAGCTGTATATACCGGGTTATGGAGATGTTAGTAATACGAAGGACCTGCGTGAACTAAAGATACGCACTGATTCGTTAGAGCAGGAAGTGAGGTATAAGGACCAATATTTGGAGAGTATTCGGAATGTGTTACAGGGAAATACGACTGTGAAGTTGGATACAACGACTTTGAAGATCCCGAAACCTGAGAAAATCAATGACTAAAATCCATATTTATGTTTAACGGAAAGACTAAATCCGAAGGGTTTGAACTTGGGGCAGAAAAGCCTGCAAGCACCAGTGCCAGCCTGATAGGCGCGGGTACGACTATGAAAGGCGACATTACCAGCAGTGGTGATCTGCGTATCGACGGCACGCTGGTAGGCAATATCCATTGTACTGCGAAGGTTGTCATCGGCGCCAACGGCGACGTCCAGGGTGATATCAGTGGCCAGACGGCGGATATCATGGGCAAGGTATCCGGTACGATCAAGGTTAAGGACCTCCTGCAGTTAAAGGGGGGGAGTGTGGTAAATGGCAATATCGAAGCTGCCAAGCTGCAGATCGAGCCTACTGCCAACTTTAATGGCGGGTGTCATATGACGGGTTCGACCCCTGCTCAGGGTGCGGCCCACTCGAAGCCGGCTCCTGATGTAAAGAAGGAATTCAAACATGCAGATAGCGCGATCGCCCCAGCCTGATAAGGAAGGTGGGGATGCCGGGGCTAATGACAATAGCCGTCATGACAAGAGCCGCGATAACAACAGCCGCGATCGCCGGCGGGAATTAATACGTTATACGGGGCTATCCACCCAGGTGGTAGTCTCCATTGGCGTGTCGGTATTCCTTGGAATAAAGGGCGATAAAGCATTAAAGGTTTCTTTTCCGATCCTTTCCTGGGCGTTACCTTTGCTGGTAATCGTGGTCCTGCTGATCAATCTGATCAGGGAGGGCTCGGGTAAAAAAAATGGAAAATAAGCCAACCGGCAGGTCCTTCCTGCTAATCGTACTGACATTCATATTAGTTAGTGTTCTGGTCCTTGCGGTTCCCTCGATGCTTGCGGCATGGAAGGTGGATCATGTGGTATTGTTGTCGGGGAACGGACTGCTTTTTCTGCTGACCGCCGTCAGTTTCTATCTGTATGCCAGGGGGTTACGCAATAATAATGTGCAGGCTTTCCTGCGTGTAATGTACGGCAGCATGTTGATCAAATTCGTGGGTTGTTTGCTGGCCGTGCTGATCTATGCAACCGTCTCCCGCCAGGGAGTGAACCGAAACGGCATCCTCGGTTGTTTTATCTTATACATGCTGTATACTTTCCTGGAAGTCAGGACATTGCTGCAGCTGAGTAAGTCCAAGAAGGTAACGAAAAATGCCTAAGAAAGAAGCTCCCATCGACTATTTACGCCAGTGGATCCCGGAAGCTGCGGCGCAGCTGAGCCTGGATTACCTGAATCATTATGGTGTTCACCTGACTATCACCAGGGAGCGGAAAAGTGTCCTGGGGGATTATCGGCATGCGACCAGGACGAGCAATCACCGGATCAGCGTCAACGGCAATCTGAACCCTTATTCTTTCCTGATCACTTTGATCCATGAGTTGGCTCACCTGGTGACGTTTATGGAATATGGCAACCAGGTCCAGTCACATGGGAAGGAGTGGAAGGGTATTTATCGGAAGATGCTGGAGGAGTTTATTCGGCTGTCGGTTTTTCCGGCTGATGTTCTGGCTGCGTTGAAGAAAAGCCTGCATAATTTGCCGGCCAGTAGTTGTGCCGATGAGGATCTGATGCGGGTATTAAAGAAGCATGATAAGAATGCGGGAGATCTTTTGTTGGTGGAGCAGATCCCTGAGGGGGGCTGTTTCAGCCTGGAAGACGGGCGCGTTTTTAGGAAAGGAAAAAAATTGAGAAAAAGGTATCAATGTGTGGAAATAGCTACGGGAAAATTGTATCTTTTCAGTCCGATCTATGAGGTCAGACCGGCTTCCTGATCGAAGAGCGCAAGAACCTTCCCATTTAAAATTCCCCGCTTTAGACCCTATGTTGGTCGTCGCCCGTTTTTGATCCATTCCTTTTTTTGTGGTCCGGTGGCTTTTGCCGTCCGCTAACTCAGCATTGCTATGACGCCGTAGAGGATAGCTATGGTGATGATGAGGATGCCGATGAAAGGCTTGTCTGCGTGCTTCATAATGAGTCGATTTTTAAGGGTAGAGAATAGCCTGCAAAAGGTTGATTCATGGTTTAACGCGGCAGGGAAGGCAATTAGTATGCCGTTTGGTTGGACAATTTATGCACCTTATTTTGGCCTATACGCCGGTGGCGGCGAGGCTGCCTACGCCCCCGCTGAGGAGGGGGAAACTGTCCGTTGTACAGCAATAAACGGAGGCTGTGTCGGGGCTATTGTGTAGCAGGCGGAACCCGGTTCTTTCCAGGAGGGTCGTCCGGGGTGCATCGGCCGGGTTGCCGAGGGTGGTGAGGATGCGGTCGATGCCCGGCTGGTCCAGCAGGCTGCCGATACAGGTTCTGAGTGCCGGGAGGTTCAGGGATTCCACTGGCGAGGCATAAAAGCAATAGATGCCGACTGTCCCCTGTAGGGAGAGGAAGGTTTCTGTCAGGTCCATCTGGACCGGGGAATGTATTTCCAGTAAGAAGAGCAGGCGGTCGCGATGATAGACGAGATAGGCGCCATAGACGTCCTTTGATGTAGTTTCCATGCTGTCATAGATCTCCCAGAGCCCGTCGTCAAAAAATGGCTGCGGCAAATCTCCATAGAACTCTTTGCAAAATAGTTCCCGGATGAGCGGACGATCCGTTGCTTTGCAAACGGGTCGGACAGAAAAGGCCCCATTTAAGGGATTGAAGGTTAAAGTGAACATGACTATCGGTTGGTTGGTGACAGCAGCCATTTATATCGGGAATGGCTAAACGTACTACCGATCGGACCCCAGGTGTGCGGGGATGACTTAACCAATGCAATGCAGTGTGAGCGTGGCGAAGGTGAGGTAAATATTGAAACATTTGAAATATATGGGGCGGTATCCCTAAAGTATCTCGGATACTTTGTAAGGAAATATAAGAGTTAACCCGTATTTGTGGACGAAGTGGGAGTTAAAAAAGGACAACTATAAGTCCGAGTAGGGTGCCGGGTGAAGGAAGATGATGTCAACGTGTGAGACGTTGTGCTGGTATTGGGGTGAGGCCACGAGTTGTTTCCAGACGGGGTCGGCGCTGAAATCTTTCCAGTGTTGCTCGCGGGACGCCATGTTATCGAAGCTGGTCATGTACATGAGGTTGGGCATGTGGGCGCCGGAGAGGACGGTGGCATAGAAAACCGCATTGAAGCCGAGTCGTTGGAAGAGCGGGATCTCGCCGCCTTCGTTAAACATCTGCACTTTGTTGGCGAAGTATTTTTCTGTCGGTCCTTCGTAGCTGCGGAGTTCATAGATGCGTTCCGCGCGTGGCCCCTGCAGGGCGGAGGGGACGGCATGGTGTGGCATGTCGGGGAAGGCCTGCAGGAGGATCGACTCCATGCGGAGATAGGGCGGGTTGTCATAGGTGGCTTCGAGATAGTCTTTTCCGACCGAGGCATATTGCGCGTCGCGGTGCAGGGCTGTTTCGAGGCCGAGCCACTGTTCCAGGTTTTTGAATGGGATGAGGACATAGACGTGGCGGGTGGCGGCTGTGTCGTTGTCGGGCGCTTTGAAAACACCCACTTCCGCGATACCCATTCTGTGCAGGGCGGGCAGGAGGGCGGTTTGGAGCCAGGTGTCGATCCGGGCTTCCTGTTCTGCCGTTTTCAGTGAATAGACGCGTAAGGAATAGTATTCCTGTTTGGGAGCTGAGAAGGCGGCCAGGGGCAGCAGGGCGATGACTATAAGGAGTTTTTTCATTGTGTTTAATTTATATATGACTATGTAAACCAATTCGGGTAGTTAAATGTAAAGTAGTACGGCGGTTTTAACAAAAACTTGGAGGGGTCGGGGTGGTTGGATACGTATATTAGGGCTAACTTGGCGCACTCCTGACTGATTTATGCGACAAAAAATTTATCCTTTAGTACTTTTTTTGGTTGGCTCGCTCCATGGGTGGAGTCAGCAATTTTTGACGGGGAAGGTGTTCAAGAAGAACAGTACCGAATTTCTGATCTCTGTCAGTATCCACAACATTACCGAGCAGCGTTATGATCTCTCCGAAGAGAATGGCAGCTATCACATCCAGGCGGCGCCGGGCGATCACATTGCCTTTTCTTCCGTGGGTTATATGGCGGACACGCTGACCGTCACGGCGTCGCTGTTAACGGCGGAATGTCCCATTTATTTGGATATAAGACCCCAGACTTTGCAGGCCGTTCGGGTGGGGGAGTTTAGCAACTACCAGTTGGATTCGATGGACCGGCGGAAGGAATATGCCTGGGTGTATGATCATGAGAATACGCCGCATGTGGCGCGGGACCGTCAGGGGGCGGATGGGGTAGGTGTCACGCTCAATATCTTCCGGAATAGTGGCTCGGCGGCTCATCAACGGGTGGGGCTTAAAAAGCGGCTGGAGAAAGAGGAGGAGGATTATTATGTGGACAGCCGGTACAACAAGGATTTTGTAGCCAAGATCACGCATCTGAAAGGAGATTCTCTGCTGCAGTTCATGCGGCGTTACCGTCCATCGTACGACTATTGCCGAAAGGCTGCCAATGTCGATATCCTGGTTTATATCAGCGATAGTTACAAGCAGTATATGAAGCCGGAGGACTAGGCTAAATGAGTCTAAAGATTAGGGGATGGAATGGGCGCCGGCTAATTTGGGATTAGTGTATATTTATCGCATGAACTCGCTCAGAAGCCGGAATTGGTTTGGGAAGACCGACAAAATGGGATTCATCTATCGCAGTTGGATGAAGAACCAGGGTTTTCCCGAGGATATGTTTGATGGCCGCCCGGTCATTGGCATTTGTAATACCTGGTCAGAATTAACTCCGTGCAATGCACATCTAAGGGAGCTCGCCGAAGCCGTGAAACGCGGTGTCTTTGAGGCGGGTGGTTTTCCGCTTGAATTTCCTATCATGTCATTGGGGGAGACCCTGTTGAAGCCTACTGCCATGCTGTTCCGGAATCTGGCCAGCATGGATGCGGAGGAGTCGATACGAGGCAATCCGCTGGATGGGGTGGTGTTGCTGACGGGTTGCGACAAGACTACGCCTTCCTCGCTCATGGGCGCGGCCAGCGTCGATCTGCCGACACTAGTCGTGCCGGGCGGTCCGATGTTGAACGGCAAATTCCAGGGTAGGGATATCGGTTCAGGCACGCATGTCTGGAAATTTGAAGAAGATCGGAAGACCGGAAAATTGTCGGATGCGGAATATTTGCAGGCGGAAAGCTGTATGTCGCGTAGTCCCGGGCATTGCATGACCATGGGTACGGCGTCCACGATGGCGTGCATGGTGGAATCGCTGGGTTTGACGCTTCCGGGTGCGGCGGCTATCCCTGCTGTGGATTCGCGAAAGAAGGTGCTGGCACAATTGAGCGGCAGGCGGATCGTGGAGATGGTCAGGGACGATCTGCGGCTTTCGAAAATATTGACGCGCACTGCTTTTGAAAATGCGATCAAGGTCAACGCTGCTGTGGGTGGAAGTACGAATTTTATTGTTCATTTGACTGCTATTGCGGGAAGGATCGGCGTTCCGCTGGAACTGGCGGACTTCGATCGTTTGGGGAGCGGCATTCCGCTACTGCTGAATCTCATGCCTTCCGGGCGGTTCCTGATGGAGGATTTTTATTATGCCGGCGGGCTGCCTGTGATCCTGCATGAACTGCGTGAACTGTTAGACATGACGGCGTTGACTGTCAATGGCAAGACGCATGGTGAGAATGTGACGGGGCGGGAGGTTTGTTATAACCGGGAGGTGATCGCCGCGATCGGCGAACCGCTGATCCCGCATGCCGGTATTGCCGTGTTGAAAGGCAACCTGGCTATGGATGGCGCCGTCATCAAGCCTTCGGCTGCCACGCCCGCGTTGATGCGGCACCGTGGGCGGGCCGTTGTTTTCGAGAACATTGAAGACTATCACAAGCGGGTGGACGACCCGGCCCTCGATATCGATGCCTCCTGTGTCATGGTGCTGAAGCAAGCGGGACCGGTGGGTTATCCCGGGATGGCGGAAGTGGGCAATATGGGCTTGCCGAAGAAATTATTGGAACAGGGTGTCATGGATATGGTGCGGATCTCGGATGGCAGGATGAGTGGAACGGCCTATGGCACCGTAATCCTGCATGTTTCGCCGGAGTCCGCGATAGGGGGTGTGCTGGCATTGGTGAGGGATGGGGACTGGATCGAGTTGGATGTGGAAGCGAGGCGGCTCCACCTGGATGTGTCTCCCGAAGAGTTGGCCCGAAGGAAGGGAGAGTGGTCGCCGCCGGTGCTGGCGGGGATGGACAGGGGTTATGTGCATCTTTACCGGGCGCATGTACAGCAGGCTCATTTGGGAGCCGACCTGGATTTTTTGCGAGGGGGTTCGGGGCAGGAAGTGAACAGGGATTCTCATTAGGCCTGTGGCGCTGGTTCGCCCTGGGGGAGGCTGGCCGATAAATTTATTCATATGCACCTTTTGCTTGTTCTTTTTGGTATTCTGTTACTTGTCGTGCTTATCTCCTGGGGTAAGGTGAATGCTTTTCTGGCCTTCCTGGTGGTCTCCCTGCTTACGGGTCTGCTGCTTGGCATCCCCTTCGACCATATCGCGGGGGCGGTGTACAAAGGTATCGGTGATACCCTGGGGCAGCTGGCGATCGTGATCGTGCTGGGCGCCATGCTGGGTAAGTTAGTCGCCGAGACCGGCGCGGCGCAGCGGATCGCGACGACGATGATGAACATCTTCGGCGAAAAGTATATCCAGTGGGCGCTGATGGTTACCGGGTTCATTATAGGCATACCGCTTTTTTACAATGTGGGGTTTGTGTTGATGGTGCCGCTGATCTTTTCGGTCGTATACAAATACAAATTGCCGGCGGTCTATATCGGCCTGCCGATGCTGGCTTCGTTGTCGGTGACCCATGGCTTTCTGCCGCCGCATCCCGCCCCCGCTGCATTGGTAGCGCAGTTTCATGCCAATATGGGGAAGACGCTGTTGTATGGGATGACGATCGCGATCCCTGCCATTATCCTGGCGGGGCCCGTGTATTCGCGGACGCTGAAGCATATCGTGTCTTCGCCGTTGGAGGGGCTCGTGGCCGCCGAAAAGCCGGATGCGCAGCTGCCGGGAATGGGCAATAGCGTACTTTCTTCCCTGCTGCCGGTGCTGTTGCTGATGCTGACCACCCTGATACCTGCGCTGGTGAATCTGTCGCCGAAGTGGAAGGCGGTGCTGGTGTTCTTTGGCGATCCTTCGATCATCCTGTTGCTGGCCATCGGGACGGCTACCTATACCCTTGGTATCCGAAGCGGTTTGTCGATGGTCAAGATCATGCGGATCTATGAAGAGGCTGCAAAAGATATTGCCATGATCCTGCTTATCATAGCAGGGGCGGGGGCATTGAAGGAGGTTTTTTCGGCGAGCGGGGTGAGCGGGGAGATCGCCGGAGTATTGCAGAACTGGCCTGTCCATCCCCTGGTGCTGGGCTGGCTGATAGCGGCCATTATCCGGGTCTGTCTGGGGTCCGCGACGGTCGCGGGCCTGACGGCGGCAGGCATCATTTTGCCGCTGATGAACCGGTTGCATGTCGATCCCAACCTGATGGTATTGTCGGTGGGGGCGGGCAGCCTTTTCTTCTCCCATGTCAATGACGGCGGGTTCTGGCTGTTCAAGGAATACTTTAATCTGTCTATCAAGGATACCATCCGGTCGTGGTCCGTTATGGAGACGATCGTATCGGTGGTGGGTCTTATGGGGGTATTGTCGCTTAATTATCTACTATTTTTACTATAATATGCATTAAATACTACATATTATTGCACTGGTGTGAATATCGAGCTATATATGCAAAGCGGCATAGTTGAAAGTTATGCACTCGGTCTGGCTACGCTGATCGAAAGAGAAGAGTTTGAGCAGTTGATACCGCACTATCCCGAGTTGAAATTGGCTTTGTCTGATTTTGAGTATCATTTGGAGCTTTTTGCCATCGACAATGAGGAGCCTCCGCCGCCGGAGGTTAAGGAGCGGATACAGGCGAGGATACAGGATGTACCGGCGGTGCAGGTGCCGCCGCCGCAGGAGCAGGAGCAGGTAAAATAAATTTTGGGTATTGAGTTTTGGCCGTTAATTTTGGCTTCGAAATGCAAAATTGCAACACACATCATCACCATCATTTTATCTTACCGAGGGGGTAAGCCGGTGATGTTTTGTAAAAAACATAAACAATGAAAGGGCTTACTACAGGTAGGCCCTTTTTTTATCATACATACCATGAACAAATTAAAGATCGCTATTCAGAAATCTGGCCGGCTTTATGATGACAGCGTAAAGTTGTTGAAGGATTGCGGCATCGACCTGAAGAACGGCGTAAATAAGCTGAAGGCGGAATGCGACAATTTCCCGATGGAGATCTATTTCCTGCGTGACGACGATATTCCGCAGTATGTGGAAGACGCGGTAGCCGACATCGGTATCGTGGGGGAGAACGTCCTGTACGAGAAGAACAAGAAGACCGTGATCGTCGAGCAGCTGGGGTTTGGGAAATGTCGGTTATCCGTTGCCGTTGGCCGTGGCGAGCCTTATGAGGGGGTGTCCTATCTGAACGGGAAGCGGATCGCGACCACCTATCCGGGGTTGGTGAGCCAATTCCTGGAGAAGAATGGTATCCGGGCGGATATTCATGAGATCAGCGGATCGGTGGAGATCGCTCCGGGCATTGGGTTGGCCGATGCGATCGTCGACCTGGTCAGCAGCGGGAGCACGCTGTTCATGAATGGGCTGAGGGAAGTGGAGACGGTCCTAAAGTCGCAGGCGGTGTTGGTCCGCAATGAGCATTTGGGGCCGGAGCAGCAGCAATTGCTGGAGCGTTTTCTGTTCCGCATCCGGGCGGTCAAGAAGGCGCGCGACAACAAGTATATTTTGCTGAATGCGCCCAATGAGCAATTGCCGGAGATCATTAGATTACTTCCGGGCATGAAGTCGCCAACGGTGCTTCCGCTGGCGGAGGCAGGGTGGAGCAGTGTCCACAGCGTGCTGAGCGAAAATGATTTCTGGGAGATCATCGAGCGGCTGAAGGAGGCGGGTGCGCAGGGTATTTTGGTTGTACCGATAGAGAAAATGGTGATCTGATATGGAAATTAACGACATACAAAAAGAAGCTCGGGCTCCTTCGGGCGGCTGGTTGCGGCGGCCTGTTTTCGACACCAGGGCGCTGGAGCAGACCGTGGCCGGTATCCTCGCGGATGTCAGGGACGGGGGGGATGCGGCGGTGTCGAAATATTCGCTTCAATTCGATAAGTCTGCTCCTGTGGTGCCAGAGCTGAATGCGACGGAGATAAAGGCGGGAGCGGCCGGGGTAGATGAAGCGCTGAAGGCGGCGATCCGGACGGCCGCGGCCAATATCAGCGCCTTCCACCTGGCGCAGCGGCGGCAGGAGGACGTCATTGAAACCATGGCGGGTGTGCGGTGCTGGCGTAAAATGGTGGCCATCGAAAAAATCGGATTGTATATTCCGGGCGGCACGGCGCCGTTGTTCAGTACGATCCTGATGCTGGGTATTCCTGCCAGGATCGCGGGCTGCCGGGAAATTGTGCTTTGCAGCCCTCCGGATAGTGAAGGCAGGCTGCATCCGGCTATTCTTTATGCGGCGGAGCTGGTTGGCGTGACGAAGGTCTTCCGGATAGGAGGGGTGCAGGCCATCGGCGCCATGGCCTATGGTACGAAAACGGTTCCTGCGGTGTATAAGATCTTCGGTCCCGGCAATCAATATGTGACCTGCGCCAAACAATTGGTGCAGCGGGAGGGAGTGGCGATCGACATGCCGGCCGGGCCCAGTGAAGTGGCTGTCTATGCCGACGAGACGGCCGATGCCGGATTTGTGGCGGCGGATCTGCTTTCGCAGGCTGAACATGGCGTGGATAGCCAGGTAGTACTGGTCAGCACATCGGCCGCGGTTGTCGGGCGGGTGCTGGCGGAGGTGGAAAGGCAGGTCGCAGTTTTGCCGCGGGTGGACACCGCCCGGAAGGCATTGGAGAATAGCCGGGCTTTTATCGTGCGGGATGCGGAGCAGGCCATGGAGTTGTTGAATGCATATGCGCCCGAGCATCTGATCCTGTCGTGTGAGGGGGCTGAGCGGCTGGCCGGATCGGTGACGAATGCGGGATCGGTGTTCCTGGGGCATTATTCGCCGGAGAGTGCGGGCGATTATGCCAGTGGGACCAACCATGTGCTTCCCACCAATGGGCATGCGCGGGCCTATAGCGGCGTCAGCCTGGACAGTTTTGTAAAAAAGATCACGTTTCAGCAGTTGACGCGCGAAGGACTGCTCGGGATCGGGGATGCCGTGATGCGGATGGCTGCAGCGGAAGGGTTGGAGGCGCATGCACGCGCCGTGGCCATACGAATGGATAAAAAATAATGTATGTTCAATCTCGATAGACTTTTACGCGACAACATTCGGAAACTGGTACCGTATTCTTCGGCCCGTGACGAATTCAAGGGTGAGGCGACCGTTTTTATCGATGCCAATGAGAATAGCCTGGGGTCTCCGCTAACGAAGTGGTATAACCGTTATCCCGACCCGCATCAATGGACAATAAAGGAGGCGCTGGCCAAGATAAAGGGCGTGGCCCCTGAGCATATTTTTTTGGGGAATGGGAGTGACGAATGCATCGATCTGCTTTTCCGGGCGTTCTGCGTACCGGGGGAGGACAATGTCATCATCAATCCGCCGACCTATGGGATGTATGAAGTGAGTGCGCACATCAATGATATTGAGGTACGCCGTGCGGTTCTGCTCGACGACTTTCAGCTGGATCTCGTCCACCTGGAGATGTTGGTGGATGAGCATACCAAGATCATCTGGATCTGCAGTCCAAATAACCCGACTGCGAACTCCATGAACCGGCAGGACATCGAGGTCATCCTGAATAATTTCTCCGGGCTGGTGGTGATTGACGAAGCGTATATCAATTTTTCCCGGCACCGGTCTTTTATCCAGGAGCTTGCCGACTATCCGAACCTGGTGGTGCTGCAAACACTCAGCAAGGCCTGGGGAATGGCTGGTCTGCGCCTCGGTATGGCTTTTGCGAGCGAAGCTATCATCGAGGTATACAATAAGGTCAAGCCGCCGTATAACATTAGCCAGGCTGCGCAGGAACTGGTGTTGAAGGGATTGGAGGAGGTCGGGCAGGTGAATGATATGATCCGTTTGCTGGTTGGTCTTAGGGAGCGGCTTAGTGTTGAGTTGTCCGCCCTGCCGGTGGTGCTGAAGGTTTATCCCAGCGATGCCAATTTCCTACTGGTCAAAACAACCGATGCGCGGGGGATCTATGGATGGCTGTTGGCCGAAGGGATCGTGGTCCGGGACAGGAGCAGGGTGGAGCTTTGTGAGGGGTGTCTACGGATCACCGTGGGGACGGAACAGGAGAACGCGGCATTGGTCAGCGCGATGGGCAGGTTTGCCGGGTAAATTTGCCGGCTGGAAGGTAAGGTCTAAGATAAAAATTAGTGGTTGGCGGGGCCAATTTTTCAATTAAATTACAGCCGAAAAATAACTTATTCCATGCGACAATTAATTATAGCGTGTTTGTGTCTGGCCGGACTGATCGCCGAAGCCCAGTTGAAACTGCCGGCGGGATTTACGGCGGTGACGGTAGTGGAGAATTTTGGCAAGACACGTCATCTGGCAGTAGCGCCTAATGGGGTAATATTCGTAAAGCTGGCTAAGTTGAAGGATGGAAAGGGAATTTACCGGTTGCAGGATACCAATGGAGATGGAAAGGCCGACAAGATCACGGGCTTTGGGAGTTTTCCCGGCACCGGCATGGCCATCCGCGATGGCTATCTGTATGCATCATCCGATGAGGAAGTCTTTCGTTATAAATTGGATGCCGATAACAATGTCGTCAATCCCAACCAGCCGGAGCGGGTCGTCACGGGTTTGTTGGCCCGGCATGAGCATGAGCCCAAGGCTATCACGCTCGACTATAGCGGAAATTTATATGTGAATATCGGCGCTTATTCCAATGCCTGTCAGCTGCAGGACAGGACGAAGGGTTCGCCGGGGCAGAGGCCCTGTCCTATTTTGGATTCCGCGGGCGGGATCTGGCAATTCAAGGCCGAAGGTCATGACCAGACTTATGGCGACGACCGTCGCTATGCCACGGGTTTGCGGAATGTGGTCGGGTTCGATTGGAATACGCAGACCAATACGCTTTTTGTGATGCAGCATGGCCGCGACCAGCTTTTTGATCTTTACCCCCAGTACTGGGATGCCAAGCAAAGCGCAGAGCTGCCCGCCGAGTGTATGTATGAGTTGCACAAGGGCTCTAATTGCGGCTGGCCTTATATCTTCTACGACGAGTTCCAGCACAAGCAGGTGGTTGGTCCCGAGTATGGCGGGGACGGCAAGAAGGAGCCGGCTGAAAAGTACCAGGATCCGGTGATCGCTTTTCCGGGGCATCTCGCGCCCAACGGGCTGCTATTCTATACGGGCTCGCAATTCCCGGACAAATACAAGAACGGCGCCTTTATCGCGTTTCATGGTTCCTGGAACCGTGCTCCCGAGCCGCAGGCGGGTTATTTTGTCGTCTTCGTGCCTTTTGCCAATGGTAAGCCCAGCGGCAAGTGGGAAGTATTTGCCGACAATTTTTCCGGTGGTCCTGAGAGGACGGCATCCGGCCGTGCCGACTATCGTCCATGTGGTTTGGCCCAGGGGCCCGATGGTTCGCTTTATGTCACGGATGATACCAAGGGGACGATCTGGAAGATATCCTACCATAAATAAGTTGCATGAAAAGAATGAGCGTATTTTTCGTCCTTGCAATCGGGCTGATGTCCCAGACGAAAAAGCCGGCGGCTCCTGCCCAAGGGGGGATTCAGGCTACTATGACCCGGGGGAAACAAGTTTACCTGCAGCAGTGTCTGGCCTGTCATCAGGCGGATGCCGGTGGCGTGGAGGGGATGAACCCGAGTCTGATCAAGGCCAAATTTGTATTGGGGGACAAGGCGGCGCTGGTCAAGATCGTCCTGAATGGCTTGAGCGGGGTCGAGATCGATGGGGACAGTTACAATGGGGTGATGGCGCCGCATGCCGATCTTACCGACCTGCAGATTGCGGATGTACTTACTTATATTCGCAAGAATTTCGGCAATAAGGCCAGTGCGATCACGCCGGCGCAGGTAAAAGCGATCCGTGCCGCGAATAGGCCGGCCAATAGTGCCGGGAATAAACCCACTACGTCATTTAAAACCTGAGGTTTGATATGAGGCGAATTTTGTTTATCGACAGGGATGGTACATTGATAAGAGAGGCGCCGCCGAGCTACCAGATCGACTCTTTTGAAAAGCTTATCTTCTATCCGGAGGTGTTTGAATATATGGGGCGTATCGCACGGGAGTTCGATTTTGAGTTGTTGATGGTGACGAATCAGGATGGTCTTGGGACCGGGAGTTTTCCCGAGGATACTTTCTGGCCGGTGCAGGATCTGGTGATCAGGGCTTTTGCCGGTGAAGGCGTACATTTCAGTGGTGTCTATATCGATAAGACGTTTCCGCAGGACAATGCGCCCACGCGGAAGCCGGGGACGGGGATGCTCACCGCCTATATGGGCAACCCGGACTATGATCTGGCGAATTCTTTTGTTATCGGGGATCGGATCACCGATGTCCAGTTAGCGAAGAACCTGGGCTGCAAGGCCCTGTGGCTGAATAACGATCCCGAGCTGGGTGGGGCGGAGATCAGCGATTCCCGCCGGGCGCTGGATGCAAGCATTGCGCTCGAGACCACGGAATGGGGAGCTATCTATGCCTTCCTGAAGCTGGGACTCAGGCGGGTGGTGCATGAACGGAATACGAACGAGACGCGCATCCGGATCGATCTCAATATCGACGGCAGCGGGAAGGCGGCGATCGTCACCGGTCTGGGATTCTTTGATCATATGCTGGAGCAGATAGCCCGGCATGGAAAGATGGACCTGACCCTTCGTGTCGATGGAGATCTGCATATCGACGAACACCATAGCATCGAAGATACGGGGATAGCGCTGGGTGAGGCCTTTGCCAAGGCGTTGGCTGATAAGCGTGGGATGGAGCGGTATGGGTTCGCGCTACCCATGGACGAGGCGGATGCCAAGGTGCTCATCGATTTCGGGGGCCGCAACTGGCTGGTCTGGAATGCGGAGTTCCGGCGGGAGATGATCGGTGAGATGCCGACGGAGATGTTCGTTCATTTTTTTAAATCCTTTAGCGACGGGGCGCGTTGTAACCTGAACATCGAATGTCATGGCGAGAACGAGCACCATAAAATAGAAGCTATTTTCAAGGCTTTTGCCAAGGCGATACGCATGGCGGTGAAGCGGGACCCGCTAAGCAATTATCTGCCGAGTACGAAAGGGGTGTTGTGATCTAGACCCGGAAGAAGATCTTTTTCTTATACAGGAAATAGCACAGCCCCCATTCCAGCATAAATACGCAGAGCGAGGTGACGATCCCCATCACGATCACCGGGATATGCGCCATTTTCATCAGTCCGTCGGTGACAGCGCCGGCGTAGGCGGTAAACCAGCGGTCGCCAACAATTTCAAAGAACAGGTAGATAAAGATCGAGTTCATGCCGATGATGGTAAAGAATTCCAGGCGGCGGCGATGGTCGCGGACGTCGATCCACCAGTAGCAGGCGGCGAGGATCAGCAGGGCCCAGCCGAGCGACACGAGGACGAATGAACTGGTGGCGATGCGTTTGATGATCGGCGTGATGCCTACGGCGTCTATCGTATAGCCGAGGACGAGCGTTATGACGGCCCAGAGCAGGAGGGTTTTTACTTTTTGGTTTCCGGAGGTGGCGGGGGCGCTGTCGCCCAGCAATAATTTGCCGGCCAGCACGCCGGCGATGGTATGTACGGCGGTGGGGATGCAATTGATGGCCACCCAGCCTCCGTCGTTGATCTTGTTCATGAGCAGCAGGTCGACATAATTGCCAAAGTTGTGCTGATCGGTAAAGGGTTGGTCGAAGCCGGGGACATGTGTGAAACGAAAGAGGACTTCCGTCAGCAGGAGCAGACCGACACAAACGGCGATCTGTGCCGTCACGGACCAGCGGAAGATCAGGAAGGCCAGCAGGCAAGTGAAAGAAAGCTGGGTGAGTACATCCCAGAGTTCGAAGGACAGGCCTGTGGGTCTCACGGCATAGTCCAATACGCCCCAGAAGAAGAGCCAGCCGGAGCGTCTTAGTGCTTTGCGAAAGGACTCGGCCCAGCTCATGCCCTGTTGTCGCTGGCGGTGGAGGGAATAGGCCATGGCGGCGCCTGCCATGAACATAAAAGCCGGTTGGACGAGGTCCCAGGCGTGGAGGCCGTGCCAGGGGTGGTGACCGAATTGAACAAAGAAGGGTTGCAGCCAGGAATTTTCTGAATCTTTTTGCAGGTGTTCCCAGAGGCCGGCGGATTCCAGGGCGAGGAGGACCATGATGAGTCCTCTCATAAAGTCAAGGGATAGCAGCCGTTGGGGGCGCGGAGAGGAGGGCGGGGGCGTAGTTGTAACCATTCTGTAATATAAAAAAATTTGGCGAAACCGATTTTAGCCGCCATATTTGCGTTGCAATGAAAGAAGTAATTAATCAGCAGTGGTGGTGGCATACGAACTCCGAACGGGGCAAGTAATGCTATTGGCATAGCTTTTACATTATATTGGGCCCCGATCAATCGGGGCCCATTTTTTTTGGGACCCCGGTCCGAAGGCCAAACATTACGGTGGGACCAATGGTCCCAGGGCCAGAACCGAGCAAGGCGAAGGTCACCAAACATTGGATTTTATGAAAAAAATAGCCATCAAAACACATTGTAAGAAGCTGCTATCGGACATCTATACGCCGGTGGGTATTTATCTGCGTCTACGCGACCGGTTTCGCGATACGATCCTGCTGGAGAGCACGGACAGTCATGTCGCCGAAAACAGTTATTCTTTTATTTGTATCAATGCGATAGCCGGGATCGAGATCACCGACAAGCGGCGCATCGAGTTCAAATTGCCGGGGCAGCCGCCGGAGAGAATGCCCATCGATGATCCGGCAAAGACACCGGGACTGCTCTGGGAATTTATGCAGCGTTTTGATTGTCCGCCGTCGCCGGAGAAACATTTGCGGGCGGTGCAGGGGTTGTTTGGCTATACGAGCTTTGATGCGGTGCAGTTCTTTGATACCATCAAACTTCGGGAAAGGACCGGGGAGGCGTCGATACCGCTTATGCGCTACCGGCTCTATCAATATGTGATCGCCATTAATCACTTCAGGGACGAGCTATATATCTGCGAGAATATTGTCGCCGGCCTGGAAAGCGAGTTGCCTGTAGTGGAGTCGCTGATCCGCAGCAAGGATGTGCCGGTCTATCCTTTTCAGCCGGTGGGCGATGAAACCTCCAATCTCACGGATGCCGCCTATAAGGAGATGGTTGCCCAGGGGATAAAAAGTTGTTTGAGGGGGGATGTTTTCCAGATCGTGCTGAGCCGCCGTTTCCGGCAGGGTTTTTCCGGTGATGAGTTCAATGTTTACCGGGCGTTGCGCAATATCAATCCATCGCCGTATCTATTTTTTTACGACTATGGGGATTATAAGTTGATGGGTTCATCGCCGGAGTCGCAGATCATTCTGCAAAACGGCGAAGCGATCGTTCATCCTATTGCCGGAACATTCCGGCGTACGGGCGATGACGTGATTGACCGTGAGTTGGCGGACAAGCTATTGACCGATGAGAAGGAGAACGCGGAGCATGTGATGCTGGTGGACCTGGCGCGGAATGATCTGAGCCGGACCTGCGACCAGGTTATCGTGGTCCATTACCGGGATATCCAGTTCTATTCCCATGTCATCCATCTCGTGAGTGAAGTGAGGGGCAAGCTCCGTCCCGGTTATAATCCGTTCGAGCTGCTGGCCACCACGTTTCCTGCGGGCACGCTCAGTGGGGCGCCCAAGTTCAAGGCCATGGAACTGATCGATCAATTCGAGCCGACGGCCCGGAGCTATTATGGCGGATGTATTGGCTTTATGGGTTTTGACGGGAGCTGTGTGCATGCGATCATGATCCGTAGCCTGCTGAGCCGCAACAATACCCTGACCTACCAGGCGGGCGCCGGGGTGGTGGCTGCCAGCAAGCCGGAGAGCGAATTACAGGAAGTCAACAATAAATTGGGCGCGCTGAAGTCGGCAATACTTTATGCTGCAAAAATCACTGAATAACTGAATCACTGAATAAATGACACGCATTCTTGTTTTTGACAATTACGATTCCTTTACTTACAATCTTGTCCACCTGGTGGAAAAGATCGGCAGCTATAAAGTCGAAGTAGTCCGCAACGATCGCATTCCATTGGAAGCGATAAAGGCCTATGACAAGATCATTCTTTCGCCGGGGCCGGGCGTGCCGAGTGAAGCGGGGTTGTTGCTGCCGCTGATCCGGGAGTATGCTGCTTCTAAATCCATTTTGGGTGTTTGCCTGGGTCACCAGGCCATCGGGGAGGCCTTTGGGGGTCAATTGCTGAATCTGAGCACGGTCTATCATGGAGTCGCAACGCCGGTGCGGGTGCTGAAGGCCGGCGGCTTGTTCGAGGGGTTGCCTGAGACGCTGGATGTGGGGCGTTATCACAGCTGGGTAGTGAGTGAAGAAGGTTTTCCGGGGGAGTTAGAGGTTACGGCCAGGGATGCAAAGGACTATATTATGGGGCTGCGGCACAGGCGTTTCGATGTGCAGGGGGTGCAATTCCATCCGGAGAGCGTACTGACGCCGTTGGGTGAGCAAATATTGGCCAATTGGTTGAAACAATAATTGTTACTACATGAAAAAGATCTTACAATTTTTATTCGAGCATAAGTCACTGCCGCGTGCGGAGGCCAAGGATGTGCTGATCCGCATCGCCAGGGGCGAATTCAACGATAGCGAGCTGACGGCTTTTATCACCGTATTCCTTATGCGCAGTGTCACTATTGATGAGTTGCAGGGGTTCCGGGATGCGTTGCTGGAGCTTTGTGTTCGGGTTGATCTTACCGGTTGGGAGACCATTGATATTGTCGGTACGGGTGGGGACGGAAAGAATACCTTTAATATTTCCACGCTGGCATGTTTTATCGTCGCGGGGGCGGGGCACAAGGTGGCGAAACACGGCAACTATGGGGCTTCGACGATCAGTGGGGCTTCCAACGTCATGGAGCAGTTGGGTTACCGCTTTAAGAACGAGACGGCGAGGTTGAAAAGGGAAGTAGACGAGGCCGGAATCTGCTTCCTGCATGCGCCGATGTTTCATCCGGCGTTGAAGACGGTGGGTCCGATCCGCAAACAATTGGGCGTGCGTACTTTTTTTAATATGTTGGGGCCGATGGTCAATCCGGCTTTTCCGACGACGCAGCTGGTCGGGGTATACAATCTCGAGATGGCCCGGATATACAATTATTTATTACAGCAGACGGGAGGAAGGTTTACGATCATCTATGGGCTGGACGGGTATGACGAGATCTCGCTCACGGGGGATACCAAGGTGATCACCAATGCCGGGGAGCGGGTATATACGCCGGAAGAATTAGGGAAGAGAATGGTAAATGCTACCGATATTTATGGTGGTAACACGGTGGAGGAGGCGGCGAAGTTGTTTGTCCGTATACTCAAGGGGGAGGGCAATTGGGCGCAGCATGCTGTGGTATTGGCCAATGCGGCGATGGCTTTGTATGCGAGCGGCGGGTTCAAGGCCTATGATGAGGCTTATGGAGCGGCGGTGGAGAGCCTGGAGAGCGGGCGGGCTTACCAGACGCTGGAAAAATTAATCGCATTGCAATGAACATTTTAGATAAGATAATCGAGCATAAGAAGGGGGAGGTGGAAGCGGCCAGGGCGGCGGTGGCGGTATCGGAACTGGAGCAGCGGGCTTTTTTTGTTAGGCAAACTTTATCGCTTCGGGCCTTTCTCACTGATCCCGATAAGACGGGGATCATTGCCGAGTTCAAGCGGCGGAGTCCATCGAAGGGGGTGATCAATGATCATGTGTCTGTGCGAGAGGTGACTCGCGGGTATGCTGCGGCGGGCGCTTCCTGTTTGTCGGTGCTCACGGACGCTCATTTCTTTGGCGGCAGCAGCAAGGATCTGGAGGCCGCGCGGGTGAATGCCATCCCGGTCCTGCGAAAGGATTTCATCATCGATGAATACCAGATCGTGGAGGCCAGGGCTATCGGGGCCGATGTCATCCTGCTGATAGCGGCTTGTCTGAAGCCGGCGGAGGTCAAGCGACTGGCGAACTTTGCGGCTTCGCTGGGGTTGGAGGTGCTTTTGGAGATCCATAATGAAGATGAACTGGAACATATTTGCGATGCGACGCCGATCGTAGGCGTGAACAATAGGGATTTGAAGACGTTTGAGGTGGATGTGGAGCGATCGATCAGGCTGAGCAAACGAATACCAGCGGGAAAACTGCTTGTGGCAGAGAGTGGCATCAACCGGGTAGAGACCATCTGGCAGATGCAGGATGCCGGGTTTCAGGGGTTTCTTGTCGGGGAGCATTTTATGAAGGAGCAGCGTCCAGCGATTGCCTTTGCCGCATTTGTTCAACAACTTAAAATGCGTGGATGAGAGTAAAAGTTTGTGGAATGACCGAGATCGACCAGATCAGGCAACTCGATGCTATGGGGGTGGATTTTGCGGGTTTTATCTTTTATCCCAAGTCGCCCCGTTATGTATTGCGGCATCTTGCCGGTGAGCAGGTGAAGAAAGCCCGTTTCCGGCTTGGAAAGGTTGGGGTGTTCGTGAATGCAACGTATGACGACGTGATGCGGCAGGTGGATAGTTTTGGCTTGGATATGATCCAACTGCATGGGGACGAGACGCCGAGGTTCTGTGAACAGTTGGCCAATTATATCACTGTCGTGAAGGTCTTTCGCATGGGGGAGAATGATCCGATAGAGTGGCTGATCCGGCCTTACCAGGACTCCTGCGATATGTTCCTGTTCGACACCGAGGGGGTTGGCTATGGGGGGACAGGGAAGAAGTTCAACTGGGAAACGCTCAGGCCGGCGCATATAGACAAACTGTTCTTTTTGAGCGGGGGTATAGAACCGGGGGACGTCGAAAAGCTGAAGTTTTTTGAGCGGGAGCCGATAGCCCGAAAATTGTTCGCCATCGATATCAACAGCAAGTTTGAGCTGAGTCCGGGGGTGAAGGACCTGAAGAAGATCAGGGCCATGCTGGACGGTGTCAAAGGAGCAAATAAATAATAGCAGTATGATGATCACGCAAAAGACGACTCAAAAGAGTATTCAGTCCCCGGACGAGCGGGGCTATTATGGCGGGTTTGGCGGGGCCTTTATCCCCGAGATGCTTTACCCCAATGTGGAGGAGCTTCGGACGCGTTACCTGGAAATTATGAAGGAGCCTTCCTTTCAGCAGGAATATCAATTGTTGCTGCGGGATTATGTCGGCCGTCCGTCGCCGTTATACCTGGCGGCGCGCTTGAGTCAACAATATAATACATCCATCTATTTGAAACGTGAAGATCTCAATCATACCGGGGCACACAAGATCAACAATACGATCGGGCAGATCCTGTTGGCACGACGGCTCGGCAAGCGGCGTATCATTGCGGAAACGGGGGCAGGCCAGCATGGGGTGGCGACGGCGACGGTCTGTGCGTTAAAGGGCATGGAGTGCATCGTCTATATGGGAGAAAAGGATATCGAGCGGCAGGCGCCCAACGTAGCGAGGATGAAAATGCTGGGTGCTACGGTGATACCCGCCACCAGCGGCAGCAAGACCTTGAAGGACGCGACCAATGACGCCATCCGGGATTGGATAAACAACCCTGTCGACACTCATTACATCATCGGCAGTGTCGTGGGGCCGCATCCTTATCCCGATATGGTAGCCCGGTTCCAGAGTGTCATCAGCGAGGAGGTGCGGGCCCAGTTGAAGGAAAAGACGGGGAGTGAGTTGCCGACGCATGTCATTGCCTGTGTGGGTGGCGGCAGCAATGCGGCCGGGGCGTTTTATCATTTCCTGGACGAAGGAAGCGTGGAGTTGATCGCGGTCGAAGCGGCGGGTCATGGGATCCATAGCGGGAAGAGTGCCGCTACTACCCAATTGGGAAAGCCAGGCGTGCTGCATGGCAGCCGCAGCTATGTTATGCAGACGGAGGATGGGCAGGTCGTCGAGCCGCACAGTATCTCGGCGGGTCTGGACTATCCCGGTATCGGTCCTTTGCATGCTTACCTGTATGCAAGCGGCCGGGCACAATTTCTTAGCGCCACGGATGAAGAAGCATTGCAGGCGGCGTTTGTGCTGACGCGGCTGGAAGGCATCATCCCCGCGTTGGAGTCGGCGCATGCCCTTGCGGCGCTCGATCAACTGGAATTAAATGAAAAAGATGTAGTCGTGCTTTGTTTGAGCGGAAGGGGCGACAAAGACATGGCGACTTATATGCACGCAATGGAAGGAGGTATGAAATGAGCAGGATCAATGAACTTTTTAAGCAAAAGGCGTCCCGGGTGTGTAGCGTTTACTGTACGGCGGGGTTTCCGCGGCTGGACAGTACGCTCGAAGTCATGAAGGCCTTACAGGACAATGGGGCGGATATGATAGAGCTGGGGATGCCTTATAGTGATCCGCTTGCGGACGGGCCGGTCATCCAGGCCAGTGGCAGCAAGGCGTTGGAGAATGGGATGAGCTTGTCTGTGTTGTTGGGGCAGCTGGGCGGTCTGCGGCCCGCGATACGGGTGCCGGTATTGCTGATGGGGTATATGAATCCTATTTTGCAATATGGGTTTGAAAAGTTTTGTGAGGCTGCGGCGATGGCCGGGGTGGATGGGCTTATACTGCCAGATCTGCCGAACTACGAATTCGAGACGGAGTATGGTCCGGTCATAAAGAGGTATGGACTCGACTTTGTGTTTTTGGTCACGCCTGAGACCTCGCCGGAACGGATACGGAAAGTGGATGCGTTGAGTACGGGCTTTTTGTATGCGGTCTCTTCCTCCTCGACGACGGGGGGTACTAAGGACATTGCGGACCAGGAGGCTTATTTTCTGAGGCTGGAGCAGATGCGGCTGCGCAATCCGGTGTTGGTGGGTTTTGGCATCCGCGACAAAGTGAGCTTTGACCTGGCTTGCAGTCATAGCAGCGGGGCGGTCATCGGGACGGCGTTTATCCGCGCTTTGGAAGGTGGGGACAATATTGGGGTGGCCACGACAAAATTTTTATCAACAATTTTGAAGTAGGATGCGACTGGCGATCATTAAATATAATGCGGGTAATATCCAATCGGTGCTGTATGCATTGGAGCGCATCGGCCGGGAGGCGGTTGTTACGGACGATCCGGTGGTGATCCGGGAGGCGGACAAGGTTATCTTTCCCGGGGTTGGAGAGGCCAGCACGGCAATGGATTATTTGCGGGAGCGGGGGCTTGATGGCGTGATCCGGGGGTTGACTCAGCCGGTGCTGGGCATTTGTTTAGGAATGCAGTTGATGTGCAACTATAGCGAGGAGAATGATACGGAGTGTCTGGGGATCTTTGCCGAGAAGGTGCGAAGGTTCACGCCGGCTGATGCGTCCATTAAGGTGCCGCAGATCGGGTGGAACAATATTTATGATCTGACAACGCCTTTGTTCGAAGGGGTTGCGGAGAAGAGCTATTGTTATTTCGTGCATGGCTACTATGCTTCGCTGGGGGCGCATACCATTGGGCGCACGGATTATGGGGGGGCTTATAGTTCTGCTTTGCATCGGGCTAATTTTTATGGGGTTCAGTTCCATCCGGAGAAATCGGCTGCGGTCGGGGAGCGGATATTGAGGAATTTTGTTGACAACATTCGATGATATAAATATTTGTTTTTCAACTGATTAAGTGGGTTTGAAGATATTTCATTACCTTAAAGGTCTGATGAGCATTTTCGGCATTTTAAAGATGAACGTAATCTCTTAAGAAATGATTCAAAGAATTTCAATAGAAAACTTCAAAGCGATCTTCCGCGCTGTCGATATACCTATTGCTCCTTTCACAGTGTTTATAGGCAACAATGGTACGGGGAAGAGTACAGTAATTGAAGCCTTACGAGCGCTTCAAATCGCGGTCAACAAAGGATTGAATGATGCTTTTGCTGAATGGGGAGGCCTCGACAGAGTAAGAAATTATAATGCGTCATTGTATATTAATAATAATTTTATTAAAGACGGTAAGAAGCGATACAGCCCACTGGTTATTAATCTTACAGCGCAAGTAAAGAACAAAATATTTGAGTATAAGGTACAAATCAATGTTTTGCCGGATGGGGTGTATTACGTTGTTGAAAAAGAAGAGTTGTATTGTAATCAAGAACCTGTTTTCGTCGCAAGGGTTCTCGATAATGAAAGTGATGGTGAAATGACTTATTATAAGACTGTCAGCGGTAGTATTATTAAAGACACTTATAAAGCGAATAGGTTGCGACTTGGGTTACAATCTCCTTTTATTTCCGAAGAGTTAGAAGAGTTTAGGCGTTATATTGAAGAATGGCAATTCTTATATTTAAATGCTCATACAATGGGCAAGCCTGTTCAGCAAGATCGAGTGTACAGAGTGATTAAATTGGAATATGAAGGCCGAAATATTGCAGACTATTTGATGCGTCTTAAAGAAGAAGGGAAAGAATTTTTTGACAGCATCATTAGGAAGATGCGATACATATTACCATATATTAGTGATATCGAACCTCATATTTTGGAAGAGACGATAAATCGTGAAATAGAGCTCTTGCTTTACGAAGAAAAAGATAATAGTAAGCCTATACCTGGATGGCTATTGTCTTCTGGGACCTTGAGGATACTCGCTTTATTGACAATGTTTGAAACACCTAGAAAGCCCTCGGTATTATTTGTCGATGAAGTCGAAAATGGCCTTGATCCTAGAACTATTGGCTTACTGCTAAGCCAGGTTGAAAGTGCTTTTCTGGATAAGTCTATGCAAGTTGTTTTTACCACTCATTCGCCTTATTTATTAGACTTGGTTCCATTGGATAGCATTATCGTTGCCGAAAAAGGCGAATTGGGGAGTAGCTATCATGTCCCTAAAGATGAAAATAGTTTAAATGTATGGAAGGATAAGTTCTCTCCTGGTAAGCTTTACACAATGGGTAAATTGACAAATTAGATGCCATGCGAATCGGAATAATCTTGGAATGCTCATCTAAAGGCCCAGACGCCATAATTTACCCTTATTTGGCGACGCTCTTCTGTGCTACGATTCAGATAAGTAATGGAGACGTTATCACTTTGAATAATAAACCCAATTTGATCAGCGAAAGCCCGGAAATTGCAAAAATATTGTTGAATTCGGGTTGCCATTATGTCTTTATAATTTGGGACAGAATGCCTAAATGGGGTGGTACGGGAAATTGTAAAGATGATCAAATTGAAATTAATAGCGGATTGGACTCTCTAGCAGTTGACAAAGGCAAAGTATTTCTATGTTGTATTAGGGATATGCTTGAATCTTGGATGTTGGGTGATGGTAACGCAATAAACGCATACTTTCAGCAATTTTCTCCATCTCATCGATTACCACAATTTCCAGATTACAAGTCGTCTGTAGAACAAAGCCAGCCTGAAGAAAAACTAAAGCGATATAACAAGAGGTATAATAAGTTTTCAGACAATTTCAAAATCGTGAAACTCATTAGCGATTTTGATAAAATTGCAAAAAGAAATGATTCTTTCAAATACTTTAAAGATTGTGTGGAATACATTTGTAAATAAAAAATGACGTTAAATATTATTCATTTACAGCACAGAATAGATCGTTTGCTAATATTGAAAGAAGAGTTTACAAACCAGAATATTACAGATTTCAAAATATGGGAAGGGATTGTTGACTGTGATTCCCCATGCGCAGGCATTTCTAAGGCGCACAAGCAGATCGTAAAATATGCTCGCGATGTGAATTTACCTGAGGTTTTGATTGGAGAAGATGATTTGCATTTTGTTTCCGACGGCGCATATAATTTCTTTCTTAAAAACAAACCCGTTGATTTTGATGTCTATCTTGGCGGTATTTATAGCGGAGAAATTAAGACCGACAATACAGTTAATGATTTTGCCGCATTGACGCTTTACATTGTAAATAAAAGATACTACGATATTTTTTTAAACCTGCCGGAGAATATACACTTGGATCGGGCTATGCGGTATACCGGTAGATTTGTTGTTTGCCACCCTTTTGTTGTAAAGCAACATAACGGATTTAGTGATAATCTAAAAATTGAAAGTGACGACGATCGATATCTCCTCGGTAGAGAATTCTATAATGGGAATTGAAATTGTCGTCTACATTTGCGTCTTGCAGTTGTTAATAAAGATTAAGACATGGAGATTATTCCTGCTATTGATATCATCGATGGAAAGTGTGTGCGGTTGACGCAGGGCGACTATGCGCAGAAGAAAATTTACAATGAACACCCGCTTGAAGTCGCGGCTGCTTTCGAGGATGCTGGGTTACGGCGGCTGCATTTGGTGGACCTCGATGGCGCCAGGGTCGGGGCGGTGAAGAACTGGAAGGTGCTGGAGACATTGGCGGGGAAGACCGGTCTCGTCATCGATTTTGGAGGCGGTATCAAGACTGCGGCGGATGTGGACATCGTCTTTAATTCCGGTGCGGCGCTGGCCACGGTTGGAAGTATCGCGGTGAAGGATGCGGGGCTTTTTTCCAGTTGGCTGAGTGAGTATGGGGCGGAGAAATTCCTGCTTGGAGCGGATGTGAAAGACGAAAAAATAGCCGTGCATGGCTGGCAGGAGACGACGGATATCTGGATCTATGATTTTATCCGGGACTTTATGGAGCGCGGCGTGCGCCAGGTGTTTTGTACGGATGTCAGTAAAGACGGGTTGTTGCAGGGGCCGGCGCTGGAGCTGTACCGGATGATCGTGAAGGAATTTCCCGATCTGCATTTTATTGCGAGCGGGGGTGTGAGTGGGATGGACGACCTGCATCGCCTCGAGGAGGCGGGCTGCAAGGGGGTTATCATCGGGAAGGCGATCTATGAGGGTAGGATCCGGTTGAACGAATTGTTGAATCTATGATACATAATTTTTGGCTGTTCGCTTTGGCGAGCTTTTTATTGAACATCACCCCGGGCAATGATATGATCTATGTTGCGTCACGGAGTGCGGCACAGGGTGTGCGGGCGGGGATCGTCTCTGCGCTGGGGATCATGGCGGGGTGTTTGGCCCACCTGGCTGCGGCGGCGGCGGGATTATCGGTACTGCTGGCGCGATCGGCGGTGGCTTTTGATATCATCAAGTATATCGGGGCCGGGTATCTTGTTTATCTTGGTGTGAAGGCCCTTTTAAGTCGGAAGGGTGCGGATTTTGGCGATGCGGAAGCCGGACAGGCGCCCAGGGCAGCGGGGCACCGGCGGTCCGGCGGGAGGAGCGGACGGGCGTCCTATAAAAGATTGTTCCTGCAGGGTGTATTGACGAACGTGTTGAATCCGAAGGTGGCGTTATTCTTCCTGGCTTTTTTGCCGCAGTTCATAGACGTCCGGGGAAAGCATGGGACGGAGGCGATCCTGTTACTGGGCGCCTGGTTCGATGTGG
>Ga0302326_10003445_pt1 | contig 37228 bp, 27 predicted proteins | sample Palsa_T0_3_FD_202264 | JGI IMG/M metagenome (GOLD analysis project Ga0302326, IMG submission 202264) | Peat permafrost microbial communities from Stordalen Mire near Abisko, Sweden - Palsa_T0_3 | ecosystem: Environmental > Terrestrial > Soil > Palsa > Peat permafrost | place: Sweden: Abisko... | reverse complement strand
GCACGCAGGCGTCGCAGCGCGTGCAGCGCTCCAGATCCAGCACCAACAGGCTCTGCGCTTCCATCAGGCCCTGCGTCAGGAACGCGTCCAAGGGCATGCTGGTGGCGGTTTCCAGCCGCTGCCGGTTTTGCTGCTGCCGCTCGTAGGCCAGCTGCTCCAGGCTGTGGCGAATCTCCGGGAACCGGTCCACCATCTGGTGGAACTCGTCGGCGTGGATGCGCACCAGCTCCACGTGATCGAGCGCGGTGCAGGTGGCCGTGCGGCGCCCCTCGCCCAGCAATCCGATTTCGCCGAAGTAGCCGCCCCGTCCCAGATAGGCCAGCACCAGCTCGCCCCCCGGATGCGGTTCCGATACCTTCACGAAGCCCAGCCGGACCAGGTAGAAGCTGTCGGCGATGTCGCCCTGCCGGCAGACGATGTCGCCCTTGGTGTAGCGCACCAGCTCCACCTTGTCGCGCAGCAGGTCGATGAACTCCTGCGTCATGGTGGCGAACATCGGAACGCTGCGCAGATGGTCGTCCAGCGCCCGCTTGCGATAGTTGGCGTCCAGCTGCGCCTTGAGCGTCTTGTTGCGCTGGATGATGTCCAGCACGTTGCGCAGCATCTCGAACATCACGCAATCGGTGGCCGCGCGCACCGTGGCCGAGCGCGGATACAGGCTCATGCAGGTCATTTCGCCGAACAGGTCGCCCGGTCCCAGCGTGGCCACCGGATTGTCGTAGGGCAGGTCGACCGAGGCGTCGATGGGAATGCTGAAGCGCGCGCCTTCCTCCGGGCGCCGTTCCTGCTGGCGTCCCACCAGGCGGCTGGTGAGCTTGCTGAAAAACCCGGTGGATCCGCCCCCGGTCTTGACGTGCGCCAGCGGCGTGTCCAGATACACGTGCGCCTGGCCTTCCAAAATGTAGAACGCGGTGGAGCCGTATTCGCCCTCCCGGCACACGATCTCGCCCTTGCGGAAGCGGCGCCGCACCACCGCGTTCTTGTTCAGCTCCAGAAACGTGCCCGAGACTTTTTGGAAATAGGCCAGTTGCTGCAGCTCTTCGACCTTCACCGGGTCGCCCGGCAGCACGGTCTTGATCACGCTCTTGTTGGTGAGCGCGCCGGTGGGGCAGGACACCATGCATTCCCCGCACGACACGCACGAGGAATTTCCCATGGGCAGGTTGTAGTCGAACGCCACGCCCGCTCCGAAGCCCTTGCCGCGCCGCCCCAGCACGTTGTTCTGGCGAATCTCGTCGCAGCCCCGGATGCAGCGGTCGCACAGTATGCAGGCCTCGTGATCCACCGCGATCACCAGCGACGAGTTGTCCTGGCCGCGCGGCGACAGTCGGCGCGCGAAGCGAGGCTGGGTGATGCCTTCCAGCCGCGCCATGGTTTCCAGCTCGCAATCGTTGGATTGCCGCTGCCGCGCGCACGGGCTGGGATGATCCGCCATCAGCAGCTCCACCAAGGTGTGCCGCGCCCTCCGCACCCGGTCCGAGTTGGTGGACACCACCATGTTGTTTTCCGCCGGACGCACGCAGGAGGCCTGCAGCACGCGCGCCTTCTCTATGTCCACCACGCACACCCGGCACACCCCCACCGGCGTCTCGTTCTGTTGATGGCACAGCGTGGGGATCGCGATGCCGTGCATGCGGGCCGCGTCGAATACCGTGGTCCCGGCCGGAACCGCTACCGGCATGCCGTCGATGGTGAGTTGGATTTGGTCGCTCATCTGTTGCTGTAGTTGCTTTCGTTTTTCAAAATGGCTCGCGCATCGGGCACACGCCCTCCGGGCAGCGCCGGTCGTACACATGCGCGTCGATCTCCGGCCGGAAGTGCTCCAGCACCGAAGTCAGCGGCACGTGGGCGAACTGGCCCAGACCGCAGATGGAGGCCAGCTTCAAGGTCTCGGTCAGATCCTCCACCATGCCCATGTCCGAGCGGTTGCCCTGGCCGCGCGTCCAGCCGGTCAGGATGTCGGTCAGTTTTTGCGTCCCCATGCGGCAGGGCACGCACTTCCCGCAGCTTTCGTTGCGGAAGAACTTCACCGCGTTCAGCGCCATGTCCAGCATGCAGCGGCCCTCGGCGCAGATCACGATGGCGCCCGAGCCGAGCATCGATCCGATGGCGGCCAGCGACTTGAAGTCCAGACGCACGTCGGCCGCCGCGGCCGGCAGATAACCCGACGAAGGTCCCGACGGCGCGAAGGCTTTCAGCTTTTTTCCGCCCACGATGCCGCCCGCCAGGTTGAAGATCACTTCCGACATCGGCAGGCCCATCGGAATCTCGAAGATCCCCGGATTGCGCACGTCGCCGCTGATGCCCACGAACTTCAATCCCGACGCCCCGCCCAGCCCTTGCCCCTTGTACCAATCCACGCCGTTGATCAGGATCTGCGGAACGTTGGCGAAGGTCTCCACGTTGTTCAGCGCGGTGGGCTTGTGGAACACGCCGTGCGTCACCGGAAAGGGCGGCTTGTTGCGCGGCTCCGCCCGGTGCCCCTCGATGGCTTCGATCAAGGCGCTCTCCTCGCCGCAGATATAGCCGCCCGGACTGATGAACAACTCCAGATCGAAGGCCAGATCGCTGCCCAGCACGCCCGCTCCCAGCAAGCCCGCCCGGTAGCAGCGCTCGATCTCGTGAGCCAGCACGTGCTCGGCGCCTTCGTACTCGTGCCGCAAATACAGAATGCCTTGGTGCGCGCCCGTCACCAGGCCGGCCAGAATCATGCCCTCGATCACCAGGTGCGGCAGGTTCTGCAGAATGAAGCGGTCCTTGATGGTGCCCGGCTCGCTCTCGTCGGCGTTGCAGACCACGTACTTCTCCGGACCCGGCGCGTTGCGCACCGCTTCCCACTTGAAGCCGGTCGGAAATCCGGCGCCGCCCATGCCGCTCAGGCCGGCGGCTTTCAGTTGCGCGATCACCCCGGTCCAGTCGCGCGTCGCGACCGCGGTTCGGAGCGCGCCGTAGGGCTCGGAATCGCGATAGGGATCGGAAGCCAGGCCGGTGACGCGCGCGTCGCCGGGCATGTGCGGCAACTCGCTGCCGCCCAGCGCGGTGAGCGCCAGCGCTTCGGCCTGCGCGGCCGTGACGCCGCGATAGATGTGATCGTTGATCGAAACCGCGGGCGCTCCGTCGCACTGGCCCAAGCACGACACCTCGCCGATTTTCAGGTCGGTCGGGTTCATGCCCTGGAAGCGCTGTTCCAGGCCGGTGCGCAGATCGTCGGCCCCGCACAGATGGCAGGACATGTCGGTGCAGACCTTGAAGCTGACCTTGGGTGGCGGCGTCAAATGGAAATGCGGAAAGAAGTCGGCCACTCCGTGAATCCGGTACAGCGGCAGTTGGGTGCGCTTGCTGAGCGCCTCCAGCTGCTCGCCCGGCAGATACCCGTATTGCTTTTGAATCGCTCGCAGATCGTCGAAAATCAAGGCCGCCTCTTTGCTGAATACGAGGTTTCATTATAGGCGAATTCGGGAGCCCTACAAAAGTCGAGTTGCAAGCGACGCGAATGGCCACATGTGGTATGAAAAAGAGGACCATGCCGGATCGAGGCATTCCTCTGAGCGGCTACCGCCGCGCGGTTAGATTCGTCGTCCCGTACTGGCGCCGCCTGGTCTTAGTGTTGCTGGCGGGAATCGCCGCCACCGGATTCAGCTTGTTGCAACCGTATGTCTCGAAGTTGCTGATCGACGACGCGCTGTTGAAGCACAACTTTCGCATGCTGTTGCTCGTGAGCGGATTGATGCTCGGCGTCACGGTGCTGGGATTTGTGCTCAACATATTGTCCAGCTATCAATACGTGCGGGTATCGGCCTTAGTGCTTTTCGACATGCGCCTCGCCCTGTATCGGCACTTGCAAACTCTGTCGCCGCGATTCTGGGCGCAGCGCAAGCTCGGCGACGTGGTTTCGCGCATCAACAACGACATCGCCGAGGTGCAACGAGTGACCTCCGATAGCTTGTTGAGCATTCTTTCGAACGTCGTGTTTCTGATCGGGAGCGCGGCCATCATGCTTTCCCTCAGCCCGCGTCTCTTCCTGGTGAGCGTGGCGGCGATTCCGGCCAGCGTGTGGGCGTTGCAGCACTACCAGCATCGGCTGGCCGCGCGCGTGCGGACGGTTCGGGAACGCAGTTCGGACATCGGAAGTTTCCTGCTCGAGACGCTGCTGGGGATCCGACTGGTGACGGCGGCGCAGGCCGAAACGCGCGAGGTGGAACGCTTCCGCGGCCACAACCAAAACTTCCTGGACGCGCTCATGCGCATGCAGCTCACCGCGTTTCTGGCGGGCGCCGTTCCCGGCACGATCCTGACGCTCTCCACCGCGGCGCTTTTTCTATACGGCGGAAAGCTGGTGATCGACCGCGCGCTCACCGTCGGATCGCTGGTAGCCATCATGGCGTACCATACGCGCCTGCTCTCGCCGGTGCAGAACATGATGAGTCTGTACAGCAACCTGGTGACCGGCGGAGTCTCGCTCGCGCGCGTCTGGGAACTGTTCGACACCCAGGCCGAGATTACCGACCGGATTGACGCCGCGCCGCTCGCGAACGTTCGCGGTGAAATCGAATTCGACCGCGTTTCGTTCGGTTATGGCGGCGGAGCGGTTCTGGACGATCTGTCCTTTCGAGTGGCGCCCGGAACGATCTGCGCCATCCTGGGGCCGAGCGGCGTCGGCAAATCGACGTTGGCCGATCTCATGGTTCGCTTCTATGACCCGGAACAGGGCGCCATTCGTATCGACGGACGCGATTTGCGCAATGTCACTTTGACGGACCTGCGCCGCGCGGTGATGCTGGTCGATCAAGTTCCCTATCTCTTCCGCGCCAGCGTGCGCGAGAACATAGCCTACGCCCGGCCCGGCGCGACGGACGACGAGATTCGGAGGGCCGCCGGAGCCGCGTCGATTCACGAGCGCATTCTGTCGCTTCCCGAAGGCTACGACACGATCCTCGCCGAACGCGGGCAAACGCTCTCGGCGGGGGAACGCCAGCGGATCGCTCTGGCGCGCGCGCTGCTGGCCGATCCGAAAGTTCTGGTTCTCGACGAACCTACTTCGGCGCTCGATGAAGCCAACGAGCGCGCCATCGCCGACACGCTGGTGCGAGTCTCCGAGGGTCGGACCGCGATTCTGATCACGCACCGCGCTTCGCTCGCCCGCATCGCGCATCAAACCATCCTGCTCGAAGCCGCCGCCGATCGCAGCCGGATTGACGCCGCGGCGCGATAGGCCCGCTCGTCACCGGGCGCCGACGGCGACTGGCCGCGGCACTTTCTTTTTTCCCGAAAGCTCGTCCGCGATTTGTTCGATGCCGGCGCGCGCGTAGTCGTTGAAGAAGCCCCATTTCCCGTACTTCGCCTGGAGGCCGGGCAGGATCGCGTTCACCAGCGCGTCGCCGGACTTCCCGCGGACTTGTTCCGCGCGAACCGAGTCGCGGAGATCCGCGAGATAACCACGGAAGGCCCGAACATCGCGGGCGTCGGCCACGCCCCCATGGCCCGGAACCCAGGTGGACACGCCGTAGTCTTTCGGCAATGCGTCGAGCGTCGCCACCCAGGCCGCGGTCGAAGCGTCAATCAGGTTCGGAATATGATCCTTCCACAGCATGTCGCCGCAGAACACCACGCGCGCGTCCGGTACCCAGACCACCGAATCGCCGCCGGTGTGGCCGGGATAGTATCGAACCCCGACTCGGCGCGATCCGAGATAGAGATCGATGCGATCGTCGTAGACCACGTTCGGCAGCGTCAGCGACGCCACCCGGGCCGTTTTCTCCTTCGTCACGGGTGGATCGAGCATTTTGATGTTTTCCGTCCGCATCCAAGCGCGCACGTTCCGGTGCGCAACAATGACGGCTCCCGCGGCGGCGAATACATCGTTGCCGTTGACATGATCCAGGTGATAGTGCGTGTTGACGACAAACCGAATCGGCAGCTTGGTGATTTTTCGAATCTCGGCCGCGAGCGCCTGGGCAGGCTCCGGGTCTTGAAAGGTGTCGATCACCGCAACTCCATCGTCGCCGACCACGAATCCGGCGTTGCCCCCGGCTTTTCCAGCATCGTTCACGATCGCGGCCCAAACGCCGGGGCCGATCTTTTGCAAATTGAAGTCGGCGTTCGCGCCGCGCGCAAGTGGGATGAAAAGCCCAAGGAGAATGACGGGGGCGACGGAAGCTCGTGTCATCGTGCCAGCCTAACACGCCGCGGCTCGGGCCAGGGCGAAGTCGATCAGGGTTTGGCGGGCGGCTTTAATCGTTCCATCCGGCTGCGGCGCGCTTGGAACGCCGCCATGACGCTGGCCATCTCGGGGCCCGTGAGAACCGACGGATCACAGGCGGGAAGCCCCCGCTTGCAGGCTTCCACATTGCGCTGGCGAAACGCCGCCCGCGCGTTTTCCAGGTCCGAATTCTGAAGCGACACCGGATCGCAGTTCGCCAATCCGTTCAGACAGTTCGCGAGATTGCGGCGGTGCACCTCGGCGCGAACGTCTTTGGCCTCTGATTCCGTTAAAGCGAGGGGATTGCAAGTAGACGAACCTTCCATGCAACGGTCCCGATTCCGCCGGAGAGCGGCCGCCCGTACCGCCGCGGCTTCATTGGGCGCAAGCCGCAAGGGATCGCACAGGGAAGATCCGTTCAGGCAGCGGTCGAAATTACGGCGCTGAGAGGCGGCCTGTACAGAGGCGGCTTGTTCTTTCGTCAGAACAGTGGCGTCGCAAGTTGGAGCTCCGCTGACGCATTTGTCGAAATTTCGCTGGGCCTTGGCGGAATTCACCGCAGCCATATCCTTGGCGGCGAGTGACAGCGCATCGCAGGCGTTCTCTCCGTTCATGCACTTTTCTAAATTGCGCCGATAATGGGCGGCTTGAACCGAACTCGCCTCCGCCGCGCTGAGACGCGTCGGATCGCAGAGCGCGGAGCCGTTCAAACAGTAATCCAGATTGCGCTTCTTGGACTCGGCGCCCACTTTCGCGAGTTCGTCGGAAGCGAGCAGCGAAAGATCGCAACCCGAGAGTCCCTGGAGACAATTCACAAAGTTGGTCCGGTCCGGGGGGGCAGTCTTAGTTTTAGCCTGGGCCTGTACCAGCCAAGGAGCTAGACCGAGGATCGCCAGAGCCGCAAACGGCGAGGGCTGCATGGTCCTAGTGTCTCCTATTTTTCATCAAGATTGCTAATACTAGTACCCTCAATAGGAAACCTAGCCCGTTAGTTCATTGACACTTGTCATACGATCCTGCATACTCCATGAGTAAGCGCTGACAACTGTCATAGAGAGAGGATTTTGGACGCGCTTGGGAGCGTCTAGTCGCACCATGATTGGGACAGAAAGGGCGGTAGCTTGCCCTAGTGAACCTGTCATGGGGGTGAAGTTAGGTTTTGAGGGGACCATGCAGCTGAAAAACCGGAGGGCAAGTTTGTGGCAGTATTAAAGCCGAGAGAGCGGTTAGTGTACTTCCGAGTATCGGAGGACGAATTTCGCCAATTTGTGAGCGTTTGCGAGCAGGCAGGGGCCCGCAGCGTATCGGATCTGGCTCGGAGCGCGGTACAGCGGCTGATCGCCGACGGTAACCGGCAACGCGAGGACGAGGAATTGGCGGACAAGATGCACCGGCTGGAAAGGCTGATCGCGGAAGTGACCGAGCAGTTGCAGATTCTGAACCCCAGCAAGGTTCCGTTCGCGGGTCTGGATGATTTCGCCGAGAGCACCGCCCAGTGCTCGTCGGGCGCCAATTCAGCCGAGAGCAATGGTCGGGGAGGCGAGTAAACATCATGGATCTGCTTCCAAATGGTTCCGGGGACGATCGCAATCATCTCATCCCCTACGGCGAAAAACCGGTCATTGTGGAGAACGGGCGGCAGTATTATCAGTCTCCCGCGGCGAGCGCCGAGGAGACCGCCCCATCGGCGGATATCAAGGGCATTATCCGCCGGCATTGGTTCTTGCTGTTGGTATTGTTGCTGGTTGGGGCCGCGGGAGGCTTCGCGTCGGTGGTGTTGAGTTCTCCGCGCTATAAAACGCGCTTGTTGCTCGAAGTGGGTAACGGCGGCGGCACGTACACCAAGAACGGCTTGGAGAGCGCCGAAGGTACGGAGGTGGACATCCAGACTCAAGTCAGCATACTGCGCAGCGGGACGTTCCTCAAGCGCGGCGCAGAACGTTTGCAGCAAGACAGCGTGCCGCTGGCCCCCACCGGACGCGACCTCTTTTCGCGGTTGAGGCAGCGCATTCACCCCGCTACGCAAGATCCGCTCGAGAATGCCCGTCAAGGCATTGGCCTGGCCATGGGGACGTTTGACGCGAGGCCGGTGATTCATACCCGCTTGATCGAGCTGAGCTGCGAGTCGAGCAGCCCGGACGTGGCCGCGCAGTTTCTGAATTCGATGGCTTCCGAGTTTCAGGAGGACAATTCCCGGTCGCGCATGCAATCCTCGCAAAGGACCAGCGAGTGGCTGGCGGCGTCCATCGAGGAAACCAAATCGAAGATGCAGGAAGCCGAGGAGCATCAGCGGGATTTCGTGCAGGCTTCCGGCAATGTGTTCGCGGGCCAGGACACCACGCTCGACGACACCAAGCTGACGCAATTGAAAGGCGAGCTGGCGAAAATTCAATCCGACCGCATCGCCAAACAGACGCGCTATGAACTTACGCTCAAGAATCCTCCCGAGACGCTGGGCGAGGTTTTGGACGACGCCGCGTTGCGAGGCCACCAGGCCAAGATCAACGGGCTCGAGCAGGAAAAGGCCGCGCTCGAGGTCAAGTACACCCCCAAGCATGAGAAGGTCCGCCAATTGGACGCCCAGTTGGCTGAGGTACGAAAAGACTACCAGAACGAAATCCGCAGCGTGGTCAGCCGAATCAAGAACGATTACGAAGCCGCGCTGAGCCAGGAGAGGCTGCTGTCGAAGAATTACGGCAGCCAATCCCAGCGCGTGGGATCGGAAGCAGCCAAGGCTGCGCAGTACAACGCTCTGCGGCGCGAGGCAGATACGCTGCATCAGGTTTATCAGTCGCTTCTGATGCAACAGAGCGAAGCGGGGTTAAACAGCTCGGTGCCGGCCAGTCCCATCCGTATCGTGGAAGCGGCCGCGCCTCCGGAACTTCCGTTTAAGCCGCGGCCGGTTCTGAATATCTCCTTTGGGTCGTTGCTGGGGATCGTGATCGCGGGCGGGTTGGCATTTCTGCGCGAACGGATGGATACCAGTATCCGGGCGCCGGGTATGTCGCGCCAGATGTTTAATGCGCCCGAGCTCGGCGTCATTCCGAATCTCGGAGCGGATGCCAACGGAGTCGCCACCTGGCGTTCGTACCTGCATTCCAAGGGTATGGCGCTCAACGGCGACGGAGAGAATCCCGCGTCGGCCATGGTTACCTGGCAGAGCGGTCCTTCCTTCGTCACCGAATCGTTTCGGGGCACTCTGGCGTCCATCTTACGTAATCAGGCCAGCGGGAAGGCCCAAAAGATCATTCTCGTCACCAGTCCCGGGCCCGCGGAAGGGAAAACGACGGTCATCCAAAATTTGGGCATCGCCCTCGCCGAAACCGGCCGGCGAGTGCTGGTGGTGGACGCGGATTTTCGACGGCCGCACCTGCATCGCAAGTTCGGCCTGCCGAACGATTGGGGCTTGGTCGACATGCTGTCGGAGGACTCTCCCCTGAGCGAATATGCGATGGATCGTCTTGCGGCGGCTACCGGCTTTCCTGAGTTATCGCTGCTGGCCAATGGCTCCGGACCGGGTACGTCCAACGTGGCCCGCGCCCTGTACTCCCCCCGTCTGCGCGAGATCTTCGAGTTCCTCAAGAAACGCTACGACATGATTCTGGTGGATACGCCGCCGATTCTGCACGTCGCGGATACCCGCATTATCGCTCCGCTCGCCGACGCGCTGATTCTAGTGCTCCGTTGCGGCGTCACCAACCGGGCCAACGCCATGGAAGCGTACCAACGCATCCAGGAGGATGGTCTCGCATTGCTCGGCACCGTGCTAACCGACTACGACCTGCGCGGCGACCGAAAGCGTCAGTATTATTACGATTATGGCGACTCCAGTCGAACCTAAAATTTCGGAACAATCCGTGCCGCGCCGCGGTTTGCAGCGGATGAGCGAAGTTCCTGCATCCGTCCAAGCGGTGGTGATCGGGCTTCTTCTGTTGATCGCGTTCTGGCCGATACTCCTGGGTTTGTACGGGAGCTGGTTTGACGATTACGCCAACATGGAGCACGGCATTTTGGTGATTCCCGCCGCCGCCTACATGGCCTGGACGAAGCGCGACAAGCTGGCGACGCTTCCCATCGAGCCGTCCAAGCGGGGGGTCGTGGTGCTCGTTTGGGGCGCTCTCCAAGCCATGTTAGGCATTGCGGCCCATTGGATCTGGGTAAGCCGTACATCGGTCCTGGTCTCCCTGGTGGGAGCGATCGCCGCGGTCTTCGGCTGGCGCATGGTGAAAGAACTGGCGTATCCGCTGGGCACGCTGATTCTAATGATCGCGCCCCCGACGTTCATTTACGAGCGCATGACCTTGTCCTTGCAATTAATCGCCAGCCGCTTGGGCGAGGTTTTCCTCGAGGTTCTGGGCTACTCGGTTTTGCGGGAGGGCAACATTCTGGAGCTGCCGGGAGTGAAGTTGTCGGTGGAGGAAGCTTGCAGCGGGATTCGTTCGCTGACCGCCATATTTTTCATGTGCGTCATCTACAATTATTTTTTCGTCGAACAGCGGAGCATGCGTTGGCTGATTCTAGTGATGGCGATTCCGATCGCGATTTTAGGCAACGCGCTTCGGATTCTTGCAACCGGCATCGCGAGTCAGTACGATCCCGCCCTAGTCACCGGAGTAGCTCATGAGGCTTTCGGCTACGTGAGCATCGCCGCCGCGGCCGCCGGATGCCTGTTGGTGCATATTCTATTGATATCGATCCAGAAGTCCTGGAGGGCGCACCGTGGCTGACCCAGTCCAGCGATCTTTTCGCGTCCCCGGCGGTTGGTTCCTTGTAATCTGCGTCATCTTGGCGGCTCAGGCCGCAGGTTCCCGCCGCTTAGACGTGGTAGAGCGCGACTTGCCCCTGCCGGGACTGCACTCCCTGCCTCCCCGGATCGGAAACTGGCAATCCGGCGAGGAGCGCGAGCTCTCGGCCAGCGAAGCGGCCACGCTGAAGCCGGACGAATATATCTTGCGCGATTATGTCGATGAAAACGGCAAGAGCTCCATCAACCTCTTCGTTGCGTATTTCAAATCCTTGCAAAACGCCTACGGTCCTCATTCGCCCCGCATCTGTCTGCCTGGATCCGGATGGCTGGTGAAATCTTCGAAGATTGGAATCTTGCCGCTCCGCGACAGGCCCGAAGGCATTCCCGTCAACGAATATGTAATGGAAAAAGGCGGCGACAGTATCTTCGTGCTGTATTGGTATCAAAACAATCGCCATACGTGGGCGGAAGAGTATTGGGCGAAACTTCGGCTGCTGCCCGATCTATTACGCTATAAGCGATCCGATGTTAGTCTGGTTCGCTTGGTAACCCCGTTAGGCGACGCCACTCCGGAACAGAATCTGGCGCGCTGCCTCAATTTCACAAATCAGGCGTTCCCCCTCATAGCGGAACGTCTGGGTTCGGTCGACTAGGCTCGTTCGTGCGGATTGTGTACTTAAACCCCTGCGGCGAACTGGGCGGCGCCGAAACCAGTCTCCGGGAAGTGCTGGCCGGCGTCCGGTCCGCCGAACCGAGCTGGGAGCTTTCCCTGGTGCTCGGTGAAGACGGCCCTCTCGCCGGTATCGCCCGCGAGTTGGGAGTTGAAGTCATCGTGGCGCCCTTTCCGAGGCAACTTTCGCGGCTGGGCGATGCCGGGGGCGGCGCGTTCGCCCAAATGCGGTCGTTGCTGCGGGCCGCGCCGGGGACGGCGAAATATGCGCGCGGCTTGGCGCGGCTGCTCGGAAAACTCCAACCGCACGTCGTTCACACCAATGGTTTCAAGATGCATTTGCTCGGCGCCTCGTCGACGCCGCGCGAGGCGGCGCTCGTCTGGCACATCCACGATTACGTCAGCGCCCGGCGCGTTGTGAGCCGCTTGCTGCGGTTGGTGAGCTCGAAGTGCCGAGCGGCAATTGCGAATTCCCATAGCGTGGCGGCAGACCTAAAATCTCTTATGCCTCGCCTCGACGTGGTACCTATCTACAACGCCGTGGATTTCGAGCGGTTCTCACCCGACGGCGCCCGGCTCGACCTGGATGCGTTAGCGGGACTCCCGCCGGCCGCCGCGGGCGCCATCCGCGTGGGCCTGGTCGGAACATTCGCCCGCTGGAAGGGCCACAAGGTATTCCTCCAAGCGCTGGCTCGACTATCCGGCCCCGATTCCATTCGCGGATACATCATCGGCGGGCCGATCTACCAAACCGCGGGCAGTCAGTGGTCCATGACGGAACTGCGGGAAGAAGCCGCTCGGTTGGGGTTAACCGGCCACGTGGGCTTTACAGGTTTCGTCGCCGATACCGCGGCGGCGATGCGATCCTTGGACATCGTGGTGCATGCCAGCACCAAACCCGAACCTTTTGGAATGGTGATCGTCGAAGGCATGGCATCCGGGAAAGCGGTGTTGGCCGCCAGCGCCGGCGGCGCATCGGAATTGTTCACGGACGGAGTGGATGCCCTCGGCCATGTTCCCGGCGATGCCGCGATGCTGTCCGAGCGCATTGCGCTGCTGGCGTCGGATGACGAGTTGCGGCGCCGGCTCGGTCGGGAAGGCCGGCGGACCGCGCAACGGGTTTATCACCGAAGGCGGCTGGTGGGCGAGTTGCTCGGTCTGTACGCGAGGTTTTTTGACGGCGGACTCCGCTCGCCGGCTGAAACGGCGAGCGCGAATGCCGTTGTCGGGGATTGAGCTGCGAATGGTTTCCGCAACAACCGGGGAGTTTGACGGAGAGAAGCGAATGGCGCCCGCGGGTATCAAGCCGGGACTCAGGCCAACAGGTGGATCCGCCACCGATGGCGGCATGATACGCGTGCTGCATGTCAATGGCGGCAATCTATATGGCGGCGTGGAGACCATTCTAGCCACTCTGGCGCGATTGAAAGATCTCTGTCCAGCCATGGAGTCCGAATTCGCGCTCTGTTTCGAAGGCCGGCTCAGTCAGGAGTTGAGAACGGCTCAGGCGCGGGTGCATATGTTGGGCGGCGTTCGAATCAGTCGTCCCTGGACGGTATGGCGCGCGCGCCGCCGTTTGAAGGAAATCCTGGACCAACAACGTTTCGATCTTGTGATTTGCCACATGCCTTGGTCGCTGGCCATATTCGGTCCGGCGGTCCGGTCAAGCGGCCAAAAACTCGGTTTTTGGGCGCACGCCTTTCACCGCGGAAGCGGATGGTTGGAGCGATTGGCGCGGCGCGCGGTGCCCGACCTGGCGATCGCCACTAGCCGCTTCACCGAGGCCGGGATCGAAAACCTGTTTCCCCAAGCTCCCCGGGAAGTGATCTACCCCCCGGTGGACTTGACCGCTCCACCGGAATCCCGCCGGACTCAATCCAGCGTGCGCAGCCAATTCGGCGCCGGGCATCATACGGTGGTGATCGTGCAGGTAAGCCGGATAGAAGCCTGGAAAGGACACCAGGCTCACTTGGAAGCGCTGGCGCGGCTGACGAATCTTCCGACGCCTTGGGTCTGCTGGATGGTGGGCGGAGCGCAGCGGCCCGAAGAGCAGGACTATCTCCAGAAGCTGAAGGAGCTGGCCGAGACATTGGGACTCGCCGAGCGAGTGCGGTTCCTCGGCCAGCGCAGTGACGTGCCCGATTTGCTGGGGGCGGCGGATATTTTCTGCCAGCCGAATCTAACGCCCGAACCATTCGGGATCGTTTTCGTCGAAGCGCTTTGGGCGGCTTTGCCGGTGGTCAGCTTCGCTCTGGGAGGGGCGCTCGAGATTGTGGACGACTCCTGCGGATTGTTGATCCCGCCCGGGGATGTGGCGGGTCTCGCCGCCGGGTTGCAGAGCTTGATCGAACAACCCGAGCTGCGCGCTACCCTCGGCCGCGGCGGTCCCTCCCGCGCGGTCCGGCTCTCCGATCCGGCCACTCAGATGAACGCTTTGCGAGACGCGATGGCTCGCCCGCGCTCCCCGGGAGATCGCGCGTGACCGCACTCGCGCTTTGTGTCGCGGCTCTTCTGCTTACCTTCTGGGCCGGCCGCCGTTCGCTCGGCGCCGGACTGGTGCTGCTCGTGGCTGTCGGCTATTCCTACGGAATCTTGCGAGCCAACCTGATTACCACTTACTCCCACTTTATATTCGACGCCAGCCTGGCAGGGCTGTATCTTTCCCAAAAGTGGTTCTCCGGCACTCCCAGCGAATTGAAACGTCAAGAGCCGATACGATTTTGGGTCCTGGTCATGATCGGCTGGTGCCTGGTTTTAATGCTTCTTCCCTTCCAAACCTTCCTGGTTTCCCTGGTGGGTTTGCGCGGAAACGTGTTTTTCATTCCGATGCTGCTGCTTGGCGCCAGACTCGCGGATCGGGATCTCAAATATCTGGTAGGTGGTTTGGCGACGCTGAATTTGATCGCCTTAGCCTTCGCATGGGGCGAGTACTTCCTGGGTCTCCCGCGCTTTTTTCCGTATTCCGCCGTCACCGAGATCATGTACTCCAGCGCCGACGTGGCGGGAGGAAATTATCGGATTCCAGGCACCTTCACCAGCGCTCACGCCTTCGGGGGCGCCATGGTCGTTTCGTTGCCCTACCTGATCGGCGGCTGGGATCGCGTAGTAGATAAGCGGTTCAAGCTCTTGGCTTTGGGCGGCATCGTGGCCGCTCTGCTGGGGATATTGATGTCGGCTACGCGACAGAATTTCATCGTGGGTTCCGTTATGGTGTTGGTCGCGATCTGGACGCGAAAGGGGAAATCCTTCAAGAACATGGTGGTCCTGGTGCTGCTGTTCGGCATCATTGGCTGGGTGGCCGCGACTAATGAACGATTTCAGCGCTTCAAAACATTGCAGGACACCGGGGGGGTCACGGAACGTATCGCAGGGAGCGTAAATCGCAGCTTTTTCGAGATCCTGGAGGAATATCCGATGGGCAACGGTCTGGGCGGCGGAGGATCCAGCATGCCCTACTTTTTGCAGGGAGCCGTGAAGAACCCGATCGGAATGGAAAACGAGTACGCCCGGATTCTTAGCGAACAGGGCGTCATCGGATTGCTGATCTGGCTCGGCTTTGTGGGATACGTGCTGAGCCGCGCACCCAAGGCATGGGCCGACGGGCCTTGGGCCACCACTCGAAGAATGGCCTGGTCGCTCGCGGCTTTTTCGCTGGCCACGGCATTTATCGGAGTCGGATTCCTAACTTCAATTCCACAAACCGCTATTCAATTGCTCGGAATGGGTTGGACCTCCGCGTGGCGTAACTCCGAGGCGCCGGTCCGAGCGGCCGCGGCGACCCGGTATGTCCCGAGTTCCGCCCTGGGAGCCAAGGGATGGTGACCGAGATTCGCCGAACGGATCGGGAAGGCCTCCGATGAGCAGATCACGTCGCTTTCTCGGTGGGTTGGCCATGACCTATGGGTATCAGGCCATGGTCCTTTTCGTCGGCCTGTGGCTGACGCCCTTCTACCTCCGGCGTATCGGCCAACATGATTACGGACTCTGGCTGGTGGGCACGCAACTGCTTACATACCTTTCGCTGACCGACTTCGGCGTGGTGGAGCTGTTGCCCCAGGAAGTTGCTTATTCGACTGGCCGCGCCGGGGGCGTCGAGAAAGCCCAGGACCTCTCTCGGGTAGTTGGACAAACCGTCCGCCTGGTGCTCTATCAGCTTCCCGTCGTGATCGCGATCGCGATCGCGATGTTCTTCGCCATTCCCGCCGAATGGCAAGCCCTGCGGGGCCCTTTGACGTTCATTCTGTTAGGATTTGTCGCCGCTTTTCCGCTGCGCATGCTGCCGGCCCTGCTGCAGGGACTTCAGGACCTCACCTTCGCCGGCGGCGTCCAGATCTTGAATTGGGTACTCAGCACGGCGGCCACGGTCTGGATGGTCTGGTCCGGATGGAGTCTCTTCGCACTGGCGGCCGGCTGGCTGATTAGCCAACTCCTGCTCGTTCCGCTGATTTTTTACCGAATCTGGACGCGCTTCCCGCAAGTCCTGCCCCGCCGCTTGCCGCCCTTCGATCTGATCAAAACGAAAATCCAGTTGGGCAAAGGAATGTGGATCTGTCTTTCGCAAGTCGCCACGCTCTTGATGGCTCAAACTGATCTACTGATCATCGGCCGCCTACTCGGGCCGGCCGCGGTGGTTCCCTACGCGTGCACCTGCAAGCTGATCAGCGTGCTGGCCAATCAGGCGCAGATCCTGATGCAAACCGCCACGCCGGGTTTGTGCGAGGTAAAGAGCGGCGAGTCGCGGGAGAGGATGTTTCAGGTCTTAGTCTCGCTCACTCACGGAATGTTGTTCTTGAGCGGCCTGATCGTGTGCGTCGTGCTGCCGATCAATCACTGGTTTGTCGACTGGTGGGTAACCGCCCGCCAATATGGCGGCTTACCCCTGACGCTCGCATTTATAACCAACGTAGCGGTGCGGCATTGGACCACCACTACCGCCTTCACGGTATTTTGTTTCGGACATCAGCGCCGTATCTCCCTCACCAACCTGTTCGACGGTTTGGTGAGCGCCGGCTCTTGCCTGGTGTTGACCATGCTGTTCGGGTTGCCTGGCGCGGCGCTCGGTTCGGTGGTGGGCGCGGCCGCGATCAGCCTTCCGTTCAATTTGCGGGTGATCGCGCGCGATACCGGCGTTACGGTGCGGCGGCTTATATTGGCAATGTTGGGAAGCTGGATCTGGCGCTTCGCAGTCATTATGACCGCGCTGGTCTGGATTGCGATGCGATGGTCGCCTCGCAATCTGGGGGAAGCCGCGGCCACGGCCGCCGCGACGGCCGCGGCATACGGCCTGCTCATGCTGCCGAATATCTTTAAGTCGCCCTTAGGTGGCTATATTCGCCCGATCCTGGCGTCGTTTCGTCTTCGCTACGCCGCCTTTCAAATGCGATTGTCATGATGATTCCCGCGCTTTCCAACCAGGCGGCCAAAACGGCCCTGCTGGCCGATCAAGACTCCGAAGTCGACGATCCACGCTTCGGCGTGTATTTCTTTTTCCGGTATCTGCTGGCCAAGTGGAGCCACTGGCATTGGACGCCCCGGATTTTCATCCACACCCTGGCCTGCGCCGGCCAGCGCGCCGCACAGTAAGCTCATGCCGCTCGATCAACCAGCCAGCCTTCACCGGTCACCTCCTCCGCAAGCGGACGCGGTGAAATCGTCTTCTCCCCGGACACACGATCAACCCTTGGCGTGGCATATCCTCACCTGCGAATATCCGCCCCAGACCGGCGGCGTGAGCGATTACACCTATGCGGTGGCCGCCGGCTTGGCCGCCAAGGGCGATGAAGTCCACGTCTGGTGTCCCGACTGCCCGGGACCGCAGCCCCAGGCTGAGGGAGTCATCGTGCACCGCGAACTCGGCGCGTTCCGTCCCTCCGACTTGCGCCGGGCAGGCAGGCAATTGGATCAATATCCCGCTCCGCGCCGGATACTGATGCAATGGGTTCCGCACGGCTACGGTTATCGTTCCATGAATCTGGCGTTCTGCGGGTGGCTGTGGGCCCGTGCAACTCGCCACCGCGACCGCGTGGAGGTGATGGCGCACGAGGTCTATCATAGCTTCCGCGCGGGCCTTCACCGGCAGAACATAGCCGCGCTCATGCATCGTCTCATGTCGATCCTGTTGCTAAACGCCTCCGATCGAGTGTGGGTTTCCATCCCGGCTTGGGAAAGGCGCTGGCGGCCCTACCGGCTGGGCCGCGCGATTCCTTTCGAATGGCTGCCGGTGCCGAGCAACATCGCCGTCGTCGATCTGCCGGAGCGCGCGCTCGCGATTCGCCGGCGCTATGTCGGCGATGGAGTTTTTCTAATCGGCCATTTTGGAACTTTTGGTCCGCCGATCGCTTCGCTGCTGGACCCCCTATTGGTCGCATTAGCGGCCGAACCGGTTAGCCAAAGTGTCCTGCTGATGGGTCGCGGAAGCGAAGAATACCGGCAAGTCATGATCCGCAAGCACCCCGGCATGGCCGGGTGGCTCCAGGCCGCCGGTCCGCTAGGCGCCCAGGATCTTTCGTCGCATATCGCGGCCTGCGATGTGCTCATCCAGCCCTATCCGGATGGTGTCAGCAGCCGGCGCGGCAGCCTCATGGCGGGACTCTCCCATGGAAAACCGATTGTAACCACGGTGGGTTCGCTGACCGAGGATTGTTGGGCGGCCGCCGGGGTCGTACCCTTGGCGCAGGTCGGAAATGTAAACCAGTTCGTCGGGTTCGTGGATGCCCTCCGCGCTCAACCCGCCGAGCGCGAGCGGCTCGGCCGCGCTGCTCAAAACTTCTATCGAGAACGTTTCGACGTCCAACACGTAATTACCGCGCTGCGCGCCGCCGCCTGGAAGCCGGTCGGCGAAGGAATTCGTCTGGCATGAGAATCCTGATCGCAACCTGCCATCAGTCCATCGTCGGCGGAATCGAAAAGTACTTACAAGCCTTGATTCCCGCTCTGGTGAAACGCGGACACGCGGTGGCCATGCTGTACGAACACGTCGCCCCGGCGGGCGCGGATGCGGTGGACCCGCGCGGCGCCGCGCTGCCGATTTGGCATTGGCGCGACGAGAGCGGCGCGTCGTCCGTACGCCAGGACGTGGCGCGTTGGCGGCCGGACGTGATTTATCTGAATAGCGTCGGGTCCCTGGACATGGAGGACTTTGCGCTGGCCGGCTGCCCGGCCGTATTGTATGCCCACGCCTACCACGGCACCTGCACTACGGGCCGCAAGTGTCATTCGTTCCCCAACGTCCAGCCCTGCCTCCGCGAGTTCTCGCCGATGTGTTTAGCCTTGCATTACCCTCGCCGCTGCGGAGGATTGAATCCCAAGCTCGCTTGGAAAATGTTTCAAGCGCAAAGCCGGCACAACGCCTGTCTAACCCGCTACCACTCCGTGCTCGTGGCCAGCGCGCATATGCGGGGCGAATTCGAACGGAATGGAGTTAGCCCCGAAAAGCTCCATCTGGTGCCGCTCCCCATTACCGACATTCGGCCTGAGAATGTCGATCGCTCCCTCCGGCCCCCGGCCCATTCCATCCTTTTTGCCGGGCGAATAATGGACGTAAAAGGCCTGGATTATTTAATCCAGGCGATCCCGCCGGCGGCGCGGGCGCTGGGCCGGCCATTGACGCTCACCGTCGCCGGCGACGGTCCCGAACGTGCGCGCCTGGAAAGGCTCGCCGCAACAACCGGCGTCCAGGCGCGATTCGCCGGCTGGCTGGAATCGGAGCCGAAGATGGAGGCAATGCGTCAGGCCGATCTGCTGGCGGTTCCCAGCTTGTGGCCGGAACCGTTCGGATTGGTCGGCATCGAAGCCGGTTGTTTCGCTCTGCCCGCCGTCGGCTACGCCGTCGGCGGAATTCCGGATTGGCTGATCGGCGGACGGACCGGCGAAATCGCGCCTGGCGATCCTCCCACCGTACAAGGATTGGCGGAGGCCATCATTCGCGCTCTTGGCGACGCCGATCATTATGCCCGGCTCTGCCGCGGCGCCTGGGAATCGAGTCTCACATTTACTTTGCAGCGGCACCTGGCCATGCTTGAGCCGATCCTTCAAGCCGCGTGCTCTTCCAGTCACGATCAGCCCGCCTTTCCCATGGCGGAAGGTTTGGACCACGTCGCGCTCTCATGAACCTCGACACAAACCTCGAAACCGGGTCGCCGACGCACTGCGAGCAGGAGCGTCTCCGGCGAGCGCTGGCCCCGCGAGTCGCGGTGGTTTGTGACCTCGCGGAAGAGCAATGGCCCAGCATGGATCTGGTGGGCGATATGCTGTTCCAGAACCTCGGCGAATATTGTCCGCAAGTAGTCGCCAGTCAGCTTCGCCCGTCATTTGAGCGGGGAGCGTCCGCTTGGTTCGAAGGAAAGCTGGCCAGAAACGCCAGGCGATGGATGGGACGCTTCGTTTATTACCCGCGCTGGCTGCGCGGCCAGTCGGACGACTACGATTTATTCCACATTGTCGATCACAGTTACTCCCAACTGATCCGCAAACTTCCTCGCGGACGGGCGGTGGTGACGTGTCACGATCTCGATACCTTCCGCTGCCTGCTCGATCCGGGAGCCGATAAACGACCGGGCTGGTTTCGCGCCATGGCCAGACAAATTCTGGACGGCTTTGAGCAAGCCGCGCATGTCATCGCGGTGAGTGAGGCCACACGCACCGAACTTCTGCGCTACCACTTGGCCCTACCCGAACGCATCAGCGTGATTCCGAACGGCGTGCATCCGTCCTGTTCGCCACTTCCGGACGGGGAGGCCGATCGCCAGGTCCGCGAATGGATCGGGGCGGGCAACGCTCCCGTGCTGCTCAACGTCGGCAGCACCCTCGCCCGCAAAAGGCTGGACGTTTTCTTGCGCGTCTCGGCCGCGGTGAGAAACGAAATTCCGGGCGTGCGGATTGTGCGCGTCGGCGGGCTTACTCCCGAACTTGAAAAATTGGCCGGTGATCTCGATCTTAAAAGATCGATGCGTTGCTTGCCGTTCCTGGAACGAAACTTCCTGGCCGCGGTCTACCGGTCGGCGACCTTGTTGCTGCATACCGCCGAAGCCGAGGGATTCGGGTTGCCTCTCATCGAAGCTCTGGCCTGCGGTTGCCCCGTCGTCGCCAGCGACATCCCGGTTCTTCGCGAGGTGGCGGGGAGCGCGGCCGCGTATTGTCGCGTCGCCGACGTCGGCCAATGGCGTGACGCGGTTGTCGCGTTGCTCCGCGAGAGATCCCAAGAGCCGGAACGTTGGCGGCTGCGCCGCGACGGCGGGTGCGAACGGGCCGCGAATTTCTCCTGGGCTGAGAATGCTCGGCTCACATCGCATGTCTATGAAGAGGTGCTAAAATGCAAGTGATTTCCCCCTCCATTCCAAGCAACTCGCAGATGGCCCGACGGCTCCCAGTCGATCGCCCTCCATCAAGGCGAAAAGCCGCATGGAGCCGGATCAGGGGATCCCACAAGACTTGCCGGCATCGTGCCTGGTTCTGTTCCCAATCAGTGACATACTGCGCTGGCCCTTCTACCGCGGGGAGATCACTGGATCGCGCGGGCTCTCGAAAATCTTGCGACTGCCGAGCTGGCGGTAAACTTCGGAATTCTGGTGGTATTGAAGAAGTTGTAACCGGTCGATCACTGTAGAGCCCAAGAATGGATACTCCAGACACGAGTGCGGCCGGGGTAGCGACTCCGCCCCCAGCAGCGGCGCCGCCCTTCCGCCGCTTGAAAATCGCATTCGTGGTCCACGATTATCATCGTTCGGGCGGGCACAGCCGCTACGTAACGGAGCTTGCAACCCGATTCGCGAAAGAACATGAAGTCCACGTGTTCGCCAACCGGATCGCTGACGACGGAACGGCCGGCATTCACTTCCACCATGTCCCCGCTTGGCGGGCCAATGCGTTCACCACCGTGCTTAGCTTCGCCGTGCCGGTTACCTTGCAGGTGGGCCGTGATTTCGACGTGGTGCACAGCCAGGGATTCTGCGGCCTGGTCGGCAACGTGTTTACCGCTCATATGTGCAATCGCGCGTGGCATTCCGCGCTGCTTAAACTTGACGAAGGGGCGACGCTGCGCGAATCCGTATTCAACAAGGTCACCGGAGCCTTGGAACACGCTCTGTACCGGTTCGCGCGGAAGAGCCCTGTTATCGCGGTCTCAGACCGTGTCGGGCAGGATTTAGTGAAGTACTATCATTGCCCCTCGCCCATGCATGTGATCTATCACGGCACCGATCTTGAGACGTTCTCTCCGGAAACGCGCCGGCGGTATCGCGACCAGGCCCGCGCCCAATACGGCATCCCGAAAGACGAATTTGTCTTCTTATACGTGGGCGATCTCCGAAAAGGAGCCCGGCGCTGCATGCAGGCGCTCACGCAAGTCGACAAGGGCCTACTGCTCTGTGTCGCGGCCACCGATCCGATTCCGTACCGGCAATTCGCGAAAGACCTCGGAGTGGAACAGCGCGTGATCTTCGCCGGCCACACCAAGCAGGTGGAGCGAGCCTTCGCGGCCGGTGACGCTTTTCTGCTTCCCACTCCTTACGATTCTTTCGCGATGGTGGTGTCGGAAGCGATGGGATGCGGCCTGCCCGTGGTGGTTAGCCGCGAGGCCGGCGTGGCGGAACTGATCCGGCACGGAGTGAACGGATTGCTTTTGGAGGACGTTACCAGCCACTCGGAACTGGCGTTACACATGCGCTCGCTGCAGGATCGCGAGTGGGCTGAAGCTTTGGGACGCGCGGGTAGAAGAACGGTCGAGCCGCTGTCCTGGGACGCGGTGGCCGCGCAAACCATGGCGGTCTATAAGGAAGTGCTCTAGTTCCGAGTTCGGGTATGCCGCAGCCAACTATTGTTTTTCTGGTCAACGGCGATCCGCCGGGCGCCATGGGAATCCGGGCTCAGTCGTTTCGAGATCGCCTGGCCAGCGAGTTCGACATTCATATCGCCTATCGCTCCTTAAGTCGCGTCCGGACCATCTTCTATTTTCTCGGTGTCCTGGCCCGGGTTCGTCCTAGCCTCTGTTACGTCTTCGACATGGGTTACTCGGGCGTGATCGCCGCCGGCTTCTATCGCCTGTTCTCCCGCTGCCGCCTGGTCATTGACACCGGCGACGCCATTTACGCGCTCAGTAAAAGCACCGGCGAGCGTGGGCCCCTGGGACTGGGGCTAACCAAGCTGCTCGAATGGTTCGCCTTCGCCGTTAGCGGCCGCGTCGTCGTGCGCAGCCACCCGCACCAAGAAATGTTGGCCGACCAGGGAATTGTGGCTTCCGTAATACCCGACGGCGTCGATACCGAACAATTCTTCCCGTGTCCGGAGCCGGATTTGCGTCGAAAATACGGCCTCGAAGATGCCGTGGTCATTGGCGTGTTAGGGAGTTTGGTTTGGAGCCCACGCTTGCAGATGTGTTACGGCTGGGAATTGATCGAAGTGATCCGCTTGCTGAGGGATCGTCCCATAAAAGGCCTCATCATCGGCGACGGCTCCGGATTATCGAGACTCAAAGAGCAATGCGCCGCCTATGGGATCGAGGATCGAATCGTGTTCGCCGGTCGCGTACGCTACCAGGACCTGCCGCGCTTCGTTAATCTAATGGACATCTGCCTGTCCACTCAGACGAACGACGTTCCCGGCCAGGTCCGCACCACCGGCAAGCTTCCGATCTATTTGGCGTGCGGCCGCTTTGTGCTCTCCAGCAACGTGGGAGAGGCCGCCCGGGTCCTTCCGCCCGAGATGCTCGTGACCTACAACGGGACCAAGGACGTCGAATATCCAAGCCGTCTGGCGCAAAGAATCGAGCCGCTGCTCGACCATCCCGAGATCTGGCGGCAACCGGGGGCGAGCGTGGCCATCGCCCAACGTCATTTCGACTATAAAGTCTTGGCGGCAAACCTTCGACAGGTTATTAGCGACTCTTTGCGGGGGGGGCGCGCCGAGCGTCCGGCCCTGGTTCCAACTGCTTCCCGGCCCGAGGAGCGCGGCCGGCCTTGAAAAGAACCCGGGACGGGTTCGAAGAGAAAAGGACGAGTTGATTTCGTATGAAGAAGAAAGCTTTAATTACCGGAATTACGGGGCAGGACGGCAGTTATTTAGCCGAATACTTGCTCGGATTAGGCTATGAAGTCCATGGCCTGGTGCGCCGCGTGGCGCTCGAGCAACCCGAGCACCGCCTCAGCCGCCTGAAGGGCATTCTTAAACAGGTCCAGATTCAAGCCGCCAATCTGGATAGTTATGCCAGCATCTTTCACGTGCTGAGCAAGCTCCAGTTCGACGAGTGCTATCACTTGGCCGCGCAGAGTTTCGTGGCCGAAAGTTTCGCCGACGGGTTCTCCACCATGGCGACCAATATCAACGGCACGCACTATGTGCTGGCGGCGCTGCGCGAGCTCCAGCCCAAGTGCCGCTTCTACTTCGCCGGGTCGAGCGAAATGTTCGGCAAAGTGCGCGAAACCCCGCAGCTTGAGAGCACGCCCTTCCATCCGCGCAGCCCCTACGGAATCAGCAAGGTCGCCGGCTTTCAACTCACCATGAATTATCGCGAAGCCTACGGCATGTACTGCTGTAACGGCATCTTGTTCAACCACGAAAGCCCTCGCCGGGGCTACGAATTCGTCACCCGCAAGATCACCCATGGCGTGGCTCAGATTAAACACGGCCTGGCGACCGAACTACGCCTCGGCAACCTCGAAGCTAAACGCGACTGGGGGCACGCCCGGGACTACGTCCGCGCCATGCATCTCATGCTGCAGCAGCCTTCTCCCGATGATTTTGTGGTTGCCACCGGCGAAACGCACAGCGTCCGCGAGTTCTGCGAGCTGGCGTTCGCCGAAGCGGGCCTCGACTATCGCGAATTCGTGAAACGGGACGAGGCCGTGTATCGCCCAGCCGAGGTCGATTTGCTCATCGGCGACGCCTCGAAGGCGCGCCAGGAACTGGGTTGGAAACCCACCGTGAATTTCGCGGGCCTTATCAAGGAAATGGTCCGGGCGGACGTGGAATTGATATCGACGTCCGGCCATCGCGAGCCGGCGGCCGTTCCGGTGGGATGATGATCGGTGAGGCGCAGCTCCGCCACTCCATGGCCGCCATCCGTCCGCCGGGTCGCACCGGCGAGTCCGCTCGTCTTCGCGTGCTGCATGTCGGCAAGTTCTATCCGCCCCATATGGGCGGTATCGAAACTCACCTGCAGGCGCTTTGCGGCGAGTTGCAAAAATCGCTCGACTTGCGCGTAGTGGTCGCAAACGACGGCGGCGAATCCGTCGCGGAGCGGCTGGATGGAGTTGACGTGTTGCGCGTCCCCACCTGGGCCACGCTGGCTTCCACGCCGCTGTGTCCCGCTCTAACCGGTGAAATCCGCCGGTCGGCGGCGGACATCCTACACCTTCATCTCCCCAACCCGATGGCAGTGATGGCCTACCTGGCCAGCGGGTTTTCTGGGCCCTTGGTGCTCAGTTACCACAGCGATACGGTGCGTCAAAAGGTCCTCGGCGCCCTTTTCTCCCCTTTCTTGGAACTGGCCTTGCGGCGAAGTTCAGCCGTCATCGCCGCCTCGGTCGCCTATCAGAATTCATCTCCGGTCTTGGCCCGTTATTTGGACCGGTGCCACGTAATCCCATACGGTATCCCACTCGATCGCTTCGAGCAGGCCGACCCCATCGCCGTCCAGAAGCTGCGGCTCCAAAACGGCCAGCGCCTGGTGGTGAGCGTGGGGCGCTTGGTCTACTACAAAGGGTTCGAATACTTGATCCGTGCCATGGCGCGCGTGGACGGTAAGTTGCTGATCGTCGGCACTGGTCCGCTGCGCCAAACTTTGCAGGAGCTCGCCCGATCGCTGAACGTCGCGGAAAAGGTCGTCTTTCTCGGCCAGATTTCGGACCAGGAATTGATCGCTTGTTATCACGCCGCCGATGTGTTCGCCCTCGCCTCGACGGCGCGCAGCGAAGCGTTTGGGCTGGTTCAAGTCGAGGCCATGGCCGCCGGACTGCCGGTGGTCAACACCAAGCTAGACTCCGGCGTTCCTTTCGTCTCCTTGCACGAACAGACCGGCCTTACCGTTCCCCCTTGCGATTCCGAAGCTCTCGCGGTCGCAATCAACCGGCTGCTGAATAACCCGGATCTGCGCCGCTCGCTGGGAGAAGCTGCGCGTCAGCGGGCGCGGCAGGAATTCAGCTTAGACGTCATGACGTCTCGCACGCTGGCGCTGTATCAATCGGTGATCAAGCCCCAGCCCGCCTCAGCAAACCGCTAAGGCCGCGTAAGCGTTCTGCACAAAAAAGGAACGTTCCCATGAGGCAACTTGCGGACAGTGCGTAAAGCCACTTGAGCCAGGGTGGATGCCGGGCGGTTATCCGTAACAGCGCGCCTTGTGGTCCCACACAACAGGCAGACAAGTATCCTGCGTCGGATGTTGTCGTAAGATTTTCGTCGCCCCATTGAACTCGCAAGATGGGATGATACGAAATCGGCAGACGAACGCGCCCATCGGGGCTAAGCTCGTTTGGTGCGACCCGAATCGAAGCGGTGTCGGTCTGACGCATCATCGGAAAAGGCTGATCTAGGGGAACGATCGTGACCGGAGAGCCGTCGACGGTTTTCGAAATAGCCGGGCCCAACCCAGGATAATCGGACGCGACGCGGCCGAGCACGACTAGTTGGGTCACCCGGAGCCACTTGAGTTCCTCCCCCAGGTGCTTCCAATCCGTTCCCGCTCGTGCCTGGTCGATCAGGTCAGCGAGTTCCCAATATCGTATGCCGACAATTCCCCGTTCCTCGTGATGAATGTAGTACAGATTCGGCCATCGTTCCAAGGAAATCTCCCGTTCCACGTTCGAAGTTAGATTCTCATTGCGCACGGTGGTGAACACTAGAAACGTGGAAGCTTGGTTGTCCTCGCGGATTCCGCTGAAGACCTCCTGGCCGTCGGCATCGGGTGCATGAAAAGTCGGCTTCATGTTAAAGGGAGCGTTCTCGACTATTCCCACCAGAATGAGCCCCGACAGGAATACATATCGGCGCGTATCCATTAGCCAGGTCGCTGCGATCGCAACGCCAAGCATGAGCGCCAGCCCGAGAAATGGCCAGAGGCGATAGGTTCCTTTTGTGAGCAGCCCGAACGGGATCGCGCCAATGACGCGGGACGGCGAGTACACCAGAAACAAACCCCAGGCCAGACTGCCCAGATAGCACTTACTCAAGAATCCGGCGGATCGCCGGAGAGCGAGCGGGACAGCGATTAAGTTCGCGGCCAGGATAGCCACGCCGACGTATCCCGAGTTGTCGTGACCAATCCCTGGAGGCAGGCCGATCCGAGGACTCCACCACAGCCAGCGCAGCGGTGAAACTGAAAGAACCTGCCAGTCGACGCTCGAGAATTGAAACCCATTGTACCGCCTGAAAACGAGGACGGTGGCGACATACGGTGAGGCCACGCAGGCGGTCATCACTCCCGCCAACAGCGTCGGCAGCGCGCGCGAAGTCGCCAAGCCCGGACGAAAGAGCAGGGCCGCTAAGACCCCCAGAGCCAGGGTGTAGACGGTGAAGAGCGCCATGACGGGCTGAGCCATAGCCATGCATCCGAGAAGACATCCGGAAACAGCGCCGTAGATTGCCAGGCCGCTTTGAAGCATGCGTAGGAAGGCATACAACAGTAGAGGCAATAGCGAAAACGCTACAACCGACGGAACGGCTCCATGCGCGATCGCGGTCGCCCAATATTGTTGCGTAAGCGAGACCAAAATGATTCCAGCCGCCGCGGGGAAACGAGGCAGGCCGAAGAGCCGTGCAAGCCTATACCCTCCGATTAGAAAGAGCCCGTGCATCCCGGCGCACAGCAGCTTGAAGCAAACCTCCACAGGCAATCGCGTTAGGGCCGCCATTCCGGCCACCAGTAGCGTCGCCAGCGGAGGGTATTGAAGGGTGTAAGAGGCGCCGTTGCCAAACAGAAAGGTCCAGACTGGCAATTCGAAAGAGCGCAGGCTGTCTAACGCCAGGAGCGCCGCGCGCAGTTGCGGGCCCCAATCGCCGCCAAGCAACGCGCCGGGCGCCATCAGCATCGGCGCGGACCAGAAGAAGGCCATCACCAGCAAGCAGGCCGCGCTCTCGCGCTCGGAAAGAAACTCCAGCGGCGCTCCACGGGTCGTCCGTGCCAGCAGGAACAGCGCGGCGACAAATAGAATCGCTGAAATCGCCATGCCGGCGCCCAGCGGCAGGTTCGTCCTCAGCGTCGCCCACAGTCCCAAAAGCCACTCCCTGGGAGGCGCCGGATACTTAGCGCCGCTTTCAGCGATCTGTAGCGTTACACGAAAACCGAGCAACCCAAGCGCAACCAGTAACAAGAGTTGACGACGCGTCACATTTCGCATTCTCCCACGATTTTCGGAGCGACATTGTCGAAGGATCTCTCGGGAGTTGAACATGGAAATTCTCCGAAGGCCTGATAAAGTGTGCCGCCGGCTCAACGCGGACTGACCTTCGCCGGCCCGGCGGCTGGGCGGTCGCGGATTGGATTACTATGACTGCGCGAGTTGACGGGCGGGGTCCGAGGGCGCCTGACGGGCGACGACGGAAGCTAATTTGAGGCGAACTCATTTTCGGAAGCTTCTGGGCGGCATGGATGTGCCTAGGCCCCCCAGTAGAGGCTTTTGAGCGGGCCAAAGTCTTGGCCTACCCGCATTCCGGACTCGACGCGAGCTCCGAATTGTGTCGCCCGGTCGTTAATCCTTGTGTTTGTCTCTGTGAGTGTGTCCCGGCAATCCTGTCTGAGTTAATATAACTATCTCGACTGACCAAGCTCCCTATTGGTCGGCTACTTTGTCGGTTCCCGGTGTCGGAGCCCACACGCGATGCAGCGGTCGCAACTGTGCGAGTAGTCCATTACCGCCATTTCTGCGATTTGCATTGGTCTATTTGTCATTGCTGCAAAAAACTCCAGCGGTTTCGCTTGTTGGTGGAGTGCAGGTCGCGTCCAGAGCCGTACCAAAATTGTAGGTCGGCCAGACAGTCCTTGCCCACGCAACGACCTGATTCACCAAACTCGAATCAGCGCCCCAGTACAAGAACTGCGGGATCATGAACGCTACTTTGTCCCCAGTAAACGGACCGTTATCATCACCGGGATCAACTATTGGAGCGGCATAACCGCCGGCGGCGAATTGCGCTGGTGTAAAACTGGTAACCTTGGCTATCCATTGAGTGAGATAGCTGTTCATCAACGCGACCCGTTGGGAAGCGGACATCCCGCCCGCGGCGGTCCACATCGCCGGAGCGTTCGGGTACATCACCAGTTGCGAAGCGTCGTTGGTTAAGAGGTTCCAGCCGCCCGAGCCAATCTGCGGCCCAGAATCGAACTGAGATTGCTGCAACGCCTTGGTAAGCCATTCCATCATCAAGGCTCCCTGAGCTTGCTGAGGAGCGGCGCGAGCACCAATCGAATCCACGGCGGAGTAAGCGTAATCAAAGTCAATCGGCGACGCCCCTAGAAAATGTCCGTTGCCGTCATTGAGAATGAGCTGCAATTGGTCCCAGGAGTGCACGATGTAGTTGTACGCAATACCGGTGCCGTTGCCCATTCCCGGGGTTCCTTGTCCGCCGTTCCCTGGAATATGCAGCATGACCGGCGAAACCGTGAAGGGCACTGACCCATACCACGCTCGCAACTCCGCGGTGGAGCCGTAGACCACTTGAGGCATTCCCTCCAGACCGAACACTTGGTTCAACTCGAAAAATTTCACGGCTGACCAAAGACCTGTGGAGTAAACCTTTTGGACGTACGTCGGGTCGCTCCAAGAAGGGTTCTGCTCGATCACGCCCGAAAGCAACCGAAGGTCGTAGGCCCAGAGCGAGAGAGTATAGTACGCGTCCTTATACGACGACGGGCTGTTGGGCACCAGCGTCGCAATCGATGACAGGTAGAGCCGATTCGATGTACTGCCGGTAAAAGTAGCCCCCCAAGCATCCAGTGGATGAATGGTCGGCAGCCAATGGTTCCAGTCGAGTAACTGCTGCGCTAGCGGTACTTCCCGCTGATTGAGAAACCCGGTGGCGCTCAGATTGGCGGTGCTTCCGCCGGGCATCAGATACGGCACCATATCCGCGTCGCTGTCCAGTACTGCGTCCAGCCCCGCACCTGCCGCCCAATTTTCCACTGGTTGCGAATCCAGACCCGGACCGGGCTGATAAACCGGATTCCACGGACGACCGGTCGATGGCGCCGGAGTATTCAGCGACCGGATGTAGCTGGCGATCTGTTGGCCCTGCTGCGCCGAGAGGCCGTGAAATACCGCTCGCGCCTGAATGGAATTGTTGGAATAGTTGAAGTATTTTAAATCCCGGCCGTCGGCGGTGTGGCAGTCGCCGCAATGCGCTTGGATAGCGGAGCCACTGGCGTTGATCAGGTGCGCGCTCTTCCAAAGCGTTTCGCCGGTGGAAATGTCCGAGGCATCATTCAACGGCGGTTGCCAGGTGGATGGATCGTCCAACGTGAAGCTGCTTTGCGAAATCAGTTGGCTGCCGCTCGCCAGGACGTTCAAATTTAGAACCCTGAACCCGCTGGTCACTCCATCGGTTCCATTAAATTGGAAGGTTAACGTGTTCTTTCCCGATGTAATCGACCCCGCCGGCAAGTTCATGGTGAGGGTCAGAGTCGAAAATCCACCGCCAATGCCTCCATAGGCGGCAGCCGACCCCAGTAAAGTGACCGTCGAGTTATTGATCGGAAGCCAGCTCCCACCGTTCACTTGAACGCTGGCTTCGGTCTGATACTTCAGCCCGTGAATTTGAAGCCAGAGCTCGAGTTGGCCGCTCAGATTCGAGCCTGACGGAATGTTGAAGGTGACCGAACTCGTGGTTCCAGCCGGTCCCATGATTTCCACTGGCAATACAATGCTGGTGCTGCCGCCGGTGGGTTGCGTCGTCCCCGATGGCGTTAGCGTTACCGAAGCCGAGGCCGTCAAGGTCGTGCTCGTCGCCGTGATCGTCACCGTTTGCTGCGAAGAAATCGAGCTGGGCGCGGTATACACCCCGCTCGAGCTGATGCTGCCGAGAACCGGGCTGATCGACCAGGTCACACTCGGCGGCGCGCTGCCCCCGAGCCCGCTCGAACTGGTCACTGCGGCCGTGAACTGCTGCGTTTTCGACGCCGAGAGCGAAACTTGAGCGGGGCTTACCGACATGCTGTTCGTGACCGGAACCAACACCACCGAGGCTTTCGCGGACGAGGATGGATTGGCGTTGCTGGTCGCGGTCAAAATGACCGTCTGCAGACCGGTCACCGTGGCGGGCGCCGTGTAAATCCCGTTGTTCAAGGTTCCCACCGGAGGGCTCATGGACCAAGTTACCGACGTATTGCTCGTTCCGGTTACATTCGCAATGAAAGAACTCGATTCGCCGGGAGTCAGCGTTACCGAGCCAGGAACCACCGTGATGCTGACCGGAGCGACGGTCGAAGGCTTGGACGGAATCAAAGTGACCGAAGAGCTCGCCGTCAACGATGAATTGGTTTCGCTGGTCGCAATCAGGGTCACGCTGGTCTGCGTGGTCACCGACGCAGGCGCGGTGTAGAGCCCGTTGATTACCGATCCTACGGGCGGAACGGCCGACCATATCGCGTTGCCTTGCGGCACGCCGTTGATCAAGAACGCGAACTGCTTTGAAGTATTCTGGTTCAGGTTTGCCGAGGTCGGAGTGACCGACGCCTTCGGCGGAGCAATCGGCGGAGCGGTCGGCGCGAGAGAAACGGTGGCTACGCCGGTTTGCGCCGCGTTGGCGCTGTTAATCGCGGTGACCGTTACCGTCTGCGCGGAGGTGATCGTCGCCGGAGCCGTGTAAAGTCCGTTGGCAATGCTGCCGACGGGCGGTGAGATCGTCCACAGATATGGCGTAAAGAGGACGCCCGTGGCGCTAAATTGAACGGTCTGTCCGGCGCTTAGCGTGGCGCTGGAAGGCGCAACGGTGAGCGGCGCTAGAGGCGCCGGCGCGCTCGTGTTCGAGAGATTCAGGATGGCCAGCGCGGTCTGCCCGCCGCTTTGTCCGTATAGAATAACTGTTTCCGGCTCGTATAAACTCACTGGCGCGGTATAGACGTTGCCGCTAATGTTGCCAAGGTTCGGGATCAGCGACCATGTCACGTCGGTGGCGACAAGGCCGTCCACCAGGAACATCAGCTTTTGGGTTTGGCCCAGGGTTAGCGTAGCCTCGGGTACAGTCATCGACCCCGGGGAAAGCGTCAGATAGACAGGCGCGGCGCTCGTCTGAGCCTGCGCTGGACCGCTGCCGGCCAGGCTGGCCAGGGCGATCGAAATACATACAATGCCGTGATATAAGTGATTTCTCGCGTCCATGGTGGAGTCCGTATGATTAAGGTAGTACTTGCGGCTTCTTGCTACCATCGCTCGTTCACCCTAATTGATCCGCTTCAAAACACGTAGCAAAGCCCATCTTCCGCCTGCACCTTTTGCCTCAGCTTGCCGGGGGAGGACGCTGATCTGAGGCAATCCAACGTATAGTACCTTAGTAACCTAGGTACTAGCACTTTATGAATGTTGACAAATTTTAAGCCATCCGTCAACCTAAAAATGACTTCGGGATGATTGAAGAGCAAAAGGGCCTGCCATTGGGTGCCCCCGGCATACCTTATCCGGGCGCGTTGCCGTGGTTCGCGGCCAGGGTTCGATCCAACCACGAGCGGACTGCGGCGTCGCACCTGCGCGGTCGCGGCATTCAGGAATTCACTCCCTCTTATAAGAGCGAACGGATCCGGTCGGATCGCAGGAAGGAAATAGACCAGCCTCTGTTTCCCGGTTACGTCTTTTGCCGGTTCAACCCCAACGATCGGCTTCCAGTGCTTTCCGTGCCAGGCGTGGTGGGCTTGGTGGGCTTCGGAAAAACGCCCGCCCCGATTCCGGAGCACGAGATCGAAAGAATCCGCGCCATGGTGCAATCGGGATTGCTGATAAGACCGTGGCCCTTCCTCCAAGTAGGCCAAAACGTTTTGATTGAACACGGGCCCCTGGCCGGGTTCGAAGGAATTTTGGACGACGTCAAGGGGCAGTGCCGATTGGTCGTATCCATTCATCTGCTGCGGCGTTCGGTGTCGGCTGAAGTGGACAGAAGTTGGGTGCGGCCGGTCGGTCAATGTATCAGTCCAATCTAGCGGGAACGTGTCTGGCGCCGCATCGTAGCGGGCCGTCGCCCCGGAAAAATTACCGGAAGTCTCACTCGGATGTCATACCGGCGTGAGCGACATGCGGCTCACGATGGTGGTACCGTGTTTCAACGAAGGTTTGCGGCTGCCCGTCGCCCGCTTTCGCCAATTCCTGCCCGGCTCCGATGTCAGCTTGGTGTTCGTCGATGACGGTAGTCGTGATAATACCATTGAACGGCTGCGGGACGTGCAGCGCGGATTCGAGAATCAGGTAGTCATCCTCGAAGCGCCCAGCAACCAGGGTAAGGCCGAAGCAGTCCGTTTGGGAATCAACTACGCGTTCGAGCACAGCGCCGAATTCGTCGGCTTCTGGGACGCTGATCTCGCTACTCCGCTCGAAGCCATTCCGCAATTCATGGAAGTGTTCCGCGCCAGGCCTGGCATCGACATGGTTTTCGGTTCGCGCGTTAAGCTGTTGGGGCGCAACGTGCGCCGCCGCGCGGCGCGCCACTACCTGGGCAGGGTGTTCGCCACGGTCGTGTCCGTGATGTTGCGGTTGCCCATCTACGACACCCAGTGCGGCGCCAAGATTTTCCGCGCGAACCCGGACACTCGCCCGCTTACAGCGGAGCGCTTTCTCAGCCGCTGGGTCTTTGATGTCGAGATTCTCGCTCGCTTCATCTCCCAGCTTGGATCACCCGCGCTAGCCGCGGATCGAATCTACGAATTTCCACTCGACTCGTGGGAAGATGTCGAGGGCTCCAAGGTCAAGGCCGGAGACTTCTTGGTCGCCTTCCGAGACGTCGCGCGAATCTACTGGAGATATCTGCGCGCGGCTTAGCTGGATTCTCCGCTGGGACGCGAACCTCGCGGACAGGGCCGGCCCTAGGGCCTCTTATGTAGCGACGGCTTTCGTCCGATCACTATGACATAGCAGCATGTTCGGTGAATCCGTCGAGCGCAGTCGCGGACTGGTTTCGTGTTGACAAATGTCAAAGAATCCGTCAACCTTATGAAAGAGCATTTGCGGCGGTGAAGCCACATATTTCCAGGCACTTGAGTGGATTTTGCCGGGTAGCCTCAGCCGCGATTCGGAAGCGTCGCGCCGGGTCGCTTGTTTCCGGGCTCGATAGGAGAAAGAAGGATGTTTTCGACTAGCAACTGGCGATCCCTGGTGTTGTTGTGCTCCTGGTTGGCGATTAGCCTTATGCTCGGTGCGCAGCCGACCCCCGCGCCGACCGGCCAGGACACCGGTCAGAACCCTCAAGACGTTCCGAATCAAACCCAGACGCCGACTCGACCGCTGCGGGACTTGCCTCAGGACAACATCCGTCCCAATTATGTCTTGGGCTCTAACGATCAGATCCTGGTTCGGGCGCCGAACGCGGACGAGATCAACGAGAAGCCTTTCCGCATCGACGCCGACGGTAACGTCAACATGCCCTTGCTGGGCCGAGTGCATGTGGGCGGAATGACCGTTCAGGAGTTGGAGGCGGATCTCGTGCAGCGGCTGCGCGAGTATATTCGCGATCCTCAGGTGATCATCAGCGTGGTCCAATTTCGCAGCGAGCCCGTATTCTTTGTCGGGGCGTTCAAAGCTCCGGGGATTTATCCCTTGCAAGGTCGCCGAACCTTGGTCGAGATGCTGGCCGCGATCGGGGGCCTCCAACCCAATGCCAGCCGGCATATCAAGGTGACTCGCCGCGCCGAATACGGAACCATCCCCCTTCCAGGCGCGATCGACGATCCGGAAAAGAAGATCAGCACCGTCGAGATCAGCATGGGTAGCCTGCGCGAAAACGTGAATCCGGCCGAAGATATTTTGCTGCAACCCTACGACGTGGTCTCGGTCGAACGCGCGGAGCAGATATACGTAAGCGGCGAGGTTCTCCGCTCAAACGCCATCGAGATGGGCGAGCGAGAGTCTATCTCGATCGCCCAGGTGCTGAGCCTGGCCGGGGGATTTACAAAAGATTCGGCGCGAGGCAAGGTCCGAATTCTCCGCCCCGTCCTCAACACCAACCGCCGCTACGCGATCGAGGTGGACGTGAAGCGCATCTTTGACGGCAAAGACAATGACGTCCCTTTATTGCCGAATGATATCGTCTACGTGCCCCGATCCTATACAAGAGCATTCTGGACGACGCTCGAAACCGTAGCGCTCCCGCTCATACCGTACATCATCTTCCTTGCCGTACAATGACTTAAGTTGCTCCCCAGAGCCGCGATGCTAAACTGAGGAATCCAAAGAGAATGCAAAACCCTCGAACGAGAAGTCTGTCGATCAAGCGCTGCCTGGCGCAGGTTCTTGCTTTTCTCATGGTCTTAACGCCGGTTCTTGCCGACCAGCAGGCGCCGCCCCTTCCCGCGCCGACACCGGCTACTCCGCAAACTCCCAGTACTCCCGCCGCTCAACCTCCAGCGCCCGCGCCGTTGCCCGTGGTGCAGGGACTGAAAATCATTACGCTGGCCGGCAAAGACGAAATGAACGATCTCGAACGCAAGATCATGGCGCCCCTGGTGGTCTCGATTTCCGATCAAAATGACCGCCCGGTCGAAGGCGCCGAAGTGGTATTCCGATTTCCGCTCAACGGCCCCAGCGCATTGTTTCCCGGCGGCAAAAGCTCGCAGACGGTAAGAACCAATGGGCAGGGTCAGGCTGCCGCTATGAACTGGATGGCCAACGATCAAGTGGGCCGCTTCGAGGTCCACGTCTCGGCCAGCTACGCCAACCAGGTCGGCGAGACGACATTTTCGATGTCCAACGTGGCCAAGGTGCTCCAAAAGCGTGGAAAGAATGAAAAACACGGCGGCTGGTTCTCGCCGACGTGGGTAAAGATCGCGGTGATCGGCGGAGCGGCGGCGCTGGCCGTCGGCATCGTTTTGGCTACGCGCGGAGGAGGTCATACGTCCACGACCACAACTACCCCCACCGTTACGATCACACACGGATCGCCCACCGTCGGAGGTCCGCAGTAGTGCGCTCGAGATTCCTGTGGCTGGTCGGTTTAGCCTGCGCGAATTTGGCCCCGGCGCAGGTGGCATCCTTCAGCGGGCCGGTGGAGGCCTACGCCTTCGATCTCCCCACCCGAAGCGTGCGTCCTGTGATCGGCTTTCCGGGATCGTCGAGCTTCGGACCGGCTATCGTCGAAGATCTTGATTTCGGCTCCGTGGCGCCCCAGCAAAGCTACGCGATCGTGCTTAAGGGAGTGGTGTGGCAACTGGCGTCGCACCTGGATTCGGCGCGCCCCTCGGCCCAAACGCTCACGGGAATCACGGCCCGCCCCCAAGGCGTGGCGTGGTCCGACGACGGCTCGCTGGCCATTCTTTATTCGCTCGCCGGCAACTGGATCCAGACCGTGAGCGGATTGCCCACCCAACCCGCCGTGGGCCCCCGCACCGACGTCTCGACGGTGGGCTTACTCGCGGCCGCGGTGAGCGACGCCAAGGGAAAGCAGATCGCCGTGGCGGTCACCGGATCGAGCCCGGGCGTGTTTGTTTTTGAAGCCGCCACGCGGACCTTCCAGGCGCTGCTCCCTCTTTCGAGTCCCGCCGCGCTGGCTTTCTCCGGCGACGGCACGGAACTCTACGCCATCGACTCATCCACGAAGCAATTGTCCGCGGTTAAAGTGGCCAACCTCGGTTCGCAAACCGTTTCTCTCGCCGGCCTCGCCAATCCTTTCGCGGTTCGCTGCGCGCCGCTCACCGCGGCCGGTCAGGTAGTCTATGTCGCCAGCCGAGGAGATCAAATCCTCCGCGAGTACAATTTTACGAGCCGCCAGACCGTCGCGGATCTTCCGCTGAGTTTTGCGCCCGCGGGCCTGGATGAATTCGGACGCAATAGTTTCATGGTCGCCCCCCGCGCGAGCGCAAGCGATCCGCTGTGGCTGTTCGTCGACGCGCCCCAGCCCGCGATCTACTTTGTCCCGGCCTTGCCCGAGCAGCCGGTCCGTCCGGAACGCGGGGACCGCGCCCGATGAGATTCCGCGCGTTACGCCGCTGTGCGCTTCTGATTGCGGCCGGCGCAGGGATCGCGGCCGCGCAGACCGTCCCGTTCCAGATTTTCCTGACCGGGCCTAATTTTTCCGGAACCGTGGCGAACGACAGCACCATTCCGTTCAACGCCGAGATCGGACAGTCGATTACCTATCAAGCCAAGGCGACGTATATAGGCAACGGCGAGGTGATGCTCTCCTCCTCCGGCTTGCAGCTCCTGGGCTCGTCGGAATTCACCGCGGCTCTGGCCGCCATGCAGCCCACCACGCTCTTCCCTGGAAACAGCATCTCGTTCAGCATGACGTTCAAATCCACCAGCGCCAACCAGGCCGGCGCCACGCTGACCATTCCGTACTCGGAGACGACGGCATCGGGTAGCACTTCCAACACGACTCAAAGCGCGATCGTCCTCATTCTCGCCGGCACCAGCCCGTCCTATCAATTCAGTTATATTCTCACTTCCAACGAAAACGTCGTGCCCTTGCAGTCCGGAGGAACCATTCCGTTCCCGCC
>Ga0302326_10003444_pt1 | contig 37237 bp, 25 predicted proteins | sample Palsa_T0_3_FD_202264 | JGI IMG/M metagenome (GOLD analysis project Ga0302326, IMG submission 202264) | Peat permafrost microbial communities from Stordalen Mire near Abisko, Sweden - Palsa_T0_3 | ecosystem: Environmental > Terrestrial > Soil > Palsa > Peat permafrost | place: Sweden: Abisko... | reverse complement strand
GTGCGATGTCCGTACGCAACCGCTGCCGTTCGAGGACAACTCATTTGACTTCGTAACGTATACAGATGTCATCGAGCATCATTCGTTTTCTCCGAAGCGCATCTTGCGGGAGATTCATCGCGTTCTTACACCAGGAGGACGGCTGATCCTGACGACTCCGAATCATGCGTCGATTTATAACAGGGTCATCCTGATGTTCGGAGGCAGCGTGAATGATAGGTTCGACTATTTCTTTGACACTTGCGCGGATGAAGATGTCTACCCCGGCCATCATCGCGAATACACTCGAAGCGAAGTGCGGACGGCGCTCGAGGGCTCGAAATTTCGAGTGCGAGAATGCAAGATTTCGGAAGATGGCGACATGTCATCGCTCATATACTATTTACGCCGTCATGGATTTTTAAAGGAGGCCGCCGCTCGATCGCGCACGTTGCTGGTCAGCGCGCTCGGATGGACGTGGACCTTCCTGCATTTGCCGTTTGGCCGATGGATCTGGGCTGTAGGAGAAAAGCCCAGCGAATAGATTTCACCGCCTGGACTTCACCTGGCGCATGTGTCGATTTGTAAGAATGCGGCGGCGAATCAATTGCGCCGACCATTTACGCCGCTTCGGTATGCCGAGAACCTCTTCGTAGAGCTTCAAGTGCTCTGAGACCATTCGCTTCTCGGTGAACATGGCGAGCGCGCGCTCTCGCGCGGCCGCTCCAAGCCGCACGCGCATTTCGGGATCCTCCAGCGCCCGGCGGATGCATTGTGCAAGCTCGTGAGAGTTTCCGGGCGCGCACTTAAGCCCGGTCGAACCGAGCACCTCACCCAATCCTCCGATGTCGGAAGCGATGACGAGTTTGCCGCGCATCATTTGTTCGATGGCCGCCAGTCCGGCGGTTTCTTCCGACAACGATGGCATCACGATGGCGATGGCGTCACTCGTCGCGCGAGCCAAGTCGTCGCCTTCGAGGAAGCCGGTAAAGATTATGAGGTGCCGGAGCTCGAGGAAACGGACGAGGCCCTCGAGCGATGCGCGTTCCGGGCCGTCTCCGATGATTCGCAGGCTAAATTCGCAACCTTGCTCCGCGAGTTCGATGGCCGCGCTGATCAGAACGGCGACTCCTTTGTCGGGCGTGAGCCGTCCGACATAAGCGACGCAAGGCGAGAGAGAGGAACTTCTGTCATGATGGGAAGCAGTTCGAGTATGCGGCCGGGTTCCGTTGTAGATCGTGCGTAAAGCGGGCAGGGAAAGCCGCTTGGCGGTGTGGTTGCTGACGGCGACATTTGCGGCCGCGCGCCGAGTGAGCCATAGGCGCGGATAAGCGAGTGCCGCGTGCCAGATGCTTCGGCGCCAGCCGACGTTAGCGGCATGACAGCGCACGCACTCGCGCGTGCGGCCATTGAGGAAGTGATTCGAGCACATCGATCGCTCGGGATTCTGCAACAACAGGCCGTCGGGGCAGACCGCTTGATAATTGTGATGCTGTATGACGATTTTCTTTCGCAGGAGCCAGGATAGGAAAAGCGGGAGCAAGGCGGGCCCGGCGAGATGAACGACTTCGCTCGTCCGGATCAGGCGAATCAACTCAGTAAAACGGGGGGTGCGAACGACTGAGAATGGCATGGTGCGATCGTCCATTTCTCCTGCTGGAGTCGAAGTGACGAATGTCAGTCCGGCGGAATCGCCACGTCCTCTGAGTTCAGAAGCGAGGCCGGATGCGAGAGACGTCATAGCCGTCTGAGTGCCGCCAACGGCGGGGGCCCAATCGTGTGAGTAGACAAGGATTTTCATATTCACCAGTCCTGTAGACAGTTGGGATGGGGGCCGCGCTCAGATTCGCAGATGTTCGATTGAGCGGAGAATGGTGGTCAGGGAGCGGCATGGATTTCGCGTGGGCGCAACGCGAGGAACTGCCGTGAATGTGGGATGGCGCCGTGCGAATGGAAGGATAGAGCTTCGCTCTTCCCGGCATTTTGTGTGCACCTCAGAAATGCTGCCGGCCCTGCATCTGTGACTGCGCCCAGCTATTTACTACTTCTGAATTGACTTGTAAAGGGAAATATGTGCGTCCAACATCGCGTCTTCGTTGAATAGTTTTTGGGACCGCTGCTGCGCCGCCGATGAGAGACGCTCTCGCAACGCGGGCTCGGCGATCAGGCGCTGCATGGCAGCGGCGAGGCTCGGTGAATCACCTTCCGGGAAAGTCATGCCGGCATCGCCCACGACTTCGGCAAGCGCGCTTGCGGCCGGTACGATAGGGATTCTGCCGCGGCGCATGTTTTCCGCTGCCGCGAGCCCAAACACTTCGCCGCTTGCGCCGGGCGACACGACGGCGACAACTCCTGCGAGCGCGCGCTCGAGATCAGCTTCGATCACGTAACTGAGAAACGACACGGTGCTGTCAATCGCAAGCTCGGATGCGAGGTTTTCGAGGTTTTTGCGTTCTGGACCATCGCCAATGATTAGAAGTTGGCATGGGCAGCCGGTCCGGCGCAGATCTGCGATTGCGTGCAGGAGAACGGGGACGTTTTTGGTGGAGACGAGGCGGCCGAGAAATGCGAATTTCACTCGATCGACTTGCGAAGATTTTCCGCTTTCGCGTGGAGCGTCCGGTACGCCGTGATAGATCGTGGTCATGCGCGGCAGTTGAAGCTGTGCGGCCAGCCAGTCGGTTGGCGTGATATTTGCCGCAACGCGTTTGCAGAGCCAGCGCCTTGGGAACGTCAAGAGCAGTTGAGAAACGCTCCGAAGGTAGCCGTTATGACGATTGCACGCGATGCATTCGCCGTAATTTCCCATCATGAAGTAGCCGGGGCAGCGGCTCTCGGTGCGCGTGTAAAACAATTGTCCGTTGGGGCAGATCGTTTGAAAGCCATGATGCTCGACGACGACTCGTTTGCGCAGAAGCCACGCGAAGATCAGCGGCGAGAGACTGGGGCCGGCGAGATGAATTAAATCGCTTTGGCGGAGGAGCGATGCGAGCTGCCATAAACCTGGCGCGCGCACGATTCGATAGGCGGCGCCGGAATCATCCATCGCTCCACGCGGGGTGTTGGTGACCAGAGTTACATCCACTGGTTCCGAGTTGCTGCTGGTGCGGCTCGTCAGGCCGCGCGCGAGTAACATGGTGATCGTTTGCGTGCCACCGATGCTCGGAGCCCAGTCGTGACTGTAGAGGAGAAGTTTCATTCTGTTGGCGTTCCGGGCGGATTGAGAATCGCAGCATAGCGAGCGGCGACTGCATCCCACGAAAAGATTTCGGCGTGTGCGCGGCGATTTCGCTCGCGCAATTCTTGCCAGAGTGTAGCGTCTGTGAGGACTCGAATGGTGGCATCGGCGAGAGATTTGAGCGAACCCCAGGGAGCGAACTCGATGCCGGCTGCGTCGAGCTCTTTGTAGCGGCCTTGCTGGCCGAAGGCGATGATGGGCACGCCGCAGGCGATCGCTGCGAGGGCGCTGCCTCGATTCGGCGACATTTCTCCGCGGACACAGAGGAATGCATCGAGCGATTTTAGCGTCCGAGTAATTTCTTCGGCGGGCAGCACGCCGCGGAGGCGGAATTTGACGTCCAGCTTGCGAAGCGGTTCTTGCAAGAGTGATGCGGCTTCTTCGGCACCGCGGCCGAAAATCTCTAATTGAAGTTCTGGGACACGCGCTTTGGCCTGCTCGGCGACGAACAGAATTTCTTTGACCTCGCGTGGCCTGTAGTTTCCGCCAGATATGCAGAATATGCCGATCGTCTTTGGTTGGCCATGGGGAGTGAGACCTTTCTCCCCGGTGAACTCTGCAGGAATATTGGCGCCAATGGGGATGAAGACTAGCTTGCCTGGCGAGGAATGTGGCCAGCGAAGCTGGTCCGGGGCAATTGTGGAGATGCCCTGAGTCGCGCGAGAAAGAAGGCGCGCCATGATCCAGTATTGAATTTTTCGGCGGATGCGATTGTGAAAGCCGGGGAGCGGGTCGAGTATTACGTCGTGGAATACGACCGCGCATTTTACTCCGCGTTTCAGAAGCATTCGCTCGACGGCCAGCACGCGAAACGGCAATCCGCGGCGAGACCACGCCATCGCTGTGTACTGCAACAGGACCCACTGGCCGGTCCAATTGCGGCTTTCGCGCGAGAGCCAATGCATCGCGTCGCGCCAACCGCGTTCCGCCCACGGCACGTGGACGATTTCCGGATCGATGTTGTGAGTTTTGAGTGCTTGCGCGAGGTAGCTGCAATAGTCTGCCACGCCATCCGCCGGCTCATCTCGCCGTCCGAGCAGGGCAATGACTTTCATTGGGGATCCGCTAAATCTCGCGACACAAGCGCGTGAAATGGCAGGAAGGTTTGAACGAGCCTTCTGACGCGCTCGTTTTTTCGCTCACTCTGCCGGTCATTTTTCCCCTCATTTCTCCACAAGGAAATTACCAAGGACCAGCGCGTCGAGTCCGGAGCTGTAAAATGTGCGGATGGCATCAGTGGCGGAGCAGACGATCGGCTCGCCGCGGAGATTGAAGGACGTGTTCATGATGACGGGCACGCCAGTGCGATCTCCGAATTCCTTGATGAGCCGCCAGTAGAGAGGATTCACGTCGCGCTCGACCGTTTGGGGACGCGCGCTGCCATCCACGTGCGTCACGGAAGGAATTATGCTGCGTTTTTCCGGGCGCACTTGCGACGTGACGATCATGAAGGGCGAGTCGGGCGGATTCTCGAGATAATCTCCGGCAACTTCCGCGAGCATTGATGGAGCAAATGGCCGCCACCACTCGCGAAATTTTACGGCGTTGTTCACGCGGGCATTCATTTCGGGATCGCGCGGATCGGCCAGGATCGAGCGGCTGCCGAGTGCGCGAGGGCCGAATTCCATGCGCCCCTGGACCCAGCCGACAATTTTTCCTGCGGCGAGCAATTCAGCGGCGGTGCCGGCGGGATCGGAGAGTTTGGTGCTGCGAATTTTATAGGTCTGAAGCGCTTTTTCGATTTCGGCTTCCGGGATTTCGTTGCCGAGATAGGCGTGACGCATGCGATGAAGCGGGAGTTTGCCGCCGTTATCGAGATAGGGAGCGAGCGCCGCGCCGAGGCAAACGCCATCGTCGCCCGCGGCGGGTTGAACGAACAGCCGATCGACGAGGCCCGATACGAGAATTTTGCCGTTGGCTTTCGAGTTCAGCGCGACGCCGCCGACGAGGCATACATTGCGGCACTTTGTTGATTCGACGGCGGCGCGAACCAGCGTGAACATGGCGCGCTCGCAAACGTCCTGCACCGCGAAGGCAACATTTTTGTGCTTGTCGGCAATGTCGCTCTCGGGCTCGCGTGAAGGGCCCAGCACTTTTTCAATTCCGGATGTTGGGGCCGCATTGGTTCCGAATAGTTTTTGCGTGTCCACACGATACGGATGGTCTTCGGGATTGGCAAAGGCGCTGAGATTTACGCCGGGTTCGCCGTAGGGCGCGAGGCCCATCACTTTCCACTCGTCGCTATTCGGCACGAAACCGAGAAAATGGGTGAACTGCGCGTAGAACAAGCCGAGAGAATTCGGCCACGGAATCGTCAAAACAGGTTCGAGACGTCCGGCGCGGCCATGCCAGATCGACGTTGCTTCCCACGCGCCACGGCCGTCGATAACGACGACCGCGGCGTCATCGAATCCCGAGAAAGCATATGCGCTGATGGCGTGAGCGAGATGATGGTCCACGAAGCGAATTTGCGCTTTCGTCGGGCCGAAATTGCGTAGGAACGGTTTCGCTCCGCCGCCTTGATGCCACATGCTCGCGGAATAGCGTGTGGAATTGAGAACATTCAAGTAAGTCGCCGGGTATTTGCCGGTGGCGAAGCTCGCCAAATCGTGCCGGAATAGAGCGCCGGGCCGCGGCCAGCCGAAGCACACAAAATCAAGATCGGTTGCACGCACACCCGCGAAATCGAGGCATGCCTGAATCGCACGCACGGGGAAACGTGCATCGTGCTTCTCGCGGCTCAACCGCTCCTCGGCGATGGCAAAGAGAGTTTCGCCATCTCGCGCGATCGAGGCGGAAGAATCGTGCATTTGCGAGTAATTGATTCCGAGGCTGATCAACCGCGAACCTCCGCCCCTTTCGTGCCCCAGCACCAGGCCATTTGCGTTCCCTCGCCGGAGAATTGTAGAGAGGTTACTCCTGCGTCGCGAAGGACCGTGGCGACTTCGTCTTTCGTGAGAGCGACCCCATGCCAACTTTTTCCGACCATTTCGGGGTCCAGCCCCAAACCGGACGCAATGGCACGCCCCGCGCTCTTCAGGCCCGCAGCCCAAAATAAATTGACGAATCCCCAGGTGACCCGCCCGCGCCAATTCATTGGTGGCTTGGCTACGCCATTGTATTGAAAGAGAAAAACTCCGGCTGGCGCCAAAACCCGGACGAATTCCCGCAGCAAGCCGTAAGCGAGAGAAGATTGCGGCAGATGCTGAAGCACGATATAGCTAAACACAAAGTCGCTTGACGCAGTGTCTACGGCGCTCAATGTTGCTCCGTCAGCCAGAATCCATTGGATGTTGGGAAAATCGTGCAAGTATTTCTTTCCTTGATCCTGCATCTCCGACGAAATATCTACCGCTGAAACCTGAGCAAAACGCTGGGCGAAACTTCGCGTCATGCGACCCGCACCGCATCCCACCTCAACCATGGATTTGCGAGCCGTCTGAAAGTTGAGCTGGTTCAGAATCGGCTCGACGAGACGCTTATAGTCGTCCTCACCTGATTCGAAGAAAGAATCGAGGTCCCAGTCGGAGCGCCAGCTTGCTATGTAATAGAAAGCGTTCTTGCGGGCACGCTCGTCCCAGTCCTGTCGAATCGACTTCGTTACTCGATCGCTGGTCATCCGTCCTTCCGGTGAAACTTCAAGCCTCGCTATTTGCCTCCACGCCATCGTTCATGATTGCGGCGTTAAGACCGCCAGATCGCGCCTTGAGCTTGACTGGCTCGCCTGGGAACGGCCATCGTTATTTGCCTGCAGCGGTTCCTCGCGAAAGGGGTCTTTCCTGAATGGCCGCGGCCGGCGAGGGCTCACCCGTCCAGCCGCGATAGCGGCGCAAGTTTTTCTCAGAGTAGATGTTCCTGAGTTTATAAAACATCCTCGGCGGCAGAAACAGGGTAAGAAGAAGAGAAATTTGCTTGTAGACGCGGTAAGCGAAAGGTGCGCCCGAATGATTCAGCCGAAAATCATCCTGCTCGATGAAATAAGTCTGCCACGGCATTCCGCCGTCGAGCGCCAATTTCATCCGTCCGACTGTCACGAGTATCGGATCGACGATGATATGAATCGATTCCCTGGGGATTCCGGCAGCCGACAACTGCAAAATCAGTTCCCGCGAGAGGCAAGTGAGTGAATCTAATTTCCGGCGCATTCGTGCGGGATCGTTGGCGCTGAATTGATATTGATTTTGATCGTGCAGACGGTAATGAGTGAGGCACGCGGGAAGCAATACGGCGCTGCTGTAGGCGATGGACATGGCCGACATAAATTCGTCGGCTTCGACGACGAGAGCTTGAGGGATCGGCATCACTTTTCCCAGAACGCTTCGCCGGATGGAAACGCGGCTGGTGCCCAGAAAACACATGTAGTCTCGGAAGGTCTGCGCGCCCTTCGGAGATTGGAGGTCGAAGCAGCCCGGAAACTCCGGCGAAAGCGCTGAGCTCGCACCGGTTGAGGAATCATGCTGGATGATTCCGTGGCCGACGACGCCAGCCCAAGGGTTCTTCTCGAATGTGGTCATTACTTCAGTCACTTTGGCTTGATCCCACCAATCGTCGCCATCGAGAAACGCGATTACTTCTCCCTGAGCTTGCGGGATGCCGAAATTGAATGCGGACGCCTGGCCGCCATTCTCTTTTCGAAGGTAGCGGACATGGGGAGCGAACTTCTGGACGATTTCAGGCGTGCGATCGGTGGAGCCGTCGTCCACCACCAGAATTTCCATATCGCTCGAGGCAAAATCCTGTTCGAGCACGCTGACGATTGCTTCTTCGATGAAGCGCTCGTGGTTATACGTGTCAATTAGCGCCGTAACTGCTGGCTGCGGCATTACGATTTGAACTCCCGCTTAACTCCCAATTGCTTCGCTCACGACCTCGAACCGGAGCCGGCGCCGCGAAGTAGCTCCTGCTCAAGGGCCACCATTTCCTTCAAGATGTCGTCGAGGTTTCGCGTGATCCCCCAGCCCGGAAAATGCGATTTTAGCTTACGCAAGTCGCTGATGTAGCAAATGTGGTCGCCCTTGCGCGCCTGATCGTTATACACCCACTTTATTTTACGGCCGCTCAAGTCGTCGATTCGCGCAATTGCTTCGAGCACGGAGACGCTGTTTCCGCGGCCGCCGCCGAGGTTATAGACTTCGCCGGGGCGCGGATTCGCGGCAAAGGCTTCCATCGCGGCGATGACATCATGGCTATGGATGTTGTCGCGCACTTGCTTGCCTTTGTATCCATAGACGCTGTACGTCTGGCCTGAAAATGCTACACGCACGAGATACGAGAGGAATCCGTGCAGTTCCACGCCGCTGTGATTCGGTCCGGTCAGACAGCCCCCACGGAAAACTCCCACGGGGAGGCCGTAGTAGCGGCCGTATTCCTGTGCCATCACGTCGGCGGCGACTTTTGAAGCGCCGAAGATCGAATGCAGGGAGCGATCGATGCGAAAATCTTCGGCGATGCCCTCAAAGTCTTTTTGATCGGAATAGTCGTAGCGGGTCGGGAGTTCTTTGAGCGGCAGCTCGTTCGGCGCGTCACCGTAAACTTTGTTCGTGCTCATGAACAGGAAAACTGCTTCGGGACTGGATTGGCGCGCCGCCTCGAGTAGGTTGAGAGTGCCGCCTGCGTTGACGTCGAAATCCACCAGTGGGATTTGGCTCGCTTTGTCGTGCGACGGCTGGGCCGCGCAATGAATAATTCGATCGAAGCGATGCTCGCGGAACAGACTGAATACGGCTTCTCGATTGCGAATGTCCAGTTCGTGGTGCGTGAAGTGTTTCGTCGCCGCACGCAATCGCGAGAGGTTCCAAGTCGTATCGCCAGGCGGACCGAAAAACTCGCGGCGCATGTTGTTGTCCACGCCGATTACGCTGTGGCCCTTGCGGTCGAAATGTTCGACTGCCTCCGACCCGATCAGCCCACTGCTTCCTGTGACGAGAATTTTCATTTCGCGACCGTGCTCTGTGGCTGCGCCGCGGCGTAGAGCAGCCGGAGATCCTTCTCGTTCTCGCGAATCCAGGCGAGGATTCGGTCGTAGCCTTCCGAAATTCCCACCTTCGGCTTCCAGCCCAAGACCTTCTCGGCTTTGCGATTGTCCGTCATATAAATGCATTGATCGGCCTTGCGCGGTTTGTCCTCGTAGCCGATGGGAATATCTTTGCCAAATTTTTCACGCAGAAGATTCGTCGCCTCCACGAGCGAGCAGGAATTTGCCGGGCCGCCGCCGACGTTGAAAACCTGCCCGGCAATGCGATCGAGATTCTCGATCTGCAAATCCACGAGGCGGCAAACATCCTCGATAAAAAGAATATCGCGGACTTGCTTGCCATCCCAGCCGATGAATTTCAGCGGCAGGCCGAAATGAAAGGCGACGGCCCACCAAGTGACCCAGCCTTGATCTGACTTTCCGAATTGCCCTTCGCCGCTGATGACGCCGAAGCGGTTGATCACGGTTTTCATGCCGAATGCGCCGGCGTATTCCTGGCACGCCAGGTCCGCCATAAGCTTGCTCAAGCCATAAATGCTGCGCTCGCAACCGTCGAGAGTGAATTCTTCCGAGAAACCGTGATCGGGATCAAAGCCGGCGAGCGGTTTTGCGGCGAAGAGCCGACGGTACGCTTCCTTGTCCCAGACGAGGCGCGTTGCCTCAGCGCGGTGCGGCGGAGAATTCGTCTTGTCGGCGCTGTAGACGCGATTGGAGCTCCAGAAAATCAGCGGGCAATCCCGATGGCGCGCGAATTCAAGAACGTGGATCAAGCCGAGCGAGTTATTGGTGATGTCGAAGATTGGATTGGCGTATCCGGTGACGACGGAAGGTTGCGCGCTGGCGTCGCAAATCAGATCGATCCCTTTCGGCAGGCTTGCGAGATCCTCGGCGTTCCGGACGTCCACATGTACGAAATCAATTCCGCGCCGGCGGAAATGCGGCAGATTCAGTTCGCTTCCGCGCCGCACGAGATTGTCCGCTACGACTACGCGATCGCCGCGACGCTGAAAATGAAAGGCAAGCTGAGCGCCAACGAATCCGCATCCGCCAGTAATCAAAATCTTCAAGGAGTTTTCGCCTCGCTCGAGAGCTGCGAAGAACGCGTGCCCGCGCGCGTTTCAAGGTAGAGCCGCAGGTCGAGGTAGGGCATGTAACACAGCATGAGCACGTCGAGCGGCAATAGGTCAATCTTTCGCTGGCGAAAGTCCTTGCCGGCGCATTGCAAGAATGATGTACGGAAATGCGCGCGATAAAACGTCGCTGCGATGGAGGTCAGCCGCGGGCCGTTGGCGTAGGCCTTCACGCCGGATCTCCACCAGCGCCAGTAGGCGTTCATCACCGATGCGACGGAATCGTGGCGCAAATGGCGGACGATCGCGCTTGGTTCGTACACGCAATCATAGCCACGCACTCGCAGCCGGCGCGAAATATCCACGTCCTCTCCGTTCGTTCGCATCCTCTCATCGTACCAGCCGACTTCCTCTACAGCGGATTTCCGCGCGATGGTATTGCTGCCGAACGTGAATTTGGGATTTACGACGCGCGCCTCGCCCCAGTCCTGAGGCATGTGCGATTGCCGCCAGCGGTCGGCGACAGACGTGAGTACCGTTTCGATGAGTTTTCCTCCAGCCATCGCCATTTTCGGTTCCGCAAGCGCTGCCACGAGTGTTTCGAGCCACGCGGGATCCGGGGAGCAATCGGCGTCGAGCGCCGCGACGAGTTCGTTTTTTGAGCGATGCAGGCCGGTGTTCCGCGCGGCGGCCAATCCGCGATTCTTGTCGTGACGCACGATTGTGACGGGATAGCGCCGCGCGATTTCCAAAGTACGGTCAGTCGAGCCATCATCGACGATCAAGATTTCGTCAGCGGGAAGCGTCTGTGCGAGGACTCCCTCAATCACCGGCGCGAGATACTCCTCGACGTTGAAGCATGGAATATAGAGTGAAACTTTAGGCGTCATATTCCGACGAACGCGCCCTCTTTTGCAGAATGGGACTCCAACTCCCCGATCGACTCTTCATATCGTGTCGGCGTGGGCCGATGGCAAGTACGATCCCATTAATCGCCATAAACGCTCAAGCTCATCGCGCCGGATCACTCCAATTAATAACGCACCTACGCCATAGAGCATGATACCGAGAACCAGGTTCAACAGTAATGGCAGTGGCGAAAGTGTGAGCACTCCAGACACTACCAGCGAGAGAGCAAACGCAGGCAGCGAGATCCGAAGGCCGAGCCAAGCGAATTTGCGCGTGGGGCGAAAGATGAAATAAATGAAAATCGAAGCGACGGCGTAGCTGATGTTTGTCGCCCATGTGGCCCCGAGCGCTCCGTACCGCGGAATCCAAAAAAGATTGAGCACGATGTTGATGATGGCTCCCACAACCGTTGAGACCGCGAGATAGCGCTGCAAGTTACGCGCGATCAATCCCATCTTGAGGACAACACCAAAAAAAATAGCGGCCTCGGACCAGATCAGCGCCGCGAAAATCGGTGCGGAAGCTCCGTATTTCGCGCCGAAAACGATTCGCGTGAGCGGCTTTGAAAGTGGGACAGCGACGGCGCAGACGCCGAACACGAGCGCCATCAACGCCCGGTAGCTGAATCGCAAGTAGCGTTCGAAATCCTCCTCGTTTCGCGCGGACCTCGAAAGAACGGGGAAGATCGCATCCATCAGCGAGACCGGAAAGAGGCTGAAAATCTCGGACAGGTTGACCGCGGCGACATATCCCCCGAGTATCAGATCGGAGGACATCTTGTGCAGCATCACTTGATCGATTCGAGTATAGACATTGACGGCCAGCGTGCTGAGCGCCAGTGGGAACGAGTAGATGAGGAACTTCCTGGCTTCCTTCGGTAGAAATTCCCATGGGCGGGGGAGCAAACCCTTGTGCCACGCGCCTGCGGAATTCAAGATCGCTTCCACAATGGCGCAAAGCGTCCTCGCGAGGATGACCCAGAAGAGCGATGCCTTTCCTATCGCCAGGATGATGATGGCAAGCAGCCACAGAACTTGGCGGATGAGTCCAAAGCTAACCGCGTACCACTGGCGCAGATCGACCTGGAAGACCATGCCGGGCAAGCAAAACGGAACGACGAGCATCCGGTCGATAGCGGCGAAAAGCAGTAGGGCCCAGATCCCTCCGCCATAGCCGAAGTGCGGGGCGAGAACCAGCGCGATCACGGTGGTGACGGAAGCGAATACGAGGCAAATAACGCTGCCGGTGAACAGTATGCTGCCCGCTTGCTCACGATGCTGGGCGGCTTCGCGGCCGAGGATGGGTTCGATTCCGAACGTGGCGAGCCAGGCATACAGGCCTATGTATGAATATATGGCGCCGTAACGTCCGAGTTGTTCGCGCCCGAGGTAGCGAGCCAGCAGGATGACTGCCAAGGCCGAAAGTATGGTCGCTAAGCCGCGTCCGGCAAACAGCGTGGCGATATTTTTAAGGAGCGTGTGGCCGAGATTTGCGGGCTGCTGGGTAGTCGTCATTCGTCCACTTATTTCGGAGTAGGGCCTGTCTCCTCAAGTTGCTTCACGTCGGATTTCTCGATGTCGTTCATCAGAGCGTGGCGATGCAGAAAGTAACGCTCGCCCTTCTCTACAAACGCGACCGGTACAGTCGTGAATTGATTGTGAATCATTTGCGGCCACGAGATCGGGCCGCGTGCAGGCACAAGATGGGTGCCCCACTGAAAAATGAAGCACAGATTCCAAACGACAAGAACTGTGGTTGCGCCGTAGGCTAGAATTCTAGCTCCTTGCGTATTCCAGAATTCTTCAATAGCCGTGAAAGTACCGGCTAGTCCGATGATGAAAATCGGCGTTAAGGGGAGGAAGTAGCGGTTGCCAAACGACGAGAGCCCGTCCCAGAATGGCGAACAAGCGATAAGATAATAGTAAGGCAGGGAAATCACAATCAGGGCCGTGCCGAGTTGCCGATCCCGCCGAAAAACGACGAAAAGACCGATTGCGGCAAAGAGAATGATCGGCGTCCAGCTCATCAATCCGTGGTCCGGCGAAAAGAGCACTGGAAGCAAGTGTGGCCGTCGCCACGACCATGTTCCTACGTCCCCATACCCCGAAGCGAATGGGTGGCCGTAAATAATCTCTCGAGTGATCGGCGTCGGGAGGAACGCGACGGCGGCCGCGATAATGAAGGCCAGATTTCCAAGTGCCACTTTCCCCAGCGGCCGGTCCTGCGACGGCCGCTGAATTCCTTCGTAATAATCCTGTAATGATTCCACTGCTGGCGCGAGCAGCACCATCACGTTCGGGTAATAGACGTCCATCAGAAGTCCCGCGATCAGTCCCAGGATTATCCATTGAAGAATCGTTCTCGTGCCGCGCGTTCGATCCCAGTACCAGATAAAGAGGGCTACTACGAAAGCGGAATGCGCGTGGGACCACGAAGGATTGAAGTACATATAGACGGGCATCGAACTAGCAAACCAAATGCCGATGGTCGCAAGCAGCGCCCACCGCTCTGGGAAGTACCGCCGAGCGAGTTCAAATGAGATCAGCAAGGCGAGGAATCCGTAGAACGCCGTTGCAAAGGCCATGGTATCGAGATACGGCCATGAAAAGCCGTCGGCGGGGATATGCGCGCCGAGATGGTCGGCCAGTAGCACCACTCCGTGCGTGACGATCAAAAACGGCGCCCATAAAATGGATGGGCCGGTAGCAAAATGATTGTCGAGATGGCCGGTCGCCGTGTAATCGCCTTGCTTCGGCTTGCCATCCGGCCCGACCCGATACATTTGAAAGCTCTGGTTCGCGTGCTCCCAGTCCTTTTCAAAATCGAGATGTCCCTCGATCAGCATGGCGCGCACGTACGCGTAATAGCCCACGCCATCGCCTCGAACCCACGGATTCACCAAGGGCAGCGTAATCACGAAAAGCACCAGGAGTGCTTTATGCGATCGGCTCATCCTTTTGAATGGATTTCTAAGCGTCATTTAATCTTTGCGCCGGCAGACCGAATACCGAATACCGAACACCAATGGTCCGCTTTCGGTGTGCACTCAACTTGCCGCAAGCTGCGGTGTTTCGATGAGGCGCAGCCGCTGGCAACTGCGCTTGAGCCGTCGGTGCAAAAGCGCACCGTGGTTCAGCTGCGATCGTGAGGTGGCGCTCACGAACCGCCGCCGCGTGCCATCCGCCCAATTTCATCGTGTCTGGACGGATTGCGCGCTCGGAGATACCGAAATCGCTTGCAACAATTCATCCGCAACGAACTCGCATTGCTCCGTTGTCATCTCTGGGTACATTGGCAACGAAAGAATTCTCGATGCGGCACTCTCTGTGACAGGGAAATCGCCCTTACGGTACCCCAAGCTCGCGCATGCTTCTTGCAGATGGATCGGGATCGGGTAATGAATTCCCGTGCCGATTCCTTGCGCCGTCAAGGCCTTCTGCACTTCCTCGCGGCGATCCAACTGAATCACATAGACGTGATAGACGTGCGTGCATTTCTGCGCTGTCTTTGGCAGAACGATCGAGGTGCCCGCCAATAACGCGTTGTACGAAGCGGCGTGCTCGCCACGCGCCGCGTTCCAGCGGTCCAGGTGCGGAAGCTTGACGCGGAGAACAGCGGCCTGAATCGTATCCAGCCGAGAGTTTGTGCCGATCTCCGGATGTTCGTATTTTACTCGTTGGCCATAATTGCGGAACCGGCGAATTTTTTCCGCGGCCGCGGCATCATCGGTCACAACCATTCCGCCGTCGCCGTATGCGCCAAGATTCTTGGCCGGATAAAAACTGAATCCCGCAGCATGCCCCAAAGCTCCGGCGCGGCGCCCGTCATACCGAGCTCCGTGCGCCTGCGCCGCATCCTCGACCACAACCAGCCCGTGCTTGCGAGCGATTTCGAGGATTGGCTGCATGTCAGCGGGTTGACCATAGAGGTGCACGGGCATAATTGCCTTGGTTCTTGGCGTGATCGCCGATTCGATTGCGACCGGATCGATATTATAGGTTTCGCGATTGACATCCACGAGGATGGGCCGTGCGCTGGTCGCCATGATCGCGAGAACGGTGGCGATGAACGTGTTCGCGGCCGTAATCACTTCATCGCCTGAGCCGATCCCATAGGCTCTCAGCGCAAGCTCGAGCGCATCGAGCCCGCTTCCGACGGCTATCGCCTCGCTGGTCCCGATATACTTTGCGAAGTCTTGTTCAAAGAGGCGAACATCATCGCCAAGAATATAGTCTCCGCGCTCGACGACCCGCATCATGGCGCCGGTAACGTCCGATGCAATGGACCGGTATTGGGCGTGCAAATCGACGAAAGGAATTTTAACTTGCTGGATCATTTCTTCAGACCGAATCCCAGATAGACGACGGGACGCAGGATGCTCCACCAACCCGTTATGGGCTTCATTTTTGTGTAGCCCTGCCGGTGCGGTGGATACACCTTGGTCACGGGCACCTCGCAATGCCGGTAGCCAAGCCGGATCGTTTTGAACAAAAGATAGGGCTCCAATTCATATTTGTTAAGCCAATCCTGCCGCCAGTCCACGCGCCGGTCGCGAAGAATTTCAGTGCGAAAAGCCCGAAAGCCGTTCGTGGTTTCCGTGACGTGTTTTCGCGCGAACATCGAGAACAACATAGGATGCACGAATCGAGTCGCGACCACGCGGTATATAGGCGTATTTCCATAGCCGCCGCCCGGCAAGAACCGCGATCCTTGAACGAAATCCGCGCTGCCCGCAATGATAGGCCCGAGCAACCGAGAAATCTCATTGGGATCGTCCTTATCGTTGCCCGCCTGAATCACCAGGACGTCGTAGTCGTTCTCGAGCGCGTATTCGAATACCTGCTTCATCGCGGCGCCGATGCCGCGATTCTTCGAATTGCGCAGGTGCACCCAGCCATTCCTGGGTAAGGATTCTATCGCCCCATCCGTTGAGCCATCGTCCATTACGAGCAAGTCGTACTCTCGCGTCGACGGGTGACGGGAAATCGTGCGCCGAATTTTGTCCCCTTCGTTAAAGGCAAAGATGGCAGCGAGCGTCCTCATTTCAGGGATCGATTGGGCCGCACCACCGGCCGAGGTAACGCCGGAACTGTTGTCCACTCAGGACGGCGGCGCACATCAATCCCATTTATATAGGGCTTTACGATATCAAATGGGCACTCGAGGGAGTCTACGTCTGAAATCACACGCGCGGGAGATCCGGCCACGACAGCCCTCGCTGGAACGTCATGCGTAACAACGCTTCCCGCGCCGACAAGTGCGTTCTCTCCGATAATCACGTGGGGAAGAATGGTGGCCCCGATGCCGATTTTTGCGCCCGATTTGATTGTCGGGCCTTGCATGCACTTCGTGCAGAGTGGATGGGGATCGTTCGCAAGCATAACGCCCGGCGCCAGAAAGACGTCATCTTCGATCGTCGTGAATTGAGAGATGTAAACGTTGCAATGAATCTTTACGCGCGAGCCAATCACGCAATCGTAATCCACTGTCGAATTGTTCCAGACGGCGCAATCGTGCCCAATCCGATTGCCTTCCCGAATGACGACGTTGTGCCCCGTTTCAAAGTGATCGCCGATCTCGACCGACGCGTAGATCACACTACCCGAGCGGATTTGCGCGCAATTTCCAATGCGCAGGGGCATTTTTTCTACCGGGCGTCCCGGTGGATAACCCAGAATAACCCCGGGATCAATCGAACAGTCGCGCCCGAGCTCTACCGCGACACAGTTGAGCACTCTGCGACCTCCACCGCTTTTCCGCGCTGCGCCATGGACGCTTCTATCGCCTTCAATGTGCGCACGACGGCTTCTCCAGTGGCGCCGTCGGATAAAGGCTTCCGGTTATGACGAATTGCTTCGATAAAATCGGTGGCCTGATTTCTAAGTGGTTCGCTGTATTCGACTTTCGGGCTGATGATGTCGCCGTCGCGAATCAGCAATTTGAAATCGCCAAACGATACCGCATCGGTCTCGCCAACCGCGACCCCCTTCTCAAATATACGAACGCGCTCGAGGTCGTTCAGATCGTCGAACACGAGCCGTTGCTGGCTTCCCACGACGACAACCCTGCGTACTTTGTTGGGATCGGCCCAACTGACGTGAATGTTGGCAATCACGTCATTGCTGTAGCCGAGCGTGATGAAGCCGACGTCTTCGCGAGCATTCCCAAGGGAGTGCGATCCCACGGCGCTCGCCCATCGCGGCTCTTCATCGATCAGGTAATTGAAAATGGAGATGTCGTGCGGCGCTAAATCCCAAATTGCGTTGACGTCCCCGCGAATCGGGCCCAAATTCGTGCGCGTGGAATGCATGTAATACAATCGGCCGAATGCAGGCGACTTTACGCATTCGTGCAGCTTGCGGACGCCGGGATTGTAGAGAAACGTGTGAGCCACCATCAACACGCGGCCTGATTTCTCAGCGAGCGCTCGCAAGGCGCTGCAATGCGCTATTTCGGTGGCGATCGGCTTTTCGATGAGCACATGACGGTCAGAGCCCAGCGCCAGACGCGCCAATTCAAAATGCGTGGAAGCTGGGGTCGAGATGATCACGGCGTCAACGTCTGGTCTCCTTAGGAGTTCTTCGGCACTGGCGCAAACATGAACATCGGGGAGTCGCGACGATGCGCGTTGACGCCGTTCAGCCTGAGCATCGCAAATCGCCGTAACGTTCGAGTCGCCCAATTCGTTGAACACGCGAGCGTAGTTCGGCCCCCAGTAGCCGTACCCGATGATTCCGATCCCTACCTTTGAGGACATCTCGATATGCTCCCGAGCGCCTAGTCGAAAACGCCGTAGCGCACTACGCACCAGATGGCGCGAAAGGCATCGCGCCACGTGATTTTCTTGCCCTGCGCGTATGTCCTGCCATTATAAGAAATCGGCACTTCGAAGACGACCCATCTGCCGTGAGACACCTTAGCGGTCACCTCGGGCTCGAATCCGAAACGGTTTTCCTTGAGTTCAAAGCTTTGCAAAACTTCTCGCCGGAAAACTTTGTAGCACGTCCAAACATCAGTCAGGCCAAGATTCGTAAACATGTTGGAAATCAACGTTAGGGTTTTGTTGCCGACCAAGTGCCAGAAATAAAGCACGCGGTGAGGTCCGCCGAGAAACCGCGAACCGTAGACAACGTCAGCCATTCCGCGATCAATCGGATCGAGGAGGGCGCCGTAGTCTCGCGGATCGTACTCGAGATCGGCATCTTGGATCAGGATTAAGTCGCCGCGGGCTTCCTGGATGCCTCGACGCACTGCCGCGCCCTTCCCACGATTGCGGTCCTGAAAGAAAACGCGCAAGTTCCCGGAACAGAGCGATCCTGCGGCCGTCTGCTCAGGAGAATCCGAGTCGCCTGAAACATCGCCGCGGACCACGGAGGCAGAGCCGCCCGCGAATTTCTTCGCGCCTACGAGCTGGCCTTCGGTAGACCTGATGATTTGCTGCAGGACGTCGCGCGTACCGTCCGTAGAGTTGTCATCAACGACCACGATTTCCTTGTCAATATCCACATGCTGCACACGTCGAATCAATTCGGCGATCGTCGCCTTCTCGTTGAAGACAGGGATTACAACCGACACCCTGTTTCTGGACACGCCCTCATTCATGTTACGTCCGTCCCAAGTGATCCGTTTGGATTGTGTGATGCCTAGGCCAGAATACCGGAGAAACTAAATTCTCAGGGAAACTCAATTCAAGCAGGGAGGATACCGGTAACGACTCGACATGCTGGGCAGAAGTACAGGAATTGCTCGTGTATCTGATTCGGATTAGGAACACTTCGCGTAGACCGCCCCCTACAACGAAAACGCCCTCCTCCGGCAGTGGGCGGAACGATGGTGAAGGATCGGCTCCAGAGCCACTCACATTGCAATCGCGCTAGCCGACCGCTCCGTACCTGCCTGTAACTTATGCGCAGCGTCCGGGTTCCGCTTCGCAGTTTGATATGCAATCACGCGATCGATTATCGCAGTGAGCGGAATAGACGGGCGGAAGCCAGTCAGGCCTTCCAGCTTTTCAAGCGCCGGGACACGCCGCGGCATGTCTTCAAATCCCGGTTCGTAGGCTCGGTCATAGGGAATGAATTCAATCGGAGATTCACTCTTCGCCTGCTCTCTCACTTGGCGAGCAAGTCCCTCAATCGTGATTTCGTGGTTGCTGCCAATGTTGACCACTTCTCCGATGGCCGCGCTTGTCCCGACAAGCCGGAGAATCGCTTCCACGGAATCGGAGACATCGCAGAAACAACGCGATTGCTTCCCGCTGCCGTAGACGGTAATCGGTGATCCTTCGAGCGCCTGGCTTACGAAGTTGGGGAGAACCATGCCGTATCGCCCAGTTTGACGTGGCCCAACTGTGTTAAACAGCCGCGCGATCACAACGGGTTGCTTGCGCTCCTTCCAATAGGCGACGGAAAGGAACTCGTCCAGCGCTTTCGATGCGGCATAGCTCCACCGGCCGATGGATGTGGGACCGAGCACGAGATCGGCATCTTCGTGAAACGGCACTCGCTCACTCTTCCCGTAAACCTCAGAAGTGGATGCGGTGAAAACGAGCTTCTTTTTTCTGCATGCCGCTTCGAGGACCAATTGCGTGCCGTTTACGTTCGTTTCGATCGTCCGCACCGGGCTTTCGACGATGAGCCGGACTCCAACTGCAGCCGCGAGATGAAACACGACTTCAGATTCATCGACAAGTTCGGCGAGAAGCATTCGATTTTGAATGGAATCGAAGACGCATTGGAAACGCTCGTGGCTCTTGAGGTGCCGGATATTCTCGACGCTGCCTGTCGAAAGGTCATCGAGGATGATGACTTCGTCGCCCCGCGCCAGTAATCGTTCGGCCAGATGCGATCCGATGAATCCCGCTCCTCCGGTGATTAGTGCGCGCACGATTGCCTCCTATGATGTCGGGGCTGAACCGCCGCCCGGGAACTTGGATCTTTTGCCGGGCGCGTCTTCGCCGTAGCCATATCCATAGGCATAAGGATAGTAGCGATAAGAATAGTAATAATCCGGGGCACTCGAATCAACGGCATTCAACACCACACCGAGCAACCGACACTTGACGGCGTGGAGAAGATCTCGCGTTCGCGTGAAAGCTTCTTTAGGGGTCTCGCCACTGCGTACGACTAGCAGAACGCCATCCGTCAACGCCGAGAGGATCACGGCGTCAGTAGCAGCCATAATTGGCGGAGAGTCGATCACAATGAACTTGTACTTCTGCCGAAGATATGTAATTGCGTCGCGCATCCGGTGCGAAGAAAGAAGATCGGCGGGACTCGGTGGAATAGGCCCGGTAGTGAGCGCCGAAAGGTTTTCGATCTGCGGATGCGTAATGACTACTTCGTCTAATGACGATACGCCTGCGAGATACGAGCTGAGGCCGAAATCGCGGCCGACGGTGAGACCGAGAGCCCGGCGGATTCCGGGTTTGCGAAGATCGGAATCCACAATGAGAGTTCGGTCGCCAAGTTGAGCCAGCGTCACGGCCAAATTGAGCGCCGATGTGGTTTTGCCCTCGCGCGGAAGGGCGCTGGTGACCAAGATTACCTGAGGCGGGTGATCGGCCTGGGAGAGCAACAACGAAGTCCTCAGCGCGCGGAAGGCTTCGGATACTTGCGATTTCGGTTTTATGAAGGAGACGATTTCGACGCGCGACTCCTGTTCATCGCCCTGGCCATCCGTCAGCAGTTTCCTGGAGTGTGATACGCCGAGAAGATTCGGAAGAGATGGAACGACCGCAAGCGAAGGCAACCCGGCGAGACGCTCGACGTCATCAGGCGATTTAACCGTGTTATCGAGATATTCGCGGAGAAACGCCAGACCTACTCCGCCAACAAGACCGATAAGGAAGGCGAGCAGAATATTCTTCGCCTTTTGCGGCCGTGCGGGGTACGACGGTACGAGAGCCGGGTCCACGATGCGAATGTTGCTGGAACGCAAGCCGGCAGTGATACCTGCCTCTTTTAATTTCTGCTCAAGTCCGTCGTAGAGTTGTTTGTTGGATTCTGCGTCGTGCTCGAGAATGTGATATTGAACGAGCTTCTCGGACATATCGTTGGCGTCGCCCTTTTGCGTTTCGAGCGCCGCCGAAAGGAGCCCAACTCGCTCCTTGGACGTTTTGTAGTCTGTCTCGATGGATGCCTCTACGTTTTGCTTGGCACGCGCAATCGCGTCGTCCACTTCCTTCTTCTCGCGAGTGATGCGCTGTACCTTTGGATAATTCGGACCGAATTGAGCCGAAGCGTCCACGTATTGTTCGCCCAGATCGGCCTGACGTTTAAGCAACTCGCTCAAATATGCGTTGTTACGAACGTCGGGTAGCTGATCAACATCGCCTCCCTTTGCAATCTGGTAGAGGGCTTGTTTTTGGACCAAATCGGTTTGCGCGTCGGTGAGAGCTTTATTGATATCCGAGAGTTTCTGGGTGGTGATATTTTGCTTTTCGTCGATGGTCCAGATCTGGTTCTCGCGCTCGTAAGCGATCTTCGCAGCTTCGGATTTTTCCACCTTGATGCGCAGTTCTTCGAGCTCCGCTGAAAGCCAATTCGATGCCTGCTGAGTTGCGTCGTATTTGCTGCGGAAGTTTGCCTCGATATAGTTCTGGAGGTGGCCGTTTACGATCTGCGCGGCCAACTGCGGATCTTGCCCCTCAAACCGCACTTCAATCAAGCGGCTGTCCTTAATGCGCTGTATGGACAAGGAGCCAAGAAAAGCACCGAGGATGGCGGGCCGCTGAGACGTGACGCCGGCGTGGGGAATTATGAAAGTGTTCGGCCTGCCGCCGAACTCGGGATATCTCCCAAGATCCATTGATTTGATGGTTTGGAGCGCCAATGTCTCGCTTTGCAGGATCTTGGTCTGCGTCTCAATGTAGTTTTCGCTGTCCACATAATCGTCGTAGGAATTCGAGTCCGGGAAGGGCTGAATGCTTTGCGCTTCACGATCGACTTCCACTCGAGCCGCAGCTACGTATACCGGTTTCATCTTAAACGTCGCGATTGTGACCACGGTTACGACTGTGAGCAGAAAGCTTAAAACCAGCCATTGGTGCTTTTTCAGAATAATTAAGTAATCGAGCAGATGCGGTTCTTTCGGCATCTGCTCCCAACTCGCGACAGGGGCAGCCGTTATCAATGAAAGGGATTCGGCCCCTTTTCGGTCGCGCATTACGAGTCTGCTAGCGTCTTCCATTTTTCTCTTTTTCTCTCGATTCACTGCGAATGAGTTCTATTAAATGATCGGCGCAACGCTCTCTATGGGACGTGATATACCAAAAGCGCGGTGCCAACCGTCAAGACGGCCGCCGAGCCCTTATATAAAGCCTTCTTGCCGGTACTGTCGGGCACGAACAACATATCGCCCGCCTGCATAGGCACGTCGTCCACTTTGCGCGTCAGCATTTTATTCACCGGTACTGGAATTTCTGTCTTGGCGCCGGTAAGGGGATCCTGACGCATTATGACTGCGCTATTCGCCTTCGCTGTGCTCGTCAGTCCGTGCGCCATGCTGAGCGCTTTCAAGACGGTGATGTGGTCGCCGCGGCTTTCTAGAGTGAACCCTCCGGGCCCCTGAACAGCGCCAATCACATAAACAATGCCCGATCGAGGAACGCTTATGACATCGCCGCCGTAAACTTGGACATTGAACGTCGGATCGCCGGTAACCAGAAGGTCATGCAGTCGAATTTTCTCTGTCGTGCTATCGGGCGCCGGCGGATCCTGGCCGCCACCCTTTGGCGCTGGAACCGGCGGTGCGACGGGCGTCGCGTTGAGGCCTCCACGCGTTACGAACACGTAGCTACCCGCCTCATCGGTGATTCCACCGGCATCCGCAAGAACTTCGAGAAGTGTCGTAGGTCTAACGATCTGCATCACCATCGGTTTTGCGACGGCGCCAACAACAGACACGGGCTGGCTGTTCTGCTCTTTTACGAATACCGATACCTGCGGGTGTGAGACGAGCCCATTTTCAATCAGCAAATTTTCGAGTTTGGCTTCGAGCTCGAACGTGGTCAGCCCGGCAGCGTGCACGCGTCCCGGAATGAGAGGGAGCGAAACGTCGCCGGTGTCGCTCACGCGAACCTCCCGGGTCAATTCGGGAACGTCGAAGACGTCAATGTGGACAACGTCGCCTGTACCGATGGGAATTTCGGAAGGCCGCGTCGTCTTCGACTGCGCAAGCTGGAATATTTTTTCGTTGGTCTGCTTCGAAGTCTGCGGTTGATCTTGGCAATAACCTGCCGGTACTCCCCACGGAAGGATGAGGAAGACCAGGACCAATTTCGACTTCAAGCAGCCCGTAAAATCACGGACTGTGATGCTCATTTGGATGATGCCCCAACACACTATGCACTGGCGGATGGATGAATGTCAACGACTGAATTCGTCGTCCAAGCCCTTTGCCTTCTGTTGTTTACGGGGTCTGCGGGCAGCGGCGGAGAGGCCAATAAACCGGCCTGAATTATGAACAATAATGCGTTGGAAGGGATGTGAAGATTGAAATCTACGAAGCTGTGAAAAAGCAATCCAGCACACGCGACGAGCGCGGCAACATGATACGCGACGGAGAAATGACCTTGAGTCGTTTGCAAACCGCGTATTGACGCTTGAAGTAACAACCACAGAAAAGCTATGCCGCAAATCGCGCCGGGCAGGCCGAGTTCCGCGAGAAGCTCCGCGTAATCATTGTGAGCATGGTCGACTAATTTTCCGTCGTAGTCTGTGTCGTAGCGGGGAAACTCGACGACGAGAGTGCCAAGTCCAGTCCCGGTGATCGGGTGTGCGAGGAACACGCGCAGCGCCCCTTTCGTCATCGTCCACCGTCGATCGACTGTGACTTCTCCCGAACCTTTCGTGCTGAATCGCTCAAGAACCCTTCCGACGCCCAGCCACGCAATGAGCGAGGCCACAACGAGGACAAAGGCAATCGCGGGTCCGAGACGCATTTTCCCGGATTGCCGGCTCACATAAATAATGGCAAGCAAGGCTAGCTCGAACCCGAAGACGATCAAGCCGCCTCTCGATGCGGCCAGAAAAATCGCGCCTACTGGCACCAGGGTGAACAATCCCACGAGCGGCACCAAATCACGACGCACGCCTCGAAACGCGAGGAACGACAATCCGACCGGCACCAGCAGTTCCATCAGGCCAGCGAAATGATTTCGATTGACGTATGGCCCGAATGGTTCGCCACCGATGTGCAGCTCGCGAAAACCATAGATTTTTCCGCCGCCGGTGAACTGCTGCGCGATCCCCTCGAGCGCCACGCAGAAGGCCAAGAGAATGAGAAACCAAGTTAGAATTCGCAGACCATTGCGATCACGAAAAACTTGAGTCGCGACGAAATAAATGAGGAAGCACGCGCCGAAGCGCAGGAGCGACGTCCACGTGAGAAACGGATAGACCGTAATTCGGAACAGAAGCTGCAAGAGAGCCCAAGCGAAGAAACCAACGATTGGCCAATTCAAATCGTTCCAATAAACTTCTGCGTCGGTCGAACTCGTGGTGAAAAGCCCCCAAGCCAGAAATAAAAGCGCCGCTCCGATTTCGAGAGTCGATTCGGACCAGATCTCCACGACGCCGTGTGCAGCGACGGCAAAGACAATCAGGAAACAAACAGCAATTTGCAAGGCCCTCATTGGATTCCCTGGCGGGGCGCTGATATGGTGGGCGTCGCCATTTCAGCCGGCGTTCCCGCAGTTGGGCCGGCCGCCGGGGCAGGAACGAGTGACACGTCATCAATCCAGGCAGTTCCACCCAGTTTGTTTTCGAACAGCCGGCTGGGTATTCGATGTACTTCGATTTGCAGTATCTGCGTGTCCGGACCGGTCGTGACGTTCCCTTGCAATTCGGTCCAGTCGTGGGTTCCCGTCAGGTCGTCCGTATGGAGATAGATCCGATCCCTATAGCGGGGATCGTACACATAGAAGCGCACGCCGCTTTCCGTCGTAATATTTTCCGTGCGGATGAAACCATCCAAATGGTACGCCCGGGAAGGATCGACCGCGACGAACTGCAGCGGCTGCGAGAGTTCCAAATTCATGCCGCCGCCAAAATCCAGTCGCAGCGAACGTTGGCCGCCGTGGTGGATGGTCGTGTCGTAGTCGGCGGTCATTCCCCAGGATGACGGCAATCGCCAATCGAAACCGCCGTTCAAGATGTCATGTTCAAAACCGCCGTTCAGAACCACTGAGCCATTCGCAGGCATGTCGTGCGGCAATCCGCACGCGGCGAGGGCCTCAAGCCACATTCGCTCTCCATCGGCGCCGTGATTTTGCTGGATCGCGACGTCAAGGAAAGGGAACAACTGTTCGATTTCAAACGGCTGGTGCGAATCGGCGAGACGTCTCCAGATCTTCAAGCCGGCGTTTACATCCTCTTCGCCGGCGAAGAAGTTGAGCGCTTCGATGTAGGCTGCGGCGGTATTCGGCAGAATCGCATCGGCGAGTTGATTGGGGTCGTTCGTGGCGCGCCACGCTCGATTTATCGCGAGCGGGAGCAGTGTTGAATCCTCCTGTACTGCGGTGCGCATTTCCTGGAGTGCCTCGGGAACCTCTCCTTGGCGGAGCAGAAAGTTCGCGTACTCCCAGCGCACTTCCGCCGAGCCGGGATAGTCTTTCCGCGCTTCGTCGAATTCTTTTCGCGCTTTTTCGGCGTCCCCGAGATTTTCGTGGGCAATCGCCAGATCAATCCAATACCGCGCGGTGAGCGGGCTGATCTTTACCGCCTTTTCGTAATTGTGAAGTGCGTCGGGGAAATTCTGTTCGTCCAGCCCGAATTGCAGGAATCTTCCGAGGCGATCCCAATATTCCGCGTAGCCCGGCTCCAACGCGGCTGCGCTTTGCATTTTTGCCAAATCATCGGACCAGATGCGGTGTTCCGCGAGTTCCAGCCTGACGGCCTCGTAGCAGAACAACGCAACGACGACGGCACATACGGCGAGCAGGGCGATGCGTGAGGATGCCGTCTCGAGCCGAAATTCCATAGTGCGTTAATCTGCACTGAGCGATTACTTGGCGCAAGTGAAAATTAGAGCACCCAAAGGGATGATATTGACTTGGCGGATTAGACCGAAGGAGTGTTACCGGCGTTCACCGCGCTGGCTCGAGATTCTGTAGCTCGTGCCGGGCCGAGCCGTGCTTTCGGAAATGATTTAATGTTTCTTTCGCCGTACGCCAGCAACGCCGAAGCGATACACGACTCCGATGGTTGCCCGCTCGCTGCCTTGGCCGCTGCCATTGAAGTGCGTGTTAAGGTAGTCGACCTCGATCAAGCGAATCGCCCAGTGGTCGCGGAAGGTATAGTCGACTCCGCCTCCGCCTTGCCACGCGTATCCGACGCTGGTCAAGATCGCGGCAGGAAATGGATTCAACAGAGGAGCGCTCAGCCGTTGGTAGCCGCCGCCGAACATGATTTGTCCGAAGACCGTCAACTTACGATGGCCGAGAGGATACAAGCGCGGGCCGATGAAGAACGGGTAGTTTTGAGTGGTGGCGTTACCAATATTTTGGTTTGGAGAAACCTGAGTGTTGTACACGCCGCTGACATCGAATGCCACGCCCACGATGCGGCGGAGGTTATAGACGCCGTTCGCGTTCCAACCATACATATTCAGGTGGGGCGTAGCGGTCGTAGATGACAGCGCTTGGGGCCCGGCGTAAGTGAAATCGAAGCCGGCGCCGATTTCATATCTCGGCGTGATCTGCGCACGCACAGGTATAGCGCATAGAGCCAGCAGTCCCAAGAGCCCGAAAAAACGCCGCATGCATCCTCCCAATGAGTCGTGCAGAGTGTTGATTCCGCCGGAACGACAACAGTTGCTCTCAACCATGCCGTTCGAATCGCTCATCTTTACATGGATTTCGACACTTCGTGAAGCACGATCTCTGCGGCGGTGGTTAAGGAAAGCCGTTCGTTCATTCGCCGAAGCTTAGACGCGGCTAGAGCTTTTCTCAGCCGCGCTTGAACTTCGACGGCACTTTCTCATTGCCGTGGCGGCGTTATTGAGCCCCGCGTCAGCCGTGGGGAAGCTCGCTCGAAAGATGTCGTGCGCGTTGACTTAGTATCCGGCTAGGGCTAGGATTCCGTCTGTTCGGAGTTCCTCAGATGCCTGGCGAAACTATTTCTCACTATCGGCTCCTTGACAAACTTGGTGGCGGCGGGATGGGTGTCGTATTCAAGGCGGAAGATATTCGCCTGGGCCGTCAGGTGGCTCTGAAATTTCTTCCGGATGAGCTCGCCCGAGATCCGCGCGCGCTCGAACGGTTCCAGCGCGAGGCGCGTGCCGCCTCCGCTCTCAATCACCCGAACATCTGCACGATCCATGATATCGACGAGCAGGATGGGCGTTCCTTCATCGTCATGGAACTGCTCGAGGGCGAAACACTGCGGCAGCGAATCGGCGTACGCGCGCTGCCCGTTGATGATCTGCTTGACATCGGAGTTCAGATTGCCGGCGCGCTGGAAGCGGCTCACGCAAAGGGAATTGTGCATCGCGATATCAAGCCCGCAAATATTTTCATCACACAAGGCAGGCCCAAGATTTTGGATTTTGGTCTGGCGAAACCCGCCGGATGGCAGCCCGGCATGGGAGAAACTCTCAGCGCTTCTTCCGCTCCAACAGCTGCCATTGGCACTGAAAGTTTGACCAGCCCCGGGACGACAATGGGCACCGTCGCTTACATGTCTCCCGAACAGGCGCGCGGCGAGGATATCGACGCTCGCAGCGATCTTTTTTCATTCGGCGTGGTGCTTTACGAAATGGCCACCGGGCGCGCGGCCTTCGGCGGAAATACGCCGGCGGTAATTTTTGAAGCGATATTGAATCGGACGCCTGTGGCGCCTATTCGTCTCAATCCGAATGTTCCTCCGGAACTTGATCGAATCATCAACCGCTCGCTTGAGAAAGAGCGGCGGCTTCGCTATCAGAATGCGTCGGAAATGCGGGCGGATCTGCAACGACTGAAGCGTGAATCGGAGTCAGGCCGCAGCGCCGCAGTTCCGGTGGCTCGAGCGGATAAATCGCTCGCGGTCCTCTATTTCGAAAATATGAGCGGCGCGAAGGATGATGAATATTTCCGAGACGGGATGTCCGAAGATATCATCACCGAACTTTTGAAAATCAAAGGCCTGCACGTTTTCCCGCGCACGACTGTTCTTCCTTTCCGCGATACGTCGCTCACCGCGCCCGACATTGGCCAGAGACTTGGCGCGAATTTCGTACTGGCGGGCAGCGTCCGCCGCGCGGGCAATCGTTTGCGAATTAATGCGCAACTCGTTGACGCGGGCCGTGATTATCCGGTTTGGGCTGAACGATTCGACAGGGAATTGAAGGACGTGTTCGAAGTGCAGGAAGAAATCGCGCGAAGCATCGCGGCCGCGCTCCGTATTCAGCTTTCCCCGCAGGAAGAGCAGGTAATCGCGCAGAAGCCGACGGAAAATCCTGAGGCGTACGACTATCTACTCCGCGGCCGCAAGTATGCCCGCATGGGGAATCTCGAATTCGCCATGCAGATGTACCAGCATGCGATTCGTCTCGACGCGGATTTCGCACAGGCGTATGCGGGTATCGCGCATGTGTCCGGCGCATTCGCCGAGTATCAAGGCGGCGATCCGCTTTGGATTGAAAAAGGATTGCGAGCTGTCGAACGTGCTTTGGCGCTCCAACCCGATCTTCCCGAAGCATTATCCGCTCGGGCACGATTGTATGCCGTTCAGAAAAATTATGTCGAAGCGGCACTCTGGGCCCGCAAGGCCATTGAACTCAAGCCGGATTGCGAAGAAGGCTACGCCGTCCTTGGGCGCGCGCTTTTCGAATCGGACCGCTGGAAAGAGGCCGCCGAATTAATCGATCGCGCGATTGCAGTTTGCGGGGACGACTACAACGTCTACATTCCCTACGCAAACGTCCTGCGCGCTCTCGGCGACGATCAGGCCGCGGCGAAGCTGGAAGAAAAATTGATCGTGGTCCTCGAGCATCAACTGCAAACAGTGCCTGAGGATGTGCGCGCGACGATCCTGCTTGCAGCGAACTACAGCCGACAGGGAAAAACACGCGAGGCGGTTGCGGCGGCGGAAAAGGCTGTGGCGATGCGGCCGGGCGACTCTTTGACACTTTACAACGCTGCTTGCACGTATTGCGTCTTGAAAATGAAACCCGAAGCTCTCGCGATGTTCCGCCGCGCCATCGAAGCAGGATACCGCAACCCTGAGTACGCTGCTCGCGACGAAGATCTGTCGTGCATTCACGACGATCCCGAATTTCAACGCCTCATTAAAGCTGGTCCGCAGAAATCCTGACTTCGCGCCAACATTTTCGCTGTCGAGCGGGTGTCGACGTCGGAGGCACTTTCACCGACGTCATCGTCGTCAATGACGAGACCGGTGTATTTGCGATTGGCAAAACGCTCACGACTCCGAGCAATCCTTCCAAGGCGATCGAAACAGCGCTCCGCGAAACTTTGCATAAGTTGGACACACCGGTCGACCGTCTTCAGACTCTCTTGCATGGCACTACGCTCGTCACCAATGCACTCATCGAGCGCAAAGGGGATCGCACGGCGCTATTGGCGACGAAGGGCTTTCGGGATGCGGTCGAGATCGGCCGCGAAAGCCGGTATGACCTTTACGATCTAACGATCGATTTGCCGCGTCCGTTCGTTCCGCGCTATTTGCGATTCGATGTGCCGCAGCGCACTCTCGCTGATGGCTCGTCGCTCGAGCCACTCGACGTCAAATACGCCGAAAAGCTTGCGTGCGAGCTGGTTGCGAACGGAATCGAAGCCGTTGCGATTTGTTTTTTACATAGCTTCGTCAATCCGTCGGATGAACGCGCGGCGCGAGATGCGTTGCGCCGCGTTGCGCCAAGCCTGCGCGTCTCCATTTCTTCTGAAGTCTCTCCTGAAATTCGCGAATTCGAGCGCGGCAGCACGACGATCGCGAATGTCTACGTTCAGGCGCGAGTCGAGCGCTATCTGAGCGGCCTGCAAGCCCGGCTGAAGAGACTAAACTTTTGCGGCACATTTCTGCTAATGCTATCGAACGGCGGCTTGGCAACTTCCGAAACAGCGGCGAAATTTCCGATCCGATTGCTCGAGTCTGGGCCGGCCGCGGGCGCGCTTGCCGCTGCAAATTATGGTGTCGCCTGCGGGCGACCCGATCTCGTTTCGTTCGACATGGGAGGAACGACCGCAAAGTTTTGCGTGATCGATGGAGGCGAGCCGCCCATCGCGCACGAATTCGAATTCGATCGCGTCTACCGGTTCAAAAAAGGCTCTGGTTTGCCGGCAAGAATTTCCGCGATTGAGATGGTCGAGATCGGGGCCGGCGGCGGCTCAATTGCGCGCGTGGATTCGCTCGGTTTGCTCAAAGCCGGACCTGATTCCGCTGGAGCAGAACCCGGACCTGCTTGCTATGGCCGCGGCGGAAGCGAGCCGACGGTAACGGACGCGGATCTTGTCCTGGGTTATCTCGATCCAAATTTTTTTCTCGGCGGCCGGATGAAACTCGATCTCGAAGCTGCACAGCGGGCGATTCACGATCGTATTGCTCGGAAGCTGGACATTTCGCTCGAAAAGGCAGCTTGGGGAATCCATCAGGTCGTGAACGAAAACATGGCGAACGCCGCGCGCGTTCACATTCTCGAGCGCGGCAAGGATCCTCGCCGGTATCCGCTCTTTGCGTTTGGAGGTGCTGGCCCGGTTCACGGATTTCGAATCGCGCAGGCATTGGGATCGCCCGAATTTATCGCGCCTCTTGGTGCCGGCGTCATGAGCACGATCGGATTTCTCGTTGCCCCGCTGGCTTTCGATTTCGCGCGTTCGTGGCGCGCGCCGCTGGCAGGTCTCGATTGGCAACGCGCGAATGCTCTGCTCGCTGAGATGGAGACCGAGGGCCGCGCGCTGCTCGAGGTCTCGGGTGTGCTATCGCATGACGTGCGCTTCCGCCGTGAAGCTGACATGCGTTATGTCGGGCAGGGATACGAAATCCCTGTGCGTTTGCCGGATGAAAAGTTGGGCGAGCATTTCACCTCCGAAATTTCAACTGCGTTCGAAGAAGCCTATCGCCGGCTTTACGGACGATTGGGACCGCCCGTCGCGATTGAGATTACTAATTGGCGCGTGTCGTGTAGCGGGCCGAAGCCGAAGCTGCGCCTCGATATCGGTCCGCAGGCGAACGCCGACGTCCACCCGCGAAAAAATATGCGTCAAGCTTATTTCCCGGAACTCGGCGAATTCGTCGAAATTTCCGTGTTCGATCGCTACTGCCTTACTCCCGGCGCGATTGTCGAAGGGCCCGCCGTGGTCGAAGAGCGCGAATCAACTGCGATCATCGGGCCGCATTCGCGCGGTCGCGTGGATGAACACTGGAACTTGATCGTGGAGTTGCAATGAACGCGAAACTGGATGCCATCACGCTTGAGATCCTCTGGAATCGGATCATCTCCGTTTGCAATGAACAACAAGTCACGCTCATGCGCACGGCATTCAGCACGATCGTGCGCGAATCGCAGGATCTGGCGTGCGGCGCCTTCGACACGCGCGGCTCCATGATCGCGCAATCTCTCACCGGCACGCCGGGACACATCAATGCCATGGCGACCGGCGTGAAACATTTTCTCAACGCGTATCCGGCGAGCGCCTTGAAGCCCGGCGATGTGCTCATCACGAACGATCCCTGGCAGACGGCAGGACAGATTAACGACCTCACGGTTCTCACCCCAGCGTTTCGCGGCGAACGCATCATCGGATATTTTGCGAGCACTTGCCACGCCCCGGATTTCGGCGGACGAATCCTTTCCGCGGAGGCGCACGAAGTCTACGAAGAGGGGTTGCGTATACCCATCACCAAGCTTTTTGAGCGCGGTGAGCCCAACGAAGAGCTCGTGAAAATTATTCGCGCAAATGTGCGGACACCAAAGGAAACGGTCGGCGATCTGTACGCGCAAGTGTCTTCCAATGCCGTCGGCGTCCGAAGCCTGATCAATTTCATGGATGAGTTCGGACTGGACACGATTGACACGCTCGCGGATCAGATCATTTCGCGTTCGGAGCGCGCACTGCGCGATGCGATTCGTGCCGTTCCAAATGGCCGATACGAAAATGAATCCTGGAGCGACGGATTCGAGGAGCCGATTCGCATCAGGGTTGCGATAACTATCGAAGACGAAGACATTTTCATTGATTTCGCGGGCTCTTCACCGCAAAGCGCGCGAGGAATCAACGTCGTATTGAATTACACGCATGCCTACGCGTCATTCGCGATCAAGGCAGCGATCGGCCCGGACGTACCGCACAACGAAGGCTCGTTCCGGCCCGTTCACGTCACGGCTCCGAGCGGTTCGATTCTCAATTGCACCGAGCCGGCGGCCGTCGCATCGCGTCATCTGATCGGCCATCTCCTGCCCAGCGTTATTTTTGGCGCGCTCGCAAAAGCCATGCCCGGAAAGTTGATGGCAGGCGGCGCGGAGCCGGTGTGGATAACAATTTTTCGCGGGCTGTCTCGCGAGTCGCCGGATCCATTCCTTTTCACATTATTTCAATTGGGTGGCGCGGGCGCGCGGGCCACGAAGGACGGGTTGAGCGCGACCGGATTCCCGAGCGGCGTCGGCGGCGTTCCTGTCGAGGTGATCGAAACGCTTGCGCCGCTGGTGGTCCATCACCGGGAACTGCGCGAGGATTCCGGCGGCGCCGGAAAATTTCGCGGCGGCCTCGGACAGTGCACGGAGATGGGAAGCCGCGGCGATTCGCCATGGAGCATATCCGCGATGATCGATCGCGTTAAATTTGCAGGCGTTGGACTCGAGGGTGGAAATCCGGGCGCGCTCGGGGAATTTATCGTCGATGGCGGCACCGGGCCGCAGCCGAAATCGTTGGTACCGCTTCGACCGGATTCGCGAGTTCAACTCAATCTCCCGGGCGGCGGTGGCTACGGAAGTCCGTTCGAGCGCGATCCAGCCAGCGTGCTTGACGACGTCGCGAAGGGATTTGTTTCGCTAGATTCTGCCGCGCGTCATTACGGCGTTGTTGTCCGGTATCTCGGAACGCCAGGTCAACTCGTGCGCCTGCCCGAGCATTTTGCAATCGACGAATCTGCGACGAGGAAATTGCGTGAGGGAAATGAAGACTAGGCTTGGGTTGCGAACGTCAGATCAAGCGTGCTCTTACGAGCCAGCAAGTTACCGCAGTGTTTCTGCGCGGCTCGTATGTTGCTAGTTGCCGTTGCCTGATAGAGAGATGTATTGCGGACTATTTCGAGCGTTATCGGTGATCTTCACGCTGCCGCTCTTTTGTCCGCGGGTCGTCGGCGTGAATGTTACGTTGAACGCGCAATTCGCGCCGGGCGCGAGCGTCGTGGCGCTCGCGCATCCGCCGGACGCGATCGCAAAGTTGCCAGTAACCGACAGGCCGGAAAGCGTCAGCGGCGTCGTTCCTAAATTCGTCAGTGTGACTGTTTTCGCCGCGCTCGTCGTCCCCGTCTTCTGATTTCCGAAACTCAAATAATTCGTCGATAGATACGGTTGCGGATTAATGACCGTTGCGCTCATCGGCACCGTTTGCGGACTGCCCAACGCGTTGTTGGTGATGAGCAAATTCGCCGCATGAATCTTTGTAACGTTGGAATCGGCGGTGAAGCTCATAACGACGACGCAACTCTTTCCGGCATTAAGCGTTCTGGGGCAGAGTTCGATGCCAAGGAAGCCCGAGGAGTCGTCGCCCGTAATAGGCATCACATTGAAGTTTGTAAACGTGATCATCGTACTGCCAGTATTGGTCAGCGTCGTCTCTTGCAGCGTCGTAGTGCCGGCATAGACCGTCCCGAAATTTAGCGTCGCCGGCGAAATCTTTAGCGTTGAGCCGCTGCTTCCCGCGCTCACGGTCAGCGTGAAACTTTGCGTTGCGTTCGAGCCAACACCGTTACTCGCGGTAAATGTAATTGGGTAGGTCCCCGCAGTACCCGATGCGGGCGTTCCGCTCAAGACGCCGGTCGAAGTGCTGAAGGTCACACCGCTCGGCAGCGTTCCCGATTCCGTAATTCCTGGCTTCGGGAATCCGGATGCTATTACGGTGAATGATCCAGCAGCGCCAACAGTAAAAGTCGTGCTCGTGCCGCTGGTAATTGCTGGCGCCTGATCCACGGTTAGCGTGAAATTCTGCGTGATTGTCGCGGCACTATTTTTTGCCGTGAACGTGATGGTGTAAGTTCCGCCCGTGCCAGCAGCGGGTGTTCCGCTGAGGACATACGTTGAGGTGTTGAACGTCACGCCACCCGGCAATGTTCCTGATTCGCTGATTGTTGGAGTCGGAGATCCGGTCGCCGTGGCGGCAAAAGTTCCAGCCGATCCAACTGTAAACGTTGTGCTTGTAGCGCTTGTGAAGATCGGAGACTGGCTGGCGGTTACCACAGTAAGTGTAAAACTTTGGACCGCGTTTGTGCCGACTTCGTTGTTGGCCGTAAACGTAATCGGATACGTTCCCGCTGTGCCTGATGCCGGAATGCCGCTAAGGACACCGGCGCTGAAGGTTACGCCGCTTGGCAAGTTTCCTGATTCGCTGATCGCCGGCACTGGGAATCCCGCCGCCATCACGTTGAATGTTCCGGACGAGCCGGTCGTGAACGTCGTGCTTGTCGCGCTTGTAATCGCTGGAGCTTGATCGACGGTCAGTGTGAATGCCTGAGTGGCATTTGAACCGACACCATTATTCGCTGTGATTGTGATGTTGTACGTTCCGCCCGTGCCAGTGGCTGGCGTTCCGTTGAGGACACCGGCGCTAAAGGTCACACCATTGGGCAAAGATCCGGACTCGCTAATCGTCGGCACCGGGAATCCAGTCGCCGTTATTGCAAACGATCCCGCGGTGCCCGCTGTAAATGTCGTACTTCCGCCGCTGGTGATCGCGGGTGGCTGATCCACTGTCAGCGTAAAGTTTTGCGTTGTTGATCCCGCGCTGTTCATCGCCGTGAATGTAATCGCGTAAGTTCCGCCTGTGCCTGCAGCAGGAGTTCCGCTCAAGGTGTCAGTCGAAGTGTTGAACGTCACGCCGCTCGGCAAAGTTCCTGACTCGGTGATGGCTGGCGCCGGAGAACCGGTGGCCGTCACAATGAATGTTCCGGCCGAGCTGACTGTGAACGTCGTGCTCGCGAGACTCGTGATCATCGGTCCCTGAGTCACCGTCAGAGTGAAGTCCGCCGTTGTTGTCCCTACGCTATTCGTCGCCGTGAAGGAGATTGGGAAATTACCGCTCGTGCCGGCAGCCGGGGTTCCGCCGAGAATTCCAGTCACGTTGTTTAGCGTTATGCCACTCGGCAGCGCACCACTTTCTGTCAGCAACGGTGCCGGATAGCCGGCGGGTATCACTTGGAAAGTTCCTCCCGTGCCGGTCGAGAAGTTGATTGTGCTTGCGGTGTTGACGCATCCCGAGAGGCAAGTGCCGCTGATCGCCGGCGTCGTTGCAGTCGGAGGCGGCTCGACGGGTTGCGTTCCCGCAACAGTTGGCGGGAATGCGACGACAACGTCATTGAACGCCTTCGTCGATCCGCCGATTCCGGCGTCCACCGGCTTCGCCGGATCGTAGAACGTCGTGATATTGAATTCGAACTGGCACGCGTAGTTCTGATTCACGCCATTGAGCGTCATTGGCTGACCGCAACTGGTTCCGATTGATCCTATCGAAGCCGGCCCATCCGGATCATCGTAGAGCTGAGGCGTGCTGCCCGACCAGTAAGGGGCCGGCGGCGTAACAGTGTCGTTGTTCCAGGTAATTTCCCAGTAGACGCCGCCGCTATAGTCGGCCGCCGGCGGTTCGCTTCCCTGTGTGCCGTAGTACACCAGATAGTGAACGCAATTTCCGTTTGCGTAGGGATAGCACAGCGGAACGATGGTGTCGCCGTTCGAATCGGTGCCGTCGCCGAAGAACGTTACGAACCGGCAGTCGAAATCGTTCAGAACGGTATTTCCGTTTTCGCAGAGTCCGTCTGCCATCGTCGGCGGTACTTCGGTCGCAAGCACTGTTACGGTGAAGCTCGTGCTCACGTTCGGGATCGTGAATTGCAGCGCGTGGGCGTTAGGATCGGCGCACGGATTCGCCGGAGTCGGATTGGCGTTGTCTGGGCAATCGAACGTCGCCATCTGAGAAGAATTCGCGCCCGCGGGGAACGTCAAGTTCATTGTGGCCGGGCCCGCCAAGAAGTTCGCCGTGACGCTGGCGGAAGCGCTCAACGTGATCTGGCAGGTTGAGGATGTTCCAGCGCTCGCGCACGCTCCACCCCATCCGGCAAAAGTCGTGGATGCATTTTGCAGGCTCTCCGTGAGGATTACGGTTGTAGGATTCGCATAGCTGTACGAGCAAGTTCCCGATCCGATGCCGCTCGCTTCGCTGCAGCTGATCTTTTGCAGATTGTCGGCCACCATGCCCGCGCCGGTTCCAAGTTCCATCACGCTCAACGCGACCGTACCCGATGCCTGGCTCACAGTCAGCGTGAAGGCCTGCGCTGCGCTTGAACCAATACTGTTCGTCGCCGTGATTGTGAAGTTGTAAATTCCGCCCGTTCCCACGCCAGGTGTCCCGCCCAACACTCCAGTCGTCGTGTTGAACGTTACTCCGCCCGGCAGCGCGCCTGTTTCACTGAATGTGGGCAATGGGAATCCGCTCGCCGTCACATTGAAAGTTCCCAGCGATCCGACAGTGAACGTCGTGGCGTTGGCACTCGTGATCGCCGGAGCTTCGCTTACGTTCAGAGTAAAATTCTGTGTCGCGTTCGGGCTGACGCCGTTGCTAGCCGTCAGGGACAGAGGATATGTGCCGCCTGTTCCCGGCGCGGGCGTTCCGCCGAGAATACCTGTGTCGGTGTTCAGAGTGACGCCACTGGGCAGTGTTCCTGTTACCGCTAAGGTCGGCGCCGGGTTTCCGGTCTCCGTGATCAGGAAAAATCCCGTCGAACCGGCCGTGAATGTGGTGCTCGAAGCGCTCGTAATCGCCGGCGCCGTTTGCGGAGGAATTTCGGTCGTCGGCGGGAAAGCCACTACGACATCATTGAACGCCTTCGTCGATCCGCCGATTCCGGAGTCAAC